>Ga0163154_10005156_pt1 | contig 16782 bp, 12 predicted proteins | sample OliLakLV19MP9P1_FD_148649 | JGI IMG/M metagenome (GOLD analysis project Ga0163154, IMG submission 148649) | Freshwater microbial mat bacterial communities from Lake Vanda, McMurdo Dry Valleys, Antarctica - Oligotrophic Lake LV.19.MP9.P1 | ecosystem: Environmental > Aquatic > Freshwater > Lake >... | reverse complement strand
AAGTGAGGTAAATGAGTCACGGCAGATCTATAAGAGTCACTAGCCGCGAGGCAATGCCTCGCGGAATCTGAGTCAGTACTTGGAACTTCCGAGCAAAGAAGCACTCCGCGAGCCATTGGCGCGCGGCTAGTGAATCCCTATCCGTGTGCATCGGTGTTTATCTGTGGTTTCCCTTTTCCTTCCCATGTGGATACCTCGCGGAAAACTTGCCGCCAATGCGTTCCATTGTTGGGGTATCGGGCTGATTTCAAGAGTCCGCGCTCGCTCCTGCTACACTCTAGGGGTTGTGGGTTCGAGGTGAACAACCCCATCGCCTGTTGGCATGGTCTTCAATCACCCCGCCCGTTTGCGTTCTTGGAAAGGCAGCCGCCATGAAGGTCATTTGCGATCGAGCCGCCCTTGTTGAAGCCGTCAACCTCGTGGCCGGCGTCGTGGTCAATCGCACGCCCACGCCCGCGCTGCAATGCATCAAACTCACCGCGGCCGGCGGCAAGCTCACCCTCGCCGCCACCGATCTGGAAGTGGGCTTGCGGGTGGTGGTCGATCAGGTGGACATCACCAAGCCGGGCGAGGCGCTGATTCCCGCCGACAAGCTCACGCAGATCGCCCGCGCGTCGGATGACGCGACCCTCACGCTCGAAACGAAAGACCACACGCTGCACATCCGCGGCGGACACAGCAAGTTCACCGTGTTCGGCTACGACCCCAAGGACGCCCCGCAGGTTCGCGATTTCACCGATGTGAAAGTCGATTGCGAAATCGATGCGGGTCGCATGCGCACGCTCATCAGCCGCACGCTGTTCGCCGCCGCCGCCGAGCACTCGCGCTACGCGATCAACGGCGTGCTGTTCGAGCGCGACGGCAAGAAGCTGCGATTGGTCGCCACCGACGGCCGCCGCCTGGCGGTCGCGCGTGGCGAGTGCAGCAAGGCCGAGGGCAAGACGACGTGCATCATCCCGACCAAGGCCCTGAACATCATCAGCAAACTGATCACCGACCCCGAAGCCACGCTGCGCATGGGCGTAGACGGCAATCAGGCGGTGTTCGCGATCGGCGCGGGCAGCGACGATGCAGTACTCTCGACGAACCTCGTCGAAGGCGCGTTCCCGCCGTTCGAGGACGTGATTCCCAAGGATCAAGACAAGAAAGTGACGTTTGACTCGGCTGCGCTGAGCATGGCGATCAAGCAAGCCGCGCTCTTGACCAACGAGGAATCGAAGGGTGTTCGCCTGAGTTTCAAGGGCGACAAGCTCACGCTCACCAGCCGCGCCCCGGAAATGGGCGAGGCCGAGATCGAGATGGATCTCGACAAATATCAGGGCGAACCGCTGGAGATCGGCTTCAACCCGGGCTTCATCATCGACGCGCTCAAGGTCGTCGACGGCGGCGAGGTCATCATCGAGATGAAAGCCCCGAACAAGCCCGGCGTGCTGAGAACCGGCAATGATTTCACTTATGTGATCATGCCGGTGAACTTGCAGTGATCGGTGTCGCGCTTCCGCCATGCTTCAAAGCGCTTCAAACCATGATTCGCGAGATTTGAATCGTGCGATCTGCGTGTACCCCGCCTCGATCAAACGGGCCGCAGCCTTGTCGAAGTCGCGGAGCAGATGCTCCGGTTGATGCGCATCGGCATTGACGGTGACGGGAATTTCTCGATGTCGGCATTGCTTGAGAATTTCCAGCGAGGGATATGCGTCGGCGCAAGGTTTGTGCCAGCCCGCGGTGTTGACCTCGACGACCAGCTTGCCGCCGAAATCCGTTCTCGCGGCGGCGATGGCGTCCAAGGCATCGCCAATCTCCGATGAGAGATCGATCGTCGCGGGATAGCCGAATTTCTTCGGCAAATCCATGTGGGCGACGATGTCGAATACGCTGCTCTCCGCCAGGGTTTTCATGGTGATCCAGTATTGTCGGTGCATGGCGTTGCGTTCGTCGGCGGTGATCCTCTTCCATGCTTCGGGCGACATATCGATGACGAAGCGGCCTTGATTCTTGGGATCGCCGAAGCCCTTGACCGCGACCTCATGAACAGACCCGATGAGATAATCGAACGGGTATTGGTGAAGTTCCTTTTGAAGCGCCAAGCCTTGACCTGGGAACCAATCGACTTCGAGACCCACGCGAAGACGCAAGCGATGATCGTCCTTCGCTTGCGAATTTGCATTCCGAAGCGACACAACTTCGTTGACGTAATCGCCCAAGCACTCGGTCTGCATCGCCCACGATTGCTGGCCAGCAAATGGGTGCCGCAACCAATGGTCGCTGATCCCAAGTTCATCGATGCCTTGCGTGCGCGCGGAAGCAATGATCTGCGCAATGGTCGCCTTGCCATCGGACCAGGTGGAGTGGTTGTGATAGGTGGCAATCGTCATTGAGCGGGAATTACTTCATCCCGGCCGCCGCCGCGACCTCATCGATCAACTGCCACGCGCGGGATTCGCTCCTCGCTTCGCCAATGAGTCTCGCGATCGGTTCAGTGTTGCTTGACCGCAAGTGCACCCAGCCGTCGGCAAAGTCGATGCGCACGCCGTCGACGGTGATGACGCGCTCGTGGGCGAACTTCTTGACGACGCGCTCGATGGAGGCCTTCACCGCGTCGAGGCCGCCGATCTTCGCGAGGTCGAACTTGTGCTTGATCATGGCGTAGCGCGGCAAAGATTCGATGACCATGCTCAGCCGCGAGCGGCTGAGGGCAAGTAATTCCAGCGTGAGCGCCATGGCGGAAAGTGAATCGCGCACCCAGCAGACCTGGGGCAGGATGACGCCTCCGTTGCCTTCGCCGCCCAACAATGCCTGCTGGCCGTGCTGCTTCATCGCGGCGACAACGTGGGCCTCACCCACCGCCGTACGCACAACCCTGGTTTGATGCGCGGCCGCGAGGTCGTCGATCATTCGGCTTGTCGAAAGATTGGTCGCCAGCACGGGAATATTCTGAGTTTCAACTGCCCAGTGCAGTGCACTGATGTCCTGACCGCCAATCCCTGTCCCTGACCCCCGACGTCCGACAATTTCCCGCTCAAGCATTCGCTTCGCGGCAAGGACAAGCGTGTATTCCTCTCCGATGAAAGTGCCCCCGTCATCGATGATGGCCAGACGATCGGCGTCGGGATCCTGCGCGAAGCCACAAGAAGCGTTTTCAAATTTCGTGCGTGCGGCCAATTCGCGTAAGTTTTCCTCGATTGGCTCGGGGGTGTGGGCGAAAAAACCCGTCGGCTCGCCATTAAGATGAACGACATCGCAGCCGAGCGCGTCCAACAGCATTCGCCCCGACACGCAACCCGCGCCATTCACCGAATCAAGGACGACCTTGAACTTGGCGAGACGGATCGCTTTCACATCAACTTGCGCCAGCACCTTATTTACGTGCGTTTCGTTCGATGAATGATCGCGCGTGATCGGCGGAATTCTCTCGACCGCAGCGTATTGAAAGTCCTTTGCCTGGAACCGCCGAATGATTTCTCGCGCGTCGGCGGGCGGCGGGGCGACACCGTCGGCATTCAGGCACTTAAGGCCATTCCACATGATGGGGTTGTGCGAGGCGGTGATCGCCATGCCCCCGGCCGCCCCATGCTTGGTGATCATCACCGCCACCGAGGGCGTGGTGACGACGCCGAGCTCGATCACGCGGCAACCCACTGCGGCAAGTCCCGAAATCGCAGCGGCGGCCAGCATCTCGCCGGAAGGACGGCTATCGCGGCCGAGGCAGACAATCGGCTGTTCGAGTTTGGTTGAAGCCTTGATGAACGACCCGAACGCGGCCGCGAAATCGGCCGCCACCGAGGGCGTCATGGTCTCTCCGACCAACCCCCGCGCGCCGGACACCGAAAGCATGAGGGGTGCGTTATTCGCGAGGGCTTGAGACATGCGATAAGGATAATGGATTGAGCGATTGCACAGGTCCTCGTGCCGGGGCAACAAAGTTTCGTCGAAGGCAAATCAAATTCAAACGAAGATTCTTTTACGTGTCTCTGCTTTGTATCCCATCATTTCGACTTTTAGTGAAATCTCGAAATATGACGATGAAGATCGCAAGCATGGCATCGATGTTGAACAAATTTGAGGATTTGTCGCGGTTGAGTTTTATCGGTGTGCCCGAATCGATCGTGCCCCGTGGCGTATCTGCTCGCAGCGGATGATGCAACGAACAATCGGTTTCCATCTTTAGTCCTCATGTCAGCTCTTGACTTCCACCCCTTGACCTCAGCTCTCTGACGTCCGATCCTTGCTCCTCGTCCCCCGATCGTTGCCCCACAACCCATAATCCCTGACCCTTGCCACCTGCCACAACTCGCAACCCGCCCACCTCCCCGCCCTCCGCGTGGCCCTGAACAATCGCTTGCTATAGTTCCCCCATGTTTGAATTGACCGTCGAGCGCGAGTTCTGTGCCGCCCATGCGATCATGATCAACGGCCATCGCGAGCCCACGCATGGCCACAATTTTCGCGCCCTCGTCACCGTGCGCGGGGCCACGCTCGACGCCAACGACTTGGTGTGCGATTTTCATGCGATCGAGCGCAAACTCGATGAGATCATCAACCCTTTTCACAACGCCAACCTCAACGATGTGTCGCCTTTCGACCGTATCAACCCCACAGCGGAACGAATCGCTGAATTCATCGCCGCCAGCCTGATGAAATCGTTGCCGACAGGCGTTTTCCTCCGGCGAGTGAGCGTGACGGAAGCGCCGGGTTGCGTGGCGACGTACCTGCCGGAGGATGACGCATGACGGGCGCGGCCACCCGAACTGATCTCATGACCGGCGCGGACTCGATGAATTCGTCGAACGCGGCGGGCATGGCTGCCGCGCCCCTGGCCGCGCTCGTCACCACCGTGACCGATCAGTCCTCGCGCTATCTCAATCGTGAGCTGCAGTGGCTGGAGTTCAACGAGCGCGTGTTGTTCATGGCCGAGGATGAGCGTGTGCCGCTGCTGGAGCGCGTGCGGTTTCTCGCCATCCATGCCAGCAATCTCGATGAATTCTTCATGAAGCGCGTGGGCGGCCTGCGGCGGCAGATGGCGGCGGGCGTGGGCGCGGTCGGGCCCGACACCACCAACCCCGCCAAGCAACTTGAGAACATCCGCGCCCGTTCCCTGGCCACCACCGTGCGCAAATCCGAGTGCTACCTCAAGCAAATCTTGCCCGCATTGAAGGACGCCGGCGTGGAATTGGCGGATTATTCATCCCTCTCCAAAGGTGAAACGAAGTACGTCAAGGACTGGTATCAACGGAATGTGTTTCCGGTGTTGACGCCCCTGGCGGTCGATCCCGGACACCGTTTCCCATTCATCAGCAACCTCAGCGTTTCGCTGGGCGTGATGCTGCGGCGGCCGGGCGACACCGAGCAATTGTTCGCGCGGGTGAAAGTGCCCAAAGTGGTTCCGCAGTGGTGTCGCTTGGCGGGCGGCGGCAGCGGGGGCGGCGGCGTGATGCGGTTTATATCCCTGCGCGACATCATGGAGAACAATCTTGATGAATTATTCTCGGGCATGGAACTCCTGAAAGTCATGGCGTTTCGCGTAACGCGCAACGCCGACGTCACCGACGATATGGAGGATGCCGAAGATCTCCTGGAGCAAATCCAACAGCAACTTCGCGAACGGCGCTTCGCGCCCGTCGTGCGGTTGCAGATTAACCGCAAGCCCAATCGCCGCCTGTTGCAGTTCCTCTGCGATGAGATGGAGATCAGCCCCGATGACCTCTACGAAACCCAAGGCCTGATCGACTACACCACGCTGCATGAGATCGCGGACTTGAATTTGCCGGAGCATCGTTTCACGCCGTGGGTGCCCTTGGTGCCGCCGCGTCTGAATCGGCCGGAGCAGGACATCTTCACCGCGATCCGCGAAGGCGACATCCTCACGCATCATCCCTACGAAAGTTTCGACGCCTCCGTCGAGCGGTTCATCGAAGAGGCGGCGATCGACCCGCAAGTGGTGGCGATCAAGCAAGCGCTCTACCGTACCTCGGGCGATTCGCCGTTCGTGCGCGAGCTCGCGCGGGCGGCCGAGGCGGGCAAGCAGGTGGCGGTGCTGGTGGAACTGCGGGCGCGTTTCGACGAGGAGCGCAACATCGAGTGGGCGCGACGATTGGAGGATGCTGGGGTCCACGTCGCCTACGGGGTGGTAGGGCTGAAGACGCACACCAAGATCGCGCTGGTGGTCCGCCGCGAGGCCGATGGACTGCGCAGTTATGTGCATATCTCCACCGGAAATTACAATAGCAAGACCGCGAAGATTTACGAGGACGTGGGGCTTTTTACGACCGACCCCGCGATCTGCGACGACGTGATCGATCTATTCAACTCCATCACCGGCCGCTGCCGCCAGCCGCAGTACAACAAACTCCTGGTCGCGCCGCACGCGATGAAGAAGCGCTTCCTCGAACTCATCGACCGCGAGGTGCAGTTGCACACCGCGAATAGTCCCGGCCGCATCGTCGTCAAGATGAATCAGTTGCAGGACCAGGAAGTGACTGAAGGTTTGTATCGCGCCAGCCAGGCGGGGGTGAGGATCGACCTGATCGTGCGCGGCTTCTGCACGCTGCGGCCGGGCGTGCCGGGGATGAGTGAGAATATTTCCGTGTGCTCGATCATCGGACGCTTCCTGGAGCACGGCCGCATCTTCTACTTCCGCAACGGGCAAGACGACCCCCGCGACGGCGACTATTACATCGGCTCTGCTGACTGGATGTACCGCAACCTGCACGCCCGCGTGGAGGCGGTATGCCCCGTCGAGAACCGCCAACTGCGCGCGCGGTTGTGGCAAATCCTGAATATCTGCCTGAATGATCAGCGGCAGACGTGGGACATGCAGCCAGACGGCGCGTACACCATGCGTAGTCCCCAAGATTTACCCGAAGGAGCGCCGGAAGCGGTGGGCGTGCATCAAACGCTCATGAACCTCGTGCTGGCGCAATCACGCCGCGATGCGGAAGAGGAAATGTAAAAGCACAAATCACACAGCACAAAGGTGTGAATTTGTGCCTGGATTTTGTGCTCTTGGTGATTTCAGGCCACTTGACTCAATACGTCGCCGTGCGCGGCATCGCCGACGCCACGAGGCGGATGGTCTCGACGTTGTTGCCGTCAAGGGTCATGCTCATGTTGTCATCTGGCTGCACGAGCAGGTCCACCGTGGCGCGGTACAGGTGCATGCCGCGCTCGTACACCAAGGTGAAGGGGGGGATGGGGTCGCCGCCGGAATCGTATTGGGGCTTCACGCCTTCCAGGAGGGCGTACTCGGTGCCGTAATCGACGGAGACGAAAAGCGTCTCGCTGTCCTCATCCCAGCGAACCTCGATGACTTCGCCGTTGGGATTGCGGAACTGCATGTAATCGCTGGTCTTCACGGAGTCGAGGGGGTTGTCGGGCTTGGGCTCAAAGTCGTCGCTGATGCGGATCATCGCCATGAGGCGGTGCATGGTGAGACGGCCGATGGCGTGCGTGGACGACACCTCGGTGGTGGCCTGGTAGGCCATGAACGAGGCGTTGAGCGCGACGATGGTCGCCGTCAGCAGCGTGGCGGTGATGGCGAGCGCGATCAACAACTCCACCAGGTTAAAGCCGCGGCGAACGTGACATGGGCGATAAAAGTTTTGTGGCTTGGGGAACATGTGAGCTCTCGCTGTCTTTCGACTTGTTGACGATTCGACGATTCGACGTTTCAAGGCTCACTCCACATAGGTGGTCGGGTCGGCGTCGATGCGGATCGGCCAGGGGATGCCGTCGGGCAGCTTGGCGTCGGGGTTGTAGCGCAGCGAAATCTCGCCGAAGCCGGTGAAGGAGGCGTCATCGGGATCGACGCCTTCGCCGTCGCCGTCCAGCGGGCCGAAGTAACCGATGGTGGTGTTGAAGGCGTCGGTCAAACCGCCGTAATACAGCGGGCCTTGTCCATCGGTGGGCCGGAACGTCATGAGCATGGTGCCGTGAACGTCGACGGTGCCGCGGACGTCGAGGATGCCCGCGACGATGGTGCCCTTCAATTTGACCTTGGGCCCGCTTTCGTTGCTGAAGCTGCCGACGTCGATGGACCAGCCGGGCATGAGGATCGAACTCTTCTCAAGCTCCTCCCGGTCATCTTCATCGATGCCGTTGATGGTGGTCAACAGCGAGGCGGCGTCGGCCTGGTAGTCAGGATGATCGACGTCGTTCAATTCAGGCTCGGCGGGATCGATGTAAAACCTCGTGTTGCCCGTGTATTGGATCTTGTTGCGCCAGTGCGTGTACTCGTTGGGTCGGTCTCCCGCCACGCTGCCCAGGAAAGTGCAGTTGTGGAAGCGGATGTTGTTCGACTCGACCTTGGTGTCCGAGATCGCGCTGGGCGAATCGACGGTGAGGCCCGCGAAGCGCAGGGGATAGGTGAAGTTGCCGGAGCCGGCGGGGACTTCTTTTTTCTCCACCGCGCCGGCGTAGTTCCAGTTGAAGTGATCGCAGTCCTCCTCGGCTTCGATGAAGGTCACGCCGACGAACGTGCAGTCGGTGAACAGGGCGTTGGTGCCTTTGGGGATGCGGACGTTGGTGAACGTGTAGCCGTCGTATTGGGGACGCTGGTAATAGTCGTACGCGCCCACCGAGCCGAAGGGCACGGCTTCCCACGTCGCGCCGCTGGGGGCGGTATAGGTGCCGCCGCCGCCCGAAACCTGGGTTGCGAAAGTGCCAGCGACCGCCTGGGTGTCGAACCACGTCTCGCTTTCCGAGAACATGTCGGTGGTAATCTCGCGCATTTCCTCTTCGGTGATTTCAAATCCGACCGGCGCGACTTCCAGCTCCGAGCGGACCGCGCCTTCCACCACGGTGCGGTAGCTGCCACCGTGCGGGGTTTCCCAATCGTCTTGGGCGGCGGCGAAGCAAAGTCGTCCCGTGACCTTGGCGTACAAATCGTTGGCGTCGAGAATGCCGTCGTTGTACCCCAGGGCGGCATCGCTGGCGGTGCCGTATTCGCCATCGCCGTCGCGGTCAGCATTGGATTGATCGATCAGCACGGCCAATTGTTCGTCGAGGCTGAACTCGACGGTGCCGGCATCGGCGCGGTAGCACACCTGCTGGTTGCTGTTGGTGTCGAAGTGCGCGAGAAACAAGTCGAAGGCGTCAACGTATTCATCGCCGTCGTAATCCACCAAATCAGGTTGGCCGGCCACGCCGTCGCCTTCCTCGGGATGGTCGGGGCGAAGGCGGTTGTCGCCGTCCACGTCATACTGCACGACTTGGCTGTAGAGATTGTCGAGTTTGGTGTTGAGGGCCGTCGCGAGGTAATAAAAATCGCTGCGCATGACAAGCGGATCGCCGTTCTCGGGATCAAGCTCGCCCGCCACCAATCCGTAACGCGAGCCGAGCGGTCCTTCCACAAGCACGTTCTTGCCGATCATGATGCGGTTGGGTGAAAGAACCGCGAATTCGATCTTCTTGTCGATCTTGAAGTCCATCTCCAGGGTACGGCGGATGTCGCCGGCCACGCCCTCACTTCGCACGCGGATGTAAGGCGCGCCGTCGACGAGCGAATAGGTGAGGCGAAAGTACGCGGGGTTGTCTTCATCGATGAGCTTGATGGGCTTGACGCGGAGCACGCCATACTGCGTGTCCAGCGTGGGCAACGATGAGTCGCCGGTGGTGGGGTTGAAGCTGTGGGTGTCGGCGTCGTGGGCGTCGCGGATGGCTTCAATCACGCCCGAGGGCGGCGTGGTGGGCGCGGGATAGCCGGTGGGTGGGAGCACGGTCACCGCGCCGTCGGAGCCGACGTCGTAGGTGCCCAGCCAGATGTCCTCGCCGAAGCCGGCGTCGATGACGCCCTTCTCAACGACGAAGCGCTGGGCCTCGACCGCGAGGCGGCGTTGGGCGAACACGAGGCCGGTTTCCGCCGCGCTCATGGCGCGGGAAAGTTTCAGGCCCGAGTCGGCGGTGCGCAGGTTGCCCTGCGCCACCACGGCCATGGCGGCGGCGAGGGAACCGAAGATGACCAGGAACATCATCGCCAGCACGGAAGCCACGCCGCGCCGTTGGCGGGCCAGGGCATCAAGGCATCGAGGCATCGAGGCATCGAGGGTGACCCTCGCGGCGACACGCTTGTTCGTTAAGAAATGATTCATGGCTCGCTCCAACTTCGAACGGAATACTCGACCTTCACTTGATGCCTTACTGCCTTGATCCCTCAATGCCCTCTTGATCAGTTGGGCGAAATCCAGCTCACTCGCGTCATTTCCTGCGGATCGCTGTCGTTGGGGCCTTGATAATTCACGATCACCTCCACCATGATCATGGTGGTGGAGCCATCGGCTTGGACGGAGGTGATGTCGAAGGGGTCGACGTTCTTCACGGTGACCACCTGCTCCCAGCCCGCCATGTTGGGAATGATTTCCCGCTGTGCGTTCAATGGACCGTTGCTGAGGGCGGCTGAGAACACGAGTCCGCCGCCGGTGCCGTCAAAATCGTCAAGGTCATCGAAATCCGACACCGACGTTTCGTTGACTTCCGCGCCCCAGAAGGCGTCCGCGGTCACGGGATCGAGGCGAGGCAGGTTCAGCGTCATCTCGCGAATTTCGTTGCCAAGACGCGTGGCGGTGCTGGCATGGGTGGACCAGTGATTCTGCTTGTGGAACGCGGCCTGCGCGCTCACGATGCCCAGCACGCCCACGCCCACGATGATCGTGGCCAGGGCCGTCTCGATCAGCGTGAAGCCGCGGCGGGCATTCTCGTGGCGAAGCGATGCGGGGTGAAGTCGTGTCATGGTCGGTCATGCCGCGCACGGGGCGCGGCCTCCTCAAGCAGGCATTTCCCAATGATTCATCGTCGGATTCATCCGTCCGTCATGCGCAGGGGAACCCGGTTTGCTCCACGCGCCTGACCGTGACAAGCGACACAGTTTCACACGACGGGGGTTATGGGCGAGCGCGGGCGCGGGATTGCAAGCGGGACGCCGGCATCGATCATCGGTTCAAGGGCGGATGCAGCGAATCACTTGACGATCGCGGACATCTTGAAGATCGGCAGGATGATGGCCATGGCGATGAAGCCGACCACCGAACCCATCAGGATGATCATGATGGGTTCGATCATGCCGGTGACGGCCTTGATGGCGTCGCGCAGGGCCTTGGCGTAATAGATGGAAATCTCTTCCAGCACCTCGCCGAGACGACCGGACTCCTCGCCCGCTCCCACCATCTGCACCACGCTGCGGGGCAAGAGCGTGCTCTTGGTGAGCTGGCTCTGGACTTTCTTTCCCTGCTTGACGGCGGCATAAACGTTGCGCCACATCTTCTTAAAGAGCAGGTTGCCCGAGATGTCGCCGGTGATCGCGATGGTGTCGAGCATGGGCACGCCCGCGTTCAAGAGTTCGCCCATGGTGTGCAGCGAACGGCTGACGTACAGAGCGCGGAACATCCGCCGGAAGAGCGGCACCGTGATCTTGGTCTTATCCCACCACCAGCGGCCGACTTCGGTTTTCAGGAACAGGACGAAGCCCACGATCACCACAAACAAGCCCGCCACCAAGAAGTACCAATAGTTCACCATCCAGTCGGACAAGCCCATGAGGAACTTGGTCGGCCAGGGAAGCACATCTTCCTTGCCCTTGAACACGCCTGCAAAGCGGGGCAGCACGAAGGTGAGCAGGAACACCGTGACGGAGACCGCCATGGTGCCGATGATGCCGGGGTAGATGCTGGCGCCGATGACCATTTTCTTGGTCTCGATCTGTTGGCCGATGTACGCCGCGATGCGGTCGAGCATCTTGGCGAACGAGCCGGACATTTCCGACGCCCGCACCATGTTCTGATACAGCGGGCCGAACAATTTCGGATACTTGGCGATGGCCTCGGAAAACTGCTTGCCTGATTCGACGTCGTTCTTGATCACCAGCAGGATTTTCTTGAACTTGACGTTGTGAACCTGGTCGGAGATGCCATCGAGGGCGGCCCGGAGGCTGATGCCGGCGCGAATCATGACCGCCAGTTGCGTGGTGAAGTCGAGGATGTCCTTCTGGCCGGGGCCGGAGGAATAATTCAGCGCCTTCAGGAAGCCGGCTTTGGCGGAGTTCGCCGTCTGCACCTGCACCAGTTGGAGCACATGCTGGCCCTGGGCGCGCAGGGTGGCGGCCGCAGCGCCGGCGTTCTCGGCCGAGAGAACGCCCGCTTGCATCTGGCCAGTGCCGAGTCGGGCGGAGTAGCGGTATTGAGGCATGGCGAAGGAGTTCCGAGTTCCGAGTTCCGAGTCCTGAGTGTTGAGCCTTTTGCGCTGGTTCCGAATGCCTTTGACTCAGCATTCGAAACTCAGCACTCAGCACTCCCAAAATCACGCCGCCAACTGTCGTTCCAGCTTGTCGGGATACGCCGCCTGCGCGATGGCGTCCTCGCGGCTGATCAATCCGTTGAAGTACAGCTCGGCGATCGAGTTATCGAGGCTCACCATGCCCATCTGGCGGTTGGTGTCGATGACGTTGGGAATCTCGAACGTGCGGGCCTCGCGGATGATGTTGCGCACCGCGGGCGTGCAGAGCATGACCTCCACGGCGGGCACCATGCCCGGCTGATCGATGCGGCTGAACAGGGTTTGCGAGAGCACGGCCTGCAACGTGTTGCCGAGCATGGCCCGGATTTGGTTTTGCTGGCCGGCCGGGTACATATCAACGATGCGCTCGACGGTCTGCGAGGCATTGACGGTGTGGAGCGTGCTGAGCACCAAGTGGCCAGTCTCGGCGGCCGAGATCGCCAGCGCGGTCGTTTCCAAATCGCGCATTTCGCCCACGAGCACGATGTCGGGGTCCTGGCGCAAAGCGTGCTTCAAGCCGCTGCTGAAGGTGGGCATGTCCTGGCCCAGCTCGCGCTGCTCGATGAGGCACTTGTTGCTGGTGAAGGCGTATTCAACGGGGTCCTCCAGCGTGATGATGTGCTTGCGATAACGCTCGTTCATCGCCTGGATCATGGCGGCAAGGGTGGTGGACTTGCCTGAACCGGTGTCGCCGGTCACGAGCACGAGGCCACGCGGCAGGTAGGTGAGCCGCGCGATCACGTCGGGCAGGTTCAGGGCTTCCAGCGGCGGCACCTTGCTCTTGATGGCACGCATCGCCAGACCGATCGAGTTGCGCTGCATGTGCGCGTTCACGCGGTAGCGGCCGAGTTCCTTCACCGCATACGAGAAGTCGAGGTCCTGCTGCTCCTCGAAGCGCTTCATTTGCTGCGGATTGACCATCTCCTCCAGCATGGCTTTCACGCTGGCGGGGGTGAGGGCGGGGTAATCCATCGGCTGCATGACCGTGTTCACGCGGACCATCGGCGGATGACCGCTGATGATGTGGATGTCCGAGGCCTTGGAGTCGTACGCGGTCTTGAGAATGTCGCCAAGCTTCATTGTGAGTGGTCCTCGAAACCGGTGAATGAATGAAGAAACAGGCCGTCTGATCGCAGTTCGATCGCTTTTCGATCGCAGTGTGATCATGGGTATCGGCAGTCACGGCGGGCGAAATCAGTGAAGTTGGCGAAGGAAAATGAACCCGGTCGTTCCAATAACAATTTTGGTGGTCGCCGCGACGATCGGGGGCCGAATAACCGCGCGTGAACGGCCGACGTTCTTCGATCCGAATGAACGAATGAACGCACGAACAAATAAACGTGCGGCGACCCCCGGCAAATTGAGGTGAAGCCATTTCCGAATCATTCAATGATTCATTTGAAACATTGAATGACTTCATGCCGCAGAACGAGGGGTGGCCCATCTGCCATTCGTTTCACGCCTCGATCAATCCGACGCCATCGCTTGGCTGAGTTGAGGCGGAATATCCAACAGGACGTTCCCTTGAAAGCCCGCTTTGGGCTTGCGCACGCCGCTGTCGAAAAGGATTTGCGCGATCTCACCTGGCGTGATGTATTGCAGGCTGCCGGAGATTGAATAGATGATGTTAGCGGGCGGGGCGGCAACCGATCCGCCCGCATCGGCAAAGCGAATCACGGCCGGGATGATCACTTGCCGCTGCTCATTGGCGGCCAGGGTCGCCTCGGCCGCGCGTTCACCTTGATAAACCTTCAGTCCATCCATCTTGACTTGATAACTGAAAGACAACAATTTCAACGGTTCGTCGTTTGGATTGCTGAGGTCCGCAGCGATGTGCAGCGTCATCGCCTCCCGGGAGGTTTCAATCACGCTAGCGCCCACGATCCTTACCGAGGGATCTTGATAGCCCGAGCAGCCGCAAAGGGTTGCCGAAACAAGTGCCGGGATGATCCAGAGAAGGCGGTGGTTCATGCGCGGGACTGTACCGCGCCCGTCGCGCAAGCGTCCGCATTACCAGTGAGGAATCGCGAAAAATCGGGGGATCATTACGTGGACGGCCGTCGCGCTTGTTTGATCAAGGAAAGCCCAGCCGCATTTCAGTCGTGGACCCAGATTGCGCGAGAATCAAACCCGCGTTGTCCTCGAAATGATTGGCGTAATTGCTCCACATCACGCTGAGCACGGTCAGGATTCCCAGGGCGCACCACGCGGCGATCTCGGCCGCCAAGTGACGACGCGCTCGGAACAGCAGCGTCACGCAGACCGCCACGGTGGCGCATTTGAAGGCCGCCAAGCCCCAAGGCGACTGCGTGGATTTGATCACGAACACCGCGATGGGGTTTGCCTCCATCATCCACTGCGCCCGCAGATATGCCAGGGTGATGAACAGGTCAGCCATGCTCAGCACGATCACGCCGAGCATCAGCACGGCCACGCGGCGCGAGCGGAGATTCCATTTCGGGGCGACCAGTGCCACCGCTTGGATCGGCGTTCCTTGAAAACCGTAAGTGGCGGCGAGCCTCGCAATCAACGCGGTCATTTGATTCACCCTTCTTGCACTGCGGGAAGCGAGGCCGGGGAGGCCCGCGTGCCGGTTTCTCCAGATCACTTCGACCATCGTCCCAAGACGCTTGACACGCGGGCGACCTACCATGAGACAACGGTGCCGCCTCACGGTCATAAACGTCACAATGTGAGACGGTTTGCATCAGAAGAGCACCTCGATTCGGCGGCGTGCGTACCAAGGGTGCGTCATTCGCGTACTTTTCGGCTTTGCTCCCACGGAGGATTTTCCCTCATGCTTCAAATCAGAACCTTGAAGGTGGCCTGCCTGGCCCTCTTCATCCTGCTCTTGCCGGCGAGGCTTACCGTCGCCCAGCAGGACAACCCGGTTTACGTCGACGATTCGCCCCAAGCCTGGGAATTGTTCCAGCAAGCCCGCGATCAATCGCGCGACAACGCGGGCGAGGCCATCCGGCTGTATCAGGAACTGCTGGATGAGTTCGGCCTCAAACTCATTCGCGCGGTCGACAGTTCTCCCGACCTTTTATGCTCCGTGCGATCAAGGGTGTTGCGGCAACTGCGAACGAACGATGAATTGTTCCAGCGATATCGCACCGCCCAGACGCCACGGGCGGAGGAAATGCTCCAGGCGGGGGAATTGGAAGCAGTCGCCATCGCCCGTTCGCTGACCACGCCGGGCTTGGAAGCTCTGCTTCGCCTGGGGCAACGCGATCTTGAGGACGGCCGCCTGCGGGTCGCCTTGCACTGGTTGCGGCAGGCGCAAGAGCATCCAGACCTCACCCCTCGCCAAGCCGCGCATGCGTCGTACATGATGGGATTGGCGGCCCACCATCTGCGCGATGCCGCTGCGGTGGCGATCGCGCAGGAACAACTGATCGACCTGGGCGCGGAGGGCGAATCATTCGCCCAGCAACTTCAGCAGGATGTCTCGGTCGCCTCGGTGCCCGCGCTCGAGAACGGAATCTCCACGCTTGATCGGGGTTGGGCGACCAGCCTGAACGACTTGGTGCCGCAGGCCATCTGGTCCGTGCCGATGCCTGAATCGCTGCTCAACCGTCGTTACGTCAATCGCGCGGAAGATCCGCAATCTGCCAACCCGGTGATTCAGGCGCGGCAGGGCGGCGCGGAATTGAACACCATGGTGGTGACCGCCGCCGGCACGTCCCTTTACGTCAACCAGGGCCACCATATCGTCGCGCTCAACCGCCTGACCGGCCGCGAACTGTGGAATTCGCCGGATATCGGCCGGCTTGGCCTCGCTGAACGCGAGGGCATCGACCCCATGGACTTGAACGCCATCTCGGTGGATGGCGGCATGTTGGTCACGCTGACCGGGCATGCGTCCATGGCTTCGCGCTCCGATGGCGGCCGCGTGGTTTGTTTGGATGCCAACACCGGCTCGCCACGCTGGATCGTGCCCCTGGGCCCGGTGGTGGAGGCGGCGACGGGCGAAGAACTCTTTCCGCACGGCACGCCCGTGATCGCGGACGGGCAAGTGTTCGTGATGGCCCGCAAGGTGGGCGCGCAGCTGCTCACCAGCGTTTATTTGGTGGCGATCGATTTGGATCGCGGCGCGGTGCGCTGGGCCCGCTACATCGCCTCGAGCGGCGGATTGCGCACCGCGCCGCGCTCGTTCTGCTCGGTGGTGTATCGCGACGGCTCGTTGTACGTCTCCACCGCGCTGGGCGCGGCCGGCCGCATCGAACCGGCCACGGGCGAATTGCACTGGCTCAGGCGTTTCAACGTGCCCATCAATTCGCCGCTCATCGATCAGGGCCGTCGGCCGTGGGAAGTCACCGCGCCGGTCATCACTTCGCGGGGCCTCGTGACGGTGCAGCCCGATCAGCGGCGGATCGCGCTGTTGGACCTGGAAACCGGCGATCAGATCGAATCGCATTCGTCCAGCACCCCCTCCGATTGGAATTCGCCGCGGTATCTGCTGGCCGACGACCGGTTCGTGTATGGCATCGGCAGCGAGGTGCGAGCGTTTCGTTTGGA
>Ga0163154_10005155_pt1 | contig 16782 bp, 16 predicted proteins | sample OliLakLV19MP9P1_FD_148649 | JGI IMG/M metagenome (GOLD analysis project Ga0163154, IMG submission 148649) | Freshwater microbial mat bacterial communities from Lake Vanda, McMurdo Dry Valleys, Antarctica - Oligotrophic Lake LV.19.MP9.P1 | ecosystem: Environmental > Aquatic > Freshwater > Lake >... | reverse complement strand
CCAAGGCGGGGCAGATCGCCGGGAACTTCAATACCCTGATCATGCTGCGCGTCAAGGAAGTCGCCACGGCGGAGCTACTGACCAGCCAGCTCCCGGAAGTCCGCGTCGTCTCGACCCTCGTCTCGTCTTCGGTCTCCGACACAAACGATCCCGGTGATTTCGCCGACTTCGCCAGCCGTAACGAGGACCGCATCACGACGGAGAGCGCCCAGATGCTTTCCCCGAGTGATCTGGTTCAACTGCCCAAGGGGCAGGCCTTCGCGCTCATCCACGGCGGGCAGCTTCACAAGATCCGGATGCCGTTGCCGGACGCCAGCCACGACCCGCTGATGCCAGCGAGCCTCGAAGCGATCGGCGCCGAGGTGAGGGGCCGGATGGACAGTCGTTCACGCTGGGCGCGGCACGACGAAACGGCGACGGAGGCGTCAGTTGGCCTCTAGGAATGCGTCGTTTCACGAGGGCGGCGTCGCCGGCGCGCTGCTTGCACCGCTCAAGCTCGTCTTCGCGCTGACTCTGGCCTTCGTTGGAATCCTCGTTGTGGCATGGATTGTTGACTGGACATTCGTGTTCAAGGTCTGGCCGGATGGCATCGAGCGTTTGAAGAGCGTCCTGGCCACAGACCTTGCGCGCGCGCTCGACCTCGCGGCGTGGCAGGGCGGGGTGCCGAGCGCGGTGACCGGAACGGCGAACTTTCTTTATACGCTGGTCTTCCGAGCCACCGGAATCCACGACATGGGCGTGCGATTTGCGGAAGGGGCGGCGCTTTCCATCCCGGACACGATCGTGCGCAACACCTACATCGCCAATCGCGATGCGATCGAAGTGGCGATGATCGGAACGCAGCTGCTCGGTGTTCGGTTTGTTACGGTGGCACTGCTTGCACCGATAGTCATGCTCGTCTACGTCGTCGCGGTGGTAGATGGACTGACGCAGCGCGCGATACGCCGGGCCTCTGGCGGGCGGGAATCGGCGAGCCTTTACCACCGCGCCAAACACCTTCAGGTCGCGCTGATGGCAACCGGCTTGCTGATTTGCCTGTTCTGGCCGGCATCCGTTGACGTTCGCTGGATTGGCCTACTGTTGGCAGCTACGCTGGGAATCCTTGCCCGGCTGCAATGGGCGTACTACAAGAAGCATCTCTGAGATTCCACGCGATTGGTCCTGAAAACTGCCGTTCCTGGGAGCAGAGCGGTCCGCGGGACACGGAGTGGGGTTTCTCTTTGGCATTCAACATTCGACCTTCAACACATTCGACCTTCAAGACTAAGAATTGACAGGGAAACCAAGCACATGCTACCGTCTCACCGCTGCAACCTGTATTGGCGGAGGTAAATCATGACTGACGAAATCACGCTCGAGTTTTCACCCGAAATGGTGAGCATCGTAGCAACGAGTCGCGACACAGAGACTGATGTTCAGCCAACGGGGGGCTGCTGCAACAGCGGTGGCTCCTGCAAGATCAGCTACGTTGCGGCAGAAGAAGAATAACTACTGGCGGTTCCCTTTAGGGGGTGCGGCAAGCTATCCGCCACTGACGGAACGGGGGTCTTGTTGCCGCTGAGCCGGCCGTAGTCCGCTCGCGGAAAGCTCAGCACGCATATCAATGCGTTCCGCACCATTGTTGAGCGTGCGGCCAACTTCCATGAATCCTAGGCGCTTGGCGAGGCGAACGCTCGCCTCGTTAGCGGCTTCGGGGTAGCACCACAGCCTGCTGACACCAAGGTTCGAAAAGGCCCATTGACTCACGGCTGCAAGGCCCTCTGAAGCATACCCATTGCCGACTGCAGAGCTGCGCATCCAGTAGCCCACTTCAGCTACGCGCTGATTCAAATCCAGCGAATGAATTGCCACATTGCCCAAGATTGCCCTGTTGGCATCCGTCCTTGCTCTTAGCAGAAACTGGAAGTCCCATCTCAATACAAAATTCGCTCTAGATATTCTGCACCAAAGCTCGCAACTTTCCTGAGAAAGCGGCATTTGAGCCCACGGTAGTGAAGCTGGCCATTTTCTGAGGTCCGTAATTGACTCAGCAATTGCGGCGTAATAAGAAACGCCGTCTGCAGCTTTGGGAATTTCCAGTGACATCCGATCTGTCTCAATGAGGTCGACGATATCTTCGATTACAAGTAAGTCGCGACGATCTAGAGTGCCGGTCTGAAAATAGCTCATGATTTTGCTCTTGCGGTGGATGCGTGCAGAACGCTCCGCAGTAATGCGATCGCGACCCTCTCGGCTGTGTTTGAATCACCTGAAAATAATCTATTCATGCACATGTGCGATAAGCTGGGGAACAACTCCAAGAGCGGAGTTGGAGCTTGACCTTCTATGAGTTGATTGCAAAAGGTGCCGACGGCAATGCGAATATGCCTGTTGCGAAGTTCGATCGGGGCTAATGAACTCTTTACAAGCTGGCTAACTGACATATGGGAGCCCGCGAGAACGCGAAGGGTAAGCTCTCGGACGAGTTGACGCATACGTTTCTCCAGCTTCCGCGAACTCTCGCCCCATTCTCCAGCTCGGTCGCCAAGGAACACTCCAGCGCCTTCAGCCAAAGCCTCCTCCGAAATATTCAATGCCTCAGCGAGTGTCCACAGCAACGTCACTGCCATGATCAATTTGTCGTTCAGCGGACGAAAAGCATAGCCATGATCGACTAGCAAGCTAGCACAGCATTCCGAATCGAAATGAAATACCTCCTCGGCGAACGGCATAAGATCGTGACCACCATACCGAATCAGTTCACGCTCGTAGGTATCCAGCTGTAATCGCCCGACGCTACCTTCGTCCCGCAGTGTTCTGAACAGCCCGGTCATTTCTAAATGAACTGTGGACAAGGAACTCATTTCAGTCGGAAATAGCCGAAAGCGAAGATGATGATCGGGATCCTTGTATCGGACGTAGAACCATCGTGAAATAAGTCGTTCTTCCTGCAATTGACGAATCTTGGGCAACGCCACTGCCAGGACATGTCGATCTTGCAGCTCCTGCGAGCAATATACCTTTGCGTACCAGCATTCATCGCCTGGCAAGAGGGCATCTTTGCGCTCCGACGGCTGCTGGAGGGGGCTGACGGGACGACGCGTGGGGGCAGCTCGCGCGCTTTTTGAAGTACTGCCGGTTGCTTTTATTTCGAGCGGGATCAAGAGTTCATGAACGTGACTGCCCTGATCACTCTTAGCGAGTGGCTCATACTCATCGAGCAGACTCTCAACGAGAGTGACACTGGGTTCCTTTGCAAACGCGGAGCGTAGTAAGTCGACGGCGAAAGGGCTGTGCGAATCCAGTAGTAAAAGCGCATCGCCTTGTGCCAGGTAAATGTAACGTGGCAGCTCTGGTTGAATCTGACTAAGCAAAGGAGCTGCCGAGCGCGTACGTCCGATAGACCGCCGAAACGTTTCCCTATCGAATCGCCATAACGCAGGTGCCAGGATCAAACGGGAATTTAAAACCACGCGAGGGAGAGATTTTGCCTGCTCGAATAGGGGGGGCCATCGAAACCCGACTGGGCTCGACCATTGATCAGCAACCGCCCCGAGGAAGCGAAATAGCGGGAGGTTGTGGCGACTTGTGTGGTTCTGGGCGCACGTAACTACTGGCCGAAGCGCGCACGCTCGGCTTCGCGACCAAAGACACACGCGGCCACTTTCGACACTGACGTCAATATCAGACAGCTCAATGAGCTCCATGTCGTCCACTGGACTCCGCCCAGCCAGAATTGTGACTCCATGGCGAAAGAACGCTGGTCTAGCTGCGAGGCTAAGATAAGCGGAGGCAGGACTATGCGATATATCGACAACAATTTCCTCAATGCCTTCCGCAGCTCGAATGGCGCTCCTCCTGGCTTTTTCCCCAATCGCGGAGTGCCAAAGCGAGAACCGTCCGAGGAGTTCTACCCCAGTACTTCCGTAAAATCCATTAAGCAAGATGACGGGTAAGCCCCCAGCTCCGCTGCGCCGTTGATATAGGCTGACTGACGCCGTAGTGTATGTAACGCGGTCGCGAGGTTTGCCGATTCTCAGTTCTGCAAAGGCTCTTGAATCGAGGTCCAAACAGGCGTGCTTTTTTGAAGAAAGCTCGTCGACCAACAAGCTCGTCAATTGGTCGGCCCGTACGTGCCGATTTGTCTTATCGGGGCGCCGGCGCCCTAATTCCGCGAAATCGGGGTCTGCCGTTTCTCCGAACGGGATCCCGAACGGCTCGTCGATTGCTTGGATCAGCGCCACGCGCTCGTGTCCAAAGCGTTCCGCAAACCGCCTTGCAAATTGCCTTAAGTCATTCGATTGATGCTCCTGTACACCATGTGTCAGTTTGATCGCAGCTCGAATCGCCTCCCAATCCTTCGGACCGAGACAGACCTCCGCTTGTGCGTACTGGTCTACATGGAGCCAAGGTGTCTCCCTGGACGCATCCTCTTGCCCGGCAAGGGGCTGAAGCAAGGAAGCAATTGACTGGCTTTTGGACAGGAGAGTGGTCTGATCGTTCTCCAGAAGGGATGTAACCCTTTCGAGGTCGGAAGCGACTACGGCGAACCGCGTACTTCGTGCAAGCTTCGCCCGCAACTCGCGAAGCGGATCCTGCCCGATCAAGCTGGGGCGAAGATCTGAAATCGCGAGGCCCTTCTTTATCAACTGCTCAAGGAACTCTATCGCTGCGGCTTCCGAAATGGCCGGAACCCGTTCGCGGAACGCGCTGACGAGATCCACGCCTCGCGGGTTCCGGCCAATCAGTTCAATTGCATGCGCAATGGTGTTTGTCGTCCGAAACATAAATCGTGCAGCTCGAGAATTGCGAGCATCTCCATCGGACCACCAGTACCGAACATATGGGCCTGCCGTAGACAGTGTCGGGTTCAATGACAGTCCGAAATCTAACCACGCGCGTTCGCGGTACAAAAGCGTCTCAATTATCCCGATGATCTTTGAGCCATTTAGCGTGCAATGAAGCTGCGGCAATTTACTATGGGACATCCGAATTGAAGTGCGTCCATCGTGAGAAATATCTCCAATGGAGGACACAGCAAACGCACCGAAAGGCGTCGATCGCGCCGACAATCGGGATAGATACTTCAGAAGTGTAAGAAGCTCTTTCTGAGCGAGCGGTTCTCGGGTACTTGACCGCTGCGCGAAGCACCAAGCCGCGAATCTTACGGATGAAAGGGAGACCGCCTCAACGAATGGGTCATGTTGCACTGTTTCTGGATAGATCCTTTCAGCGGTCTGTAAAATATTACCCTGCAAATGCGTCAAGTCCTCGCACGTCTTGAGAAACGAGCGGACGGGGCGAGCTGCGGCTCGCATTACGCAGAATCCTAAGTGTGAGATTTCTAACGGTCGCATGAGGGATTAAAATCGTTTCTACATACGTAACATTGGTGTCGGTCTAGCGTGTTTTACCGAAATGAGCCAGCCTTAAAGGAGTAGGAATTCCCTCCAGCCGGGATTCACTCCGATATCGAGCTCAATTTGGCACATACCAACTCCGACCGTGCCATTAAGCATGCCCTTGCTCTCAATCCATCGCCCGCTTGTAGGGTCGAGGAAGAACACTCCCCCGAGCTCAGAAAGCATCCTCAATGAGTTATGGCCCGTAACTCGAGAATAGGAAATCTCTTGTCTTCGCCAATCGTCGTTCCCTGTTGCGACGGCAATGCGGCGATAAAGCAAAGACAGCCCGGCGGTCCCGTGGCAAAGACCTAAGTCCAATGCGCCACCAAGAGAAGCCGGTCTGGAAATGATGCGAACGCACTCTCTTTCAAGGGCAATGCTGCTATCGCGGATGACTCGAGCGTTGCGCAATTGATGAAGTAGAAGAAAAAGTGTTGGAGCCCCATAGCACCAACCTTGACGAGCTTCAACCTGCTCTTCCGCGAAGTAGCTTATACCGCTGGACAAGGTTGCGCGGGCGAGCCAAGCCCACCCTGAAGAGATCGCGGGCAATAGTTCTTGCTCTTCTCCGACGTACGGCAGGCACCGAACAAGAAAACTGATAATTCCGACCATTCCATGTGCCATGCCCAAATCGCGGTAGCCCGTAGAGTATCGATGAGCATTGCTCGGATCGGGCATGTAGTTCGGCATCGTCGGCCAGTAGATTGTCCCATCCTCTTCGGACTGCGAGGATAAGAGAATCTGCGCTACCACGGCGTTTAGGAGACGTCTCCCAAGAGGAGCATTTGTACGGCGTAGAGCATATACGCCAAGTCCGGCCAGACCCTCCATCAACTCCGCATGACCAAGGAGCTTGCCTGATTCGACGAGCTCGCACAGGTATCGATCAATATCCTGAAAGAAACTCCCGGCGAAGGTATATCCAAACTCCTGCTCGGCCAGCAAGCTCACCCATGCAATCCCGGCTAGTCCGGAGAAAAGTCCTGGAGTGACCCGCTCACGCGGTAGTCGCGCCGCGATTGCTGCAAAAGCTCTCTGCACCTCGGCCCTAGTAACTAGATCCGGTCGGAGTGCTCCGACATACATCAGAAACAGCGCCAATCCGGCGATGCCGTGAGAAAGCGACAAGGGAAGACCTTCTACATTTTGAGTGGCGTCGCCTACGAGAAGCCGTAGATGGCGCTCCGCATCCGTGTCTTCCGCACCGAAGTCAAGCTTGAAGGTGGCGTGGGTCATCTGACAACCAATTCTCAATACGCAAATAACTCGATCATTGTTTTCGCCAAAAAAATGTCTCGGGATAGCGTTCGATTGACTCTCCAGAACCACTTTTTGGCAACGTCACCATGAGAATAGAGTCTGCTCCTGCTAGATCGCCCCAAATGCTGTCGAACACGAGCACGTCAATGAGTTCGCATAGCCAAGATCGAGCGCGAAGCGCACTTTGAGCAAAACCGATTTGGTCCCGGAGAAAAAGTAGGTCCTCGTGTTCTTCGGCATCGTCTCCAACAAGCGCACTTGGGATCCCTGCGACGTACTTGGCGATTGCGGCGAGGAGCGCATCACGGACGGCTGCTAGAGGGTCGGGTTTGAGCTGATCTAAAGCAACTTCCACTTTCGCACGCAGCTCGGCGATCGGTTCCTCCAATTCATTTACTTCGGCATCTTCAGCGTCGGTTAAAAAGCAATGTCGAAGCCTGTGTAGCCGGAACTCAAGTTGGGCTTGCCACGCTATTGCTGGTAGAAGGTGCACTGAGTGGCCAAGTTCTGCGATGTCAATAAGACACGCCGTAGTATCGGCATCCGCCTCGTCGAGTAAGCCGCGAAACTCGGAAATCCATCGCTTCACTTCGGATGTTGCCACCGATTCGGTCTCACTCTCCCATGGGAGGATGTCTTCGATAGCCGGTGGTTGCCAAAGACCAGCCTCAAGTTTTCGCATTACGTAGGCATCACTGCCTGGGCGAAAGTAAGTCCGCAGATGTTGGTCCTTGCGGCCTGCGATAACGAGTTCTCCGTTCTTGTCATCGTATTTCACGATCGTGTCATTGGCGGGCTGCCACAATTCATAGACGGCGTCGACACGGTCCGCTAAAGCAGTCGCGCTAACCACATAGTCTTTAACCTTGGCGAATTCACCGGGTGGCCACTCAGCCTGCTGCAAGACATGCTTTTCGTAGTGAATGCGCGCGTTCTGCTCTCCTTCGTACTCGCCCGCGAATCGGCCAGAACAGCCGCTCCAGTTCGCTGCGAAGGGCCGCGGATCAGCACTTTCGTGAGATTGGGGCTCGGAGGCCGTCGCCACATCGGCAGATTCCTCCAGAATAAACGCCGAAAGATGCGACGACGTTGCGAGCTTACGATAGCCGCGAAGCCCAGACGCTGCGCGAGGCGCGTGGCCTAAGATAAGTGGTACGCGCGTGCGCCCGCTCGTTACCGCTGAGAGTAAAGCATCAAATCTGTCACCCCGAACTGCAGTTTCCCGCCAGAAGGAAGGGTCTGCTCCGACCCCGATGCCACCACCAAGGCAGTTGAGCGCGTCGACTGCGATTCGAGCGAGCGCCTCTAGACCATCCGCTTTGCGATTAAACGATCGGAAATCAATGAAAATGGCAGCGAGTCCATCGCTGCTGAATGGTGGTGGGCCAGAACTGAGAAAGGCCCCCGTAAGACCGTTTGCCTGGAATACGGGCAATTGGAAGGCACGTGCAGCGGGAGCAAACGAGATCGTAGTTTCGCCTCGCGGATCAAGCTTACGCGCAACCTCATGCATATGATCGGCGGCAAGAGCAAACGTCTTGTCGATGCGGCTCGGCATCAGACGGTCAAGTAGGCCTTGGGCTTTCTCGCGTTCGTACCCGGAGGCGATTGCCTGCGCCACCTTCGAAGGCATCCGCGTAAGATCCAGTCCTGCTCCTAGCCTTCCACAAAAGCCTGTCAAGAGGCGAAACGTCCGCGCCGAGGAAATGGTCGGGGATGGCTTCAGGAGAATTGTTATCGCATCAATCGGCATCGGGATAACGCCACGGTTGAACGAACGTCTCTATTAGCGGTATGTCGCTACTTTCAATCGCGTTGTGCTCAGCGATGCGTCGATTCACCGCAGCGACCCTTTCTTCCGAAGCTGCATTAAGCTTTCGGTTTGAGACGAAAATCGCGCGGTCGACAACACCTCGCATTAGTCCCTTCTCAATCCGCTCGAGCTGATCCGCGCTAACATCGGGTCTTCGGGTCGGATGGCGTTCCGGCATAGTGTGCTTGAAGTCAATGAACGTCTGCTCAAAGGTTCCATCTGCTGTCTTCTGGGAGATGACGACATCCCCTTCAAATGATCGCGTTTCCGATTTGGAGAAGATGCGGTTGTGCTGAAACCTGTAGTGGTATGAAGCGATTTCCTCTTTTTTGAAATAGATCGGAAATCGCGGGTTTCGAATAAGTGCTGCACTGGCATATACTTCATACGCCGCTGCTTGTGCGAGCTCTGGGCGGGTGCTGCCAGTCCCGGCCATGCCGGTGGTCATTCGAAGTGCCCCTTGAACTTTCATGCGTTGCATTAACGCCGGTGGAAACTCTCTGCCCGCCGAAAGGCGGTCAAGCGCTTCGAGGAGCTTGTATGCCTGCATTTCCATGAGGTGCGGGTTTGCAATCGAGCGGGCCAAAATCCCGGCATCGACATTCTTTGCCAGGAGGGCGTTATCAAGCTGCTTCACCGTCTTCTCGCCACCCAAACTTGCAGCACGGACAAGTGCAGCGCGTTTGATCGCAGGTTCTATCGCTTGCGGGTCACGAGCTTTGAAAAAGCGTTTGGCAGCTTTCTCGAAGGTTTCGCGGCGCAACTTTTCAAGTGTTGCCAGGCCGGTCTTTGAAGAGATTTCTCTTTCAAGACGCCTCCGAGCCTCGGCTTGCCTTCGTTCTATCTGCGCTTGTCGGCGAATTTGCTGGCGTTCTTCACCGGTAAGCGACGCGCACACGTCGCAGAGATCGGGAACGCCGAACTTGTGTTTCGGCTCGGTTCGTACAAGCATGATTTGCCGACCGGCGGTGAACACCCAGTGACGTAGACAGCTCTCGCACTGGGTTGGCTGATCTTGAAGCTCACGAATAAATGTGCGGCAATCCGAACATTGCTTTGGGGGCCACCATTCCCCAATGCTTCCGCCCTGTTGCCGGGCGACAAACAAGATTCCTTGCTTGTCCTTCCCTGTGTAGCGCAGGCGGCCGTCCCCTCTACAGCCAATGTTCTGGCATGCTGCTTCATAGAGGATTGTGGCCTTGCAGACAGCACAGAAATCTTCGACTTTCGGACGCTGCGGCCGGTGGCGAAGGTACCATCGTGCGGCCGGCTCCCCGTACTCCGACAGGAGATAGACACCACCATCACCCTGACAGCCAAGGTCGCCAGCGCAAAGGGGCTTGTTTAGGCACGGGACGGTCAGCGTCGGGAGGCTTGATATGCACTCTTCACAGAAAGCGTAGCCCGCAGGACGCTCGCCCGCACTAAAAGTGTGGTACCAATGGAGGGTGTCCCTCCGGCAAGCCTGCATGAATTCGATCGATAGTCTGGATAACCTCTGCATCGAGGTTAACCCGATGAAGAGGACAGGCGATGGAACGGACGAGGAAGTGCGAGCAAGCGAGTGTGCATGGTCGGAGTCTGCAACAGGTCGAACTGCGTTTCAAGCGCTGGCGTGAGAATCGCAGGCGTGGCGAGCACATACCGTCGGCGTTGTGGGCGGCGGCGGTCGGCTTGGCCAAAGACCATGGGCTGGAGCGGATTGCGCACCAGTTGCGGGTCGACCATGACGCTCTGAAGAAGCGCCTGGAGCGGTCCGCCGGCGTGGCTGAGCACGCTCATGTGGCTCGCCACAGTACTGCGTTGGCACCCCGATTCGTGGAATTGTTCAGTCCGGCGGCGCCGGCTGTCACGGGTCAGCGCGAGTGCGTCGTCGAGATGGAGAATGCGCGCGGGTCGAAGATGCGCGTCGCGCTCAACGGCAATGGACTGGCCGGCTTGGCCACCCTGTGCAATGCCTTCTGGGGCGGCTGATGATTCAACTCACGCCGCACATGCGCATTCTGGTGGCGGTCGAGCCGGTCGACTTCCGCGCCGGCATCGATGGGCTGGTCGCCGCCTGCCGGAAGCTCCTGGAGGCCGACCCCTTCAGCGGCGCCCTGTTCGTCTTTGGCAACCGCGCCCGCACCGGCGTCAAGATCCTGGTCTATGACGGTCAAGGCTTCTGGCTGTGCCACAAGCGATTGTCCAGCGGCCGCTTCGCCCACTGGCCCGACGGGGCGCAGCCGAGCCGGGGGCTCCAGGCCTGCGAGCTACAGGTGCTGCTCATGGGGGGCGATCCGGCACAGGCGCGCGCGGCACCGGCGTGGCGCAGCTTGAGCCTGGCGGCGTAGACGCGGGTGCCGGCGCGGGCGTGAAGCTTAAGCACGGACACGTGAAGCTCAAGCCCCTCGCGTCGCGCCTGGCAGCTGCTCGCCATAGTTCCACGGCAGCCACAAGGCGGCGCTGGCGCGCACCTCCCCGGCGTGCCTTTGCAGCACCTGCAGATACTCGAACGGGTTGACCTCGCACAGCCGGCAGGTGTGGATCAAACTCATATACATGTCGCCGACCGCGGCCCCGTTGAGGGTCTTGTAGAACATCGAGTTCTTGCGCTGCAGGATCGCCCGCTTCAGGGCCCGCTCACAGATGTTGTTGTCCAGGGGGGCTCCGGCCTGGCGCAGGAACAGCGTCAGTTCGTTCCAGTGATTGAGCAGGTAGCGCAGGGCTTGGCCGAGACCGGAATTGGGTTCGACCTGGCGCTTATCGAATTGTTCGGTCATCCACCCCAGCAGGCCTTGCATGAGCGGGCCGCTGTGTTCCTGGTGGAACCACAGGCGCCGCTCAGGCGACAGTTGGTCCTTGCGGCATGCCGCATCGTGCGCGTAGACCTTGGCCAGGACCTCGATCACCTGGCGGCATTCCCGCGGAAAGTGCTCCACCACGTCGACCACCTTCCTGCGCCCGTGCGCCAGGCAATGGCCCAGGACGGTGGCGAATTCGCCGGCCATATTACTGGCCAGGGCGTCGCACATCTGCATCGGCGGCGCCAGTTCCCTGGCCCGCTGCGCCAGGACCCGCTCCAGGTTCTTGCCGGCGTGGGCATGGCCGGTGAAGAACAGCACCACCTTGCGCTCTTGCACCACAGCGACGATGCCGGTGGTGTTGATCGCCTTGGCCTTGGGGGTGCGGCCGGCGGCTTCCGCCTTGACACGCTCGGCCATCAGACTCAAGACCCGCGCCGGGGTGTCGTCGTTGTGCAGTAGCGGCGCCTGCGCGGCCTGGCGGATCAGTTCTTCGAAGGCCGCACGTGGTCCGGGGGCCGCCTTGGACACCAGGTCCCACTGGGTCGAATCGGGCAGCGGCACGTACAAGCAGGCCTGTAGTCCTTCGAGCCGGTAGTTGGGCACACCGCTGCCATAGCGCAGCAGCGCAATCATGCTCGCGCAACTGGGGTCGTACTTCGGTAGTGCGGCCACCGCCGCGGGCAGGGGGGCGGTGAAGATCGCGTCGCACAGCCGGCAGCGCAAGCGCTGTAGCTTGTAGACCGTGCCGGCCAGCGGCGCCTGGCCCACCACCTTGACCAGGGTCCGGGGCGGCGAGTCGTAGACCTTGCCCGTAGGGCACTGCGGGCAGGGGTCGCCCGAACGCAGATCGGAATGCTCGCACTCGACGATGGGGGCGCCGCGATAGGCCTGGGCGGGGTTGCGCCCGTGACCGCTGCGCGGCGCCGTGGCGGGCGCTGCGGCGGGCGCCGCGGCGGGCGCTGCCCCGTCACCGTCACCCTCGCTCTCAACCTCGCCCTCGACCCGTGCGGTGACGACGACGTGGTCCGCAAGTACGTCGCGCTTGCGCTCGGTGCGCGCACCGAACAACATCTGCCGAAACCGCTTGATCGAGGTCTTCGCGTTCTGCAATGTCAGCATCACGTGCGCAAACGTGCCGAGCACGCCTTCGAGCAACTGGTACTGCCGCTGCGGGAATGAGGTCTTGGCCAGCGCCAATATCTCGTCGAGCTCGGCCTGGGTCGCGTGGACGATTTCGGGCTGCTTCATGGGCCCACCTGCGATAGTCGCCGGCGGAAGTCCTTGACCAGCGGATAGCCCAGGACTTCCTTGATCGGACGGTTGGGCTTGTCGCTGGGTGCGTCCTTGCCGCGTCCGGTGGTGATGCCCAAATAAATCCAGTTGGCGGCGCGATAGCAGGTGCCGCGAAAGCGCTGCGGATCGACGAAGGTTTCCAGGAAGTAGATCGGATGCCCGTACAGCCGCTGCCAATCGGCCGACAGCACGCGCGCCATGCGCCCAAGAAGGTGCGAGGCCAGATGCGGCACTTTCACCCACGGCAGAATCAGATACCGCGTGTTGTAGGCGAGCAGCCGGATGTTCTGGCGCCGCGCCCGCGCCTCCCAGCCGATGAAGCGGTCGCGGCTGCCCAGATGGCGCGGCGCCGAGCACCACGCCACGCAGGCGATCGGCCGTTCCCCGGCGTAGACCAGGTATTTCAGATGTTCACCCACGGGCTGGGTGTAGCCCAGGTAGTGGTGCTGTTGCAGCAGGCTGTTGAACAGGGCCTCTTCGGGCGTGCGCCGCACCTGGCGTAGCGTCAGCGCTCCAAGTTCGGCGAAGCTTGCCTGTAGCGGCGTTTCATCCACGCTCACCAGCGCGGGTCGGTTGCGCTCGATCATCGGATTGCGGGTGACACGGCGCACCGCCGGCAGCTCGATCAGCCCCTGGCGGTGCAGCATCAGCATCAGCCCGCGGCACACCATGTCGCGCAGCGCGCCGTTGGCCTGCACCCAATTCCATGCCTCGCACAGCTTCTTGGATAGACCCCACCGGCTCGCGCCCGGATGCTCGGCGATGAGCCGGCGAATGAAGACCAAGTCTTCGTCGCTGATCACGCGGTGCCGGTAGCTCAGAGTATTCTGCATGCGCCGCACAGTAGCAGCGATGCGCTCGGAACGCAAGTGCTAAATGACACCCACCCCTTCGCCCATCCCACCTGTACCATCAACCGCAGCGCAATTCATGCAGCTCTACCGGAGGGACACCAATCACCGGCACAGTCTTCGTTTTCTTAAGCCCGGAATTTAAGGTCTATGTCGCGTCTTGGGGCTTGCTTGTGGCGCTGTGCGATCTTTTTTGGCTTACACCGTGGCAAAAATCAATGAGGGAATCGGCTGCCCGGATTCAGGAGGCGTTTGATTGCGACGTGCTTGAATTGAAGTGGAATAATTTGAAGGCGGGGAAATACCCGGACCCCGAGTTGGTGAAAGCCCAGTCAACCAAATACGAAAAATGGTCAGGCCAGATGCCAACACTCAAAGATTGGTATTCGCCTCGGGTCGATGAGCTCCCGCTCTACGTTGGAAGAATTGTCTGTCAGCGGACTAACTGCTGGTGGGATTCGACCCAGCGGCGGCACTATGCGGCATGGCTTGTTGGCATTGTTGCCTTGGTATTTGTAGTTGTGTGTGGCCTTGCGTTAAGCGGCGGCGCTTCACTAGAGTCGCTACTTCTGAAAGGGGTTTTTCCGCTGGCTCCGGCACTTTTGATTGCTTTACGACAATTTACCGAGCAGCGGGAAGCAGCTGACCGACTCGACAAGCTCAAAGATCACTGCAGCACGATCTGGAAAGAGGCGCTGTCGGGAAAATCAAAGTCAGCCCTCACCGAAATGTCACGAAACATTCAGGACGAGATTTTGGAGAATCGGCGAAGGGCACCGCCAGTGCTCGACCTAATCTTCAAGCGTCTTCGAAACGACTACGAGGCCAACATGAATCACGCAGCGAGCCATTACGTTTCCGAAGCAAAGCTGGCGCTCAAAATCCCCTAACCGATGTCCCTCAACGAATCCATTGTCGAAGAAGCCGCCCTGACGTGGTTCGGGGAGCTGGGCTATGCGGTCGGGCACGGGCCGCAGCTCGCGCCGGGTGAACCGGCGGCAGAGCGGGATTCGTTTGGCGAGGTGGTGCTGGTGGGGCGCTTGCGCGAGGCCATCCGGCGGCTGAACCCGGCCATCCCCGACTAGGCGCGGGATGGCGTTTTCAATCCTCTGATTGATCTGTCCAACTGACCATGGCAACCACGATTCCACAGATTGACGCGCTGCTCACCGTCCGCTCCGAGGACGAGCACCTGGAGTTTAAGGAGGCGGCCAACAACTTCCACTTTGAAGAGCTGGTGGACTACTGCGTGGCGCTGGCGAACGAGGGTGGCGGGCGAATGCTGCTGGGCATCACCGACAAGATGCCACGCCGGGTGGCGGGCACGAAGGCGTTTGAGGTGCCGGAACGGAAGTTGGCCGGGATTTACGAGCGGCTGCATCTGAAGGTGACCTTCGATGAAGTGGCGCATCCCTCGGGCCGCGTGCTGGTATTTCTTGTGCCGTCGCGCCCCGTGGGCCAACCCGTGCACTTCAAGGACCGCTATCTCATACGGGCGGGCGAAGAGCTGGTGCCGATGACGCCGGATCAATTGAAGAAGATCATGGCCGAGGGCGAGCCGGATTGGGCGCTGAAAACGGCGATGACCGAATGCGATGGGGAGAAGGTGGTACAGGTGCTGGACACGCAGAGCTTCTTTGACCTGCTGCATCTGCCGTATCCCGCCACGCGCGAGGCGGTGCTGGAGCGCTTTGCCAGCGAACGGCTGATCGATCGAAGCTGCGACGCTTGGACGATCACGAATCTCGGCGCGGTCCTGTTTGCGAAGAAGCTGGAGAGCTTTGACCGTCTGGCCCGAAAAGCGCCCCGCGTGATCGTGTATGAAGGCACGAACAAGCTGAAGACGAAGCTGGATAAGCCGGGATCGAAGGGCTACGCGGTCGGTTTTCAGGGCTTGGTGGAATTCATCAACGGGCTGGTGCCGTCCAATGAAGTGATCGAGCAGGCGCTGCGACGGGAGGTGAAGATGTTTCCCGAGATCGCGGTGCGCGAGCTGGTGGCCAACGCGCTCATCCACCAGGACTTCACCGAGTCGGGCACGTCGGTGATGGTCGAGATCTACGACGACCGCATGGAAATCTCCAATCCGGGGAAACCGTTCATCTCGCCGGACCGGTTCATTGATGAATACCAGTCGCGCAACGAGCGGCTGGCGGACCTGATGCGGCGTCTCGGCATCTGCGAGGAAAAGGGCAGCGGCGTGGATAAGGTGATCCAGGCGGCGGAGGCGTTTCAACTGCCGGCACCGGATTTTCGCGTGGGCGAGAAACGCACGTCGGTGCTGCTCTACGGGCACAAAGACTTCGAGGATATGGACCGGAACGATCGCATCCGGGCCACCTACCAGCACAGTTGCCTGCGCTACGTGATGAACGAGAAGATGACGAACCAGAGCCTCCGGGAGAGGTTCAGGCTTTCAGAAAAGAAGACCGAATCAGTTTCGCGCGCCATTCGGGACGCAGTGGACGCGGGAAAGATCAAGCTGGCCGACCCGGAGCAGACGTCGCTACGCTACCGCGACTATGTGCCTTTCTGGGCCTGATTTTCATTTAGACGCAAACCGCCGAATCATGCCTCACAGCATTCAATTCATTGAAAATGCACGGTTTACTTATTTAGACGCAAACCGCCGGACCCCATGAGCCTCAACGAATCGCATGTCGAAGACGCCGCCCTGACGTGGTTCGGGGAGTTGGGCTATGCGGTCGGGCACGGGCCGCACATTGCGCCCGGTGAACCGGCGGCGGAGCGGGATTCGTTTGGCGAGGTAGTGCTGACTGGGCGCTTGCGCCAGGCCATCCGGCGGCTGAACCCGGCCATTCCCGAGGAGGCGCGGGATGGCGTTTTCAATCCTCTGATTGATCTGTCCAACTGACCATGGCGACCACGATTCCACAGATTGACGCGGTGCTCACCGTCCGCTCCGAGGACGAGCACTTGGAGTTCAAGGAGGCGTCCAACAACTTCCACTTTGAAGATCTGGTGGACTACTGCGTGGCACTGGCGAATGAGGGTGGCGGGCGGATGCTGCTGGGCTTCAACAGCGCGAAATTGAACTTCGAGATCTTATTCGCGGACAAGAAATCAAACTCCGCCGGTTTGCAACTGGCTGACCTGGTGGCGCGTCCCATCGGCTTGTCGGTATTGCGGCCAGAACAGCCCAACCGGGCGTTCGATGCGGTAAAGCCCAAACTGCTGGTTAATAACGGACGGGTGGATGGATGGGGGCTGAAATGTTTTTCGTAGCCCCCAAAAACAAAAGGCCCCGACAGTCGCCGGAGCCAATTGCTGACCGAGAATCCCCAGTCCGTAAGAAGAATTTTGCGGGATATGGCTCTGTAAAGCAATCCCGTGCTTCTCTCGCACATGTCAATGCTTAACGAATCCAATGT
>Ga0163154_10005147_pt1 | contig 16798 bp, 15 predicted proteins | sample OliLakLV19MP9P1_FD_148649 | JGI IMG/M metagenome (GOLD analysis project Ga0163154, IMG submission 148649) | Freshwater microbial mat bacterial communities from Lake Vanda, McMurdo Dry Valleys, Antarctica - Oligotrophic Lake LV.19.MP9.P1 | ecosystem: Environmental > Aquatic > Freshwater > Lake >... | reverse complement strand
TCCTTATAGTGCAGTTCGAGCTGGTGCGAAATCTGGGCAAATTCGCCATACGAAACTGGCATCTCGTCCAGCATCTTGGAGATCGCCTGTGGTGTGCGGATACCAGCGACAACATCTTCGCCCTGGGCATTGACGAGGTATTCGCCATAGAGCACATTCTCGCCAGTGGCTGGATCGCGGCTGAAGGCCACCCCGGTTGCACTATCGTCGCCCATATTACCGAACACCATCGTCTGCACATTCACGCCAGTACCGATATTATCGGGAATGCGCTCGATCCGCCGATAATCGATGGCACGGCGGCCCATCCAGGAACTGAACACAGCAGCAATCGACAGTTGTAGTTGCTCATATGGATCTTCTGGGAATTCACGGCCTGTCTCGGCCTTAATGATCGCCATAAACTGGGCGGTGATCGCATTCAACTCATCGGTGGTCAAGTCGGTATCCTGGCGGCCACCATGCTTGGCCTCGTGCATCACATGCTCGAATGTTTCGCCATCGACACCAAGTACAATCTTGCCAAACAACTGAACGAAGCGCCGATAGGCATCGGCAGCAAAGCGCGGGTTATCGGTCAGCGCTGCCAAGCCCTCAATCGTCTGCTTGTTCAACCCCAAGTTGAGGACGGTATCCATCATGCCAGGCATGGACTCACGGGCACCTGAGCGAACGGAAACCAGCAGCGGGTTAGCCGGATCACCGAACTTCTTGCCAACCTGCTCCTCAACAGCCTTGAGTGCAGCCAGCGCCTGATCCCACATTCCCTCCGGAAACTGCTTGCCATTCTCATAGAATGCGTTGCAGGCCTCGGTTGTGATTGTGAAACCGGGGGGCACGGGCACGCCCGTGCGGGTCATCTCCGCAACACCTGCACCCTTGCCGCCAAGCAGTTCGCGCATCGTTGCATTGCCCTCAGTAAAGAGGTAGACCCATTTCTTGGACATGATTTCAACTCCCTTTAATGATAAAGCGGAACACCCCACGCAGGCCCTAGCGCTGCGATAGTCTCCCGCTGATACCGACTAGAACTCGCGTTACACTATACTTCAGGTGTGCTGATCGTGCAATGTAGCACCAAGTAGTCAGGAGTCAGGAGTCAGAAGAGAGCCATCAGCCGTCAGGTATTCGGGCATAGGGAACAAAGGAACAACACTCATCTCCATTTGTGGTATCTTGTTCTCTAGGTGTGGCGTATTATTTTGCGTTGAATGATCATGACATTCCAAGAAACACCAATGCGTAGGGGCAGACCCATGTGTTATGGCCCACAATAATCACACGGTGATGCCCAATGCGGGCGCACACATTGATGCCCCTACACAATGGATGGGCATGACCTCGACAGTGCAAGAACACACGTGATACTCTTGTTCTGAGATCATTAACATATATATACACGCAATCCCCGCTATCGGCTATCGGCTATGTTTAGGAGCGCTTTCCAATGACAAACCCACAAGCGGAACAACCCGCCGAAGCAAGTGATGCACCAGAGAAACGTATTCGTCGCGGGTGTATCATGATTATCCCGCTCCTGTTGATCGGCGTGGGCATTAACTTTCTCGAATATCGGCTAAATGTCGTTACCATTGTTGGTGGTGCGCTGCTGATCTTTGCGATCATCGGCCTGGTGCTGATCTCACGCGAAGGGAAGAAGTAGCCCAGGAGTCAGGAGTCAGGAGTCAGGAGTCAGGAACACCCTATTCTGATGCTGTCGGTATACCCTTAACCTGTACAGAACAACGCCCGTAGCAGCATATGGCGGCAGTGCAATTGCACGATGCTGAAGGGACAGAAGGGCTTTACAGTAGCCACCGACGCTCTTTCAGACCTGAGGAGTCAGGAGTCAGGGGTCAGGGTCAAAGAAATAATAATCTGTTCTCTCGGTTCCACATTCTGACTCCTGACTCCTGACTCCTGAATACTCGGTGCTCTCACAACGCCCGATACCAGCCCCACACATAGCCAAGCGCCGAGGCATAGGATGCAAACGCCTTCAGCGGTTTGAAGCCGATTCGCCAGGAGGGTGCCGCAAACGAGTAGGGCAGCACAATATTCGGCAGCACAATCGCTGTTCGGAACAGAAGAAATGCTGCGGCATGCAGCGGTGTGCGTAGTATCCGCCCACGCGCTCGCGTCGGGTCACGCCGAACCTCCTGTGCATGGCCAACTCCATACCAGAACTGTTTGCGCAGGAGTGCTGGCAGGCTGGCCGGGGCCGGATGATACGCCCAAGTATGCGCCACAAGCATGAAGCGATACTGGTTGGTGGGCGTTCCGGCCTGTGCCTGATGATTAGGGAGCACTAAACGCCGTACACACACAAAGAATTCGGTGTCAACACCACGCAATAATGTCTGATCGAAGCCACCAGCCTGCTCGAACACAGCTCGGCGGATCGCACAACATGTTGTCGTTATCTCGCAATAGAACGATGGTGGATCGGGGTTGCTTTCGAGTGCCTGTGCAACAATGGCATGCTCGATTCGCGGCACCTCACGCGCGACCCAGCGCTGAAATGCTGGCGCATCGGGCGGTAGCAGCTTCGAGGCACCCGTTACGCCAATTGTTGGGTCGCTGAGCAATGGCGCAACCAGGTTAGCCAACACATGCTCATCGCCCAATACCGCATCATCATCAATGAACACAAGCACTGGTGCTTGGGTGCGAGCCACACCAATATTGCGAGCAAGCCCATTTGGCCGAACCCCAATCACAACCTCGATCTCGCTTGGTTGCAGTGTCTGGCGGCGGATGCTCTCAAGCAGCGGCGCAACCTCACCGGTGAGCGAGGGAATAATCACAGCAATCTGTGGCGTCATCATCGCCCTCGGCGGCTTCCCGCCCGTAAACCCTGGTATAACCCGGCCATTCGTTCTGCCAGGCGCTGCCAATCATAATCCCGTTGCACAATCTTCGGGCCAACTGCACTCATCCGCATGCGAAGCTCGCGGTCAGTCAGGAGCTTCACGATGCCATCGGCAAAGGCGCGTGGCTCATCGGCAATAATCGCACTACCAGCAACATCCATACCCTCAGCAGAAAGGGTCGTGGCCACGATTGGGACGCCAGTTGCTAATGCCTCCAGCAGTTTAATCCGAATACCACTACCCCAGAAGATTGGCGCAACAAACACACTTGCGTTCCCAAACAAGGGTCGCATATCATCCAGGGTTCCTGGCACGCTGATTGATTGGCTGGCCAATGCCGAAATCTCTGGTGGCGGCTCACGCCCTGCCAGCGTCAGGCGAGCATTTGGGTGTGCCTGTTGAACAAGCGGCCAGACCTCGCGGGCCAGCCATAGTGCGCCTTCCAGATTAGGTGGGTGTAGAAAATTGCCAACGAACAGCACTTCATGCTCAATTGTTGGGTCGAAACAGGGTTGCCACACATCGCGATCAATGCCAGATGGAATCAATACAACAGGCAATCGCGGCAGCCAGCGTGCCAAGGCATCCCGATCTGCTGTTCCGAGCGAGATCACCAGATCACAACGCGCCAGGGCACGCAACTCAAACTGCCAGAAACTCAGCGCGCCAATCAACCGCCGCAACCGGACACGCGGATCACGCTCGGTTCGCGCCCGCCGGATCTGCGATAGAAACCCAAGCGAATGGATGACAGAAACAACGCTGGCATTCGTCGTGCGCGCCACATGCACATAGCGCAGCATCGTCGTAAATTCAATCTGAACAATCTCTGGTGGCTGTTCGGCCCAGCGGCGGCGCACATGGGCTTCTAATGCAGCAGAATATTCCTGCCGCACCGCCGGTGGATCGAGATTCAGGCTATGATCATAGGTGCGCTGAAACGCTCCTACTTCGGCACACCGCTCTTCCAGAGTTCCCCAATCGATTGGTTGGGTGGCATTGGCGTTGGCAAACAGGCTGACAGCATAGAATCTGGCGAGTTGCTGGGCGACATTCCAGATATGGATCGTTGAGCCAGCCACAGGCGGATGCGGCACAAGCGGGCTAAGAATCGTTAATGCTGGCTTTGGCATAAGTTAGCGCACCAATACTTCCAGATTCGAGCCACCAGCCAACAGATCCGCCAGCCGCAGCGGCAGCCAGGCTATCGCCCGAAACAATGGGTGAATCAACACGCGCTGGATGGCTGCTGCTCGTTTGGCCGAAACGCGGCCATCGTCCATCCCAAACCGCAGGCTATGTAATGCCGCAATATAGCTCCCCGAAGAATAGCGCCGCACAGCTTGCCGAAAGCCAGCCTGTGCCAATGCCTGCGCCAACGTATATGGCGTAAACAGGCTCATATGCCGAGGGAGATCATACCCAGACCAATAGCGCCCGCAGATTCGTGCTCCATAGCTGGCAGCATTGGGCACCCGAATGAACAGCGCGCCGCCTGGTCGCAGAATGCGCCGGATTTCGTGCAGACTCGCCATTGGGTTATGTAAATGTTCGAGCACATCCCAGAGTGTGATCGCATCAAAATGGCCTGTTGGATAGCTCGCATGCTCAAATGGCCCAGCAAACACCACAATCCCCAAGCGCTCACTCACGCCACGCGCACTGGCCACATCCGGCTCCACCCCTTCGACACGCCATCCCTGCTGTTGCATCGCCTCCAGAAACAACCCCGAGGCGCATCCGATATCAAGCAATCGTCGTGTATTGCCAGGCGTAGTATCAATCGTATGGTCGATCAATCGGCAGCGCATCCCAAGCGCACGGCGGGTCAGCGCACCAGAAAGACCAATACGGCCACGCAGCCCGGTTTCTGCTGATTCATACGCGCCATAGCGATCTGGATAGTAACGGCTCATACTCGATAGTGACGGTCGCGGGTTCTGGTAGATCAGGCGACAATTCGTACAGCGCACAAGCTGAAACAGGCCAGGAACGTGCATAAACAGATCTGGCCCACGCAGAAACACACGATATGCCGAACCGCCACACAACGGGCAATCGGTTTGTTCGAATACTTCGGGTTTTTGTTGCATTATGATGCCTATGCTGCTGCTTACAGCTTCGGGGCTACGCGCCCCGCGCCTGCGGTCGGGGCGGACTGCCGCCCCAACACCCCCAGCCAGGGACCTTGTCCCTGGACCCTAAATGAAACCAGGTGGTGCTACAATCACTGTGCATCATGCCTCGGCTGCGAATGGACAACCACCGTGGCCGATCATGTGCCGTTCACGCTGATGACAATGGATGTAGGGGCGAATTGTATTCGCCCACAATGATGGTACATTGCGAAACGGTAGCCTCCCACCGCCCATTGGTCATGCCGCGGCTGTGATCAATATGCGATTGTGTCTAGCTCCCTCACCCCTGCTGCGCCGCCCCTCTCCCAGTGGGAGAGGGGCCGGGGGTGAGGGTAGTTCAGTAGTTCTTGGTTCTTGGTATCGGCTATCGGCTATCGGCTATCGGCTATCGGCTATCATACACCCCAAACGTTCGTTCCAGCATCACCCGTTGGTCAAACAATTCCAGCACCCGTTCACGCCCGGCCTGCCCCATACGCTCGCGTAATGCAGCATCGCCAAGCAACCGATTGATTGCCATTGCTAGTTGTGCGCTATCGACAGGCGTCACCAGCAGTCCCGTCACCCCATCGCTCACGGCCTCAGGTGTCCCGCCAACTGCGGATGCAACAACCGCCCGTTCCATCGCCATGGCCTCCAGCACCGCAAAGGGCAATCCTTCTGCCAGCGATGGCAGAACAAACAGATCAAGTGCTGCAAGCAATGACCGAATATCAGCAATAGCCCCTAGAATATGCACCTGATCTGAACGTGGCAAACCAGCAGCCATCTGGCGCAGTTCGGCCTCCTGCCCACCCGCACCTGCCAGAACAACATGCACATTCGGATCAGCAGCCCAGATCATTGGCAGTGCGGTCAGCAGGATCGATTGACCCTTGGTTGGCGTCAGGCGTGCGGCTGTTCCAATCAGTGGCACATGCGGCGGTATGCCAAGGCTATGACGCAAGGTTCCATCATCAGGGCGTGGGCGAAAATAGTGCGTATCGACCGCATTTGAGATCAGCATCAACCGATCACTGGGAAATCCATACTCGTTCAGCAACACATTTCGGTTGCCATCTGATACGGCAATCCCGCAATGTAATGCCCGATACTGGAGGCGGCGATTCAGATACCGTGCCCATCCAGCAATCCGCCCGAAGCGCGGGATCGGCCCAACCAATTGGAATGTCGCAATCCGGCGCGGTACCCCGATCAACGCAGCGGCGATCATCACTTCGGCACTTCGGCGTGGCGCAGGCAAATTAAAATGAATGATCGTCGGGCGCAACTGGCGTAATATTGCTGCTGCCTGTACAATCGCCCGCAAATCTAGCCCGTGCTGATGAATTGTGTTAAAAAAGGAGACATGCGTATCGAGTGCCTGTGCTGCCTCAACCAGTGGCCGGGTTGCCTGGCGTTCGGGCAACAGCAACCCAACCCTATAGCGCTTGCGGTCGGCATTGGCAATCAGGGCTTGCAGGTAGCCCTCGGCACCACCCATCGCATCGCTATCTGTCACATACAACAGTAAGGGTTTCATTCGGCGTGTTCCATTGGTTTATCTGGCCGTAGAGCCGCAAGATTTTGCGGCTCTACGGCCACCGTCGTGCGGGTATTATTGTGCGATCAGTTTAGACGCTCCAGCGGAGCGTCTCTACGCCGACTTCTGACTTCTGACTCCTGACTCCAACATTAAGGCTTACGTGCATAGATCTCCAACCCAATATGCAGATCGCTCCCTGGCCAACGCAGCCTATAGATCACCTGACTCAAGCGCTCAACCAACCGCCAGGCCAGGCCAAAGACCCACCATAAGCGGGTGCGCCGTTCTGCACCTGTCCCAAAATGCCGCAATCTGTTGAGCATGGCATTCAGCAATGCTGGTTGTGTTGGTGCAATCGCAACCACTTTTGGCAACGCAATCACCTGTAGCCCAGCTGATTCAATCGCCCGCCGTAGTGTCGCAGCCGTAAAGAACCCAAGGTGGGCTGGCGGCTTGAACTCGCGCCACTCGTGCGGACGATGCAGCGCCGTCCAATAACCAGTATTCGGAGTCGAGAATGCCAGCACACCACCAGGGCACAAAAGAGCTGCCAATCGCCGGATCTCGGCACCTGGTTCTGCCATATGTTCAATATACTCCCAGGCACTGATTACATCAAACGATTCGGGAGCCGCGTGCAGTTCCTCAAGCGTTGCCACAATCGGTCGTCCCGTTCGTTCCCGTGCATGTGCCGCCATTGTTTCGGCAATCTCGACGCCCGAGACAACCCAGCCACGTTGCTTGGCGACCTCCAGAAAAAAGCCGGCTGCACACCCAACATCAAGCAGCGTTCTACGCATCGGCAGAATCTGTTCAATGCGTATCAAGCGCCCGCGTGCCAGTTGCTCGTGCTGCAAGCGTTGACCAAGGTAATTGCCATAGCCGAGTTCACTGCCCGAAAAATATTCGCTGCGCTGATAGAACGCTTGCAAGGCTGCTGGTGTTGGTGCTGGATCAACAAACAAGAAGCGGCATGTCGCGCATTGGATGATCGAATAGCCAGAACTAGTCAGAAATGGCGTTGCTGCCAGCCCAGCGCAAATCGGGCAAGGGCGATTGATCGATGGCATATTCATGGCTGGCGTGCCACAGCAAGGTAATTGACAGTCTCATCATAATCGACCCACACCCGATCAAGCGCGCCAAAAACCAGATTATTTATCAGGTAGAGCATATACATCCCATAGATTGGCATATATCGTCGCAGGCGCTGCTGAATGGCATTATTGATGATCTGACCAACCGTTGCCCACATGCCCCCCTGTGGCGTAATCTCAATCATTTCCAGGCCGCTCTGCTCAAGCATGTAGCGCAGCCCATAGCGTGTATAGCGATAAAAATCATATGGTTGCTCATGCAACCGCCATGTCTGCGGCGCACTAAGAATCAGAAACCCACCAGGGCGCAGGACGCGAGCCATTTCGGCAATCGCCAACTGTGGTTCCTCAACATGCTCAAGGGTCTGGGTACACAGCACCGTATCGAAGCTATGATCGCCAAAGGGTAGCGCAAAGGCCAGCCCACAGATGTTTGGGGTACCGGATTGCGGCGTAATATCGATGCCAACATATTGCTCAATTGCTGGAAGCCAGGCCGCATATGGCCTCTGCCCACAACCAACATCCAGCAGCCGCCCACGCGCATATACGCCACCAACACGGGCAATGCCGCGCAGCAGTTCTCGCTGATGCAGATAATCGCTATGCCATGGGTTACGCCGTGGCGATGCATGCCGGGAACCACGTTGGCGCTGCTGGTTCGTCATGAGCGCTTCCATAGATATATTTCGGCCATCAGTTCTCGGCTCAACATTCTAGCTCCAGACGTTCCACCGGAGCGTCTCTACCCCATACTCTCACTCCCGACGGCTGAACGCTGATGGCTCTCTTCTGACTCCTGACTCCTGACTCCTCGGTTCTTGGTTAGGCGACACAAAAACACCAGGGCCCACAAACGATCCGTGGCACCCTGGTATCTTGTTGCTCAAACAAACCAACGCGAACTAATCGAGGTAGCCGCGCAGCTTCTTGCCCAAATGTGGATGGCGCAGCTTGCGCAGTGCAACCGCTTCGATCTGGCGAATGCGCTCGCGTGTAATACCAAACTCAACGCCAACCTCTTCCAGGGTGCGATAGCGGCCATCCTTGAGGCCGTAACGCAACTGGATAATCTTGCGCTCGCGCTCGGGCAACTTCTGCAACACTTCCTCGATCTGCTCGCGCAGCATCGATGTCGCCGCTGCATCAGCCGGTGTTGAGATTCGATCATCTTCGATAAAATCGCCCATGCGGCCCTCGCCCTCCTGCCCAACTGGCATCTCAAGCGAGAGCGGATGCATCGAGGCTTCCAGCGTACGGCGAACCTTTGTCGAACTGATGCCGAGTGCGTCGGCAATCTCTTCGGGAGTGGGTTCGCGCTGCATCGATTGCTGGAGCTTATGCGATGTACGCTTGACCTGGCTGATCGCCTCGCCCATATGCACGGGCAGCCGAATGGTGCGGCTCTGATCGGCAATCGCACGTGTGATAGCCTGGCGAATCCACCACGTCGCATAGGTGGAAAACTTATGCCCCTTGGTATAATCGAATTTCTCGACTGCCCGCATCAGGCCGATATTGCCTTCCTGAACCAGATCCATCATCGTCAGGCCATACGATGTATATTTCTTGGCAATAGAGACAACTAAGCGCAAGTTGGCTTGGATAAGATGCTGTCGTGCATCATTGCCACGCTGAATAGCCTGTTCGCAGCCCAAACGCTCCTGCCAGGATTTATAGCCCTCGCAATCCATCTGCTGCCGCGCTCGGCCACCCGATTCCATTGCCTTCGCAAGAATAACCTCTTGTTCAGCAGATAGCAACGGTACCTGGCCGATTTCTTGCAAATACATACGTACAGGGTCATCAAGAGCGATATCGGTCAGATCAGGCAGTTCATGGAGCAATTCATCATCAGCATTTGCCTGTGGCTCGCTGATCTCATTCACTGACTCGACAACCCGAATGCCCTCGATTTGAAGTAACGCATAGAGTTGGTCCACATCAGCAACATGCAGTTCGGGCTGGGGCAGCGCCTCTAGAATATCGCTATATGTGAGGTAGCCCTGGGCTCGGGCGACCTCGAGTAATTGCTCCAGGACATTTGCCCACTCCTGGAGCCTCGGTTCTGCGCGCTGGATGATCATGTGCATCGTCCTGCTAAAATTGTACACGGTTCATCGCTCAAAAGCTCGTAACCGTGTAACATACTAGTATCGATAGATGATATTTTTCGGGCACGAAGATGGGGCCGAGAGCCGGCAACTCCTAGCCCCTCCTATCGTACTCTTGACAACAGAGTGCTTCATGGCACCCCACATTGTTACTTGCGTTACTATACCTTGGGAATTGGTCAAAGTCAATCCCTCCCTCCACATACTTTTAAACATCTTTTCCACTTTCTTCCACTTTTGTCCACAGCCACTTTTCCGCACACCCATGCTATAGAACGCATATTCTCCACAGTTGTTAGAATGTATATGTGGATAAATGCTTTCCTCCAATGGCCGCTTGACAGACGAACACGAGACGCATACGATTGCCGGAACTACGAAGGAGTGCCTGTTATGAATTTTCCTGCGCGATTATTAGAAGCCAGCCAGCGTAACCATAGCCAGCTTTGTATTGGGCTTGATCCGGACCCGCAGCGTATTCCAGTTCACTTCCGTTCACATCCAGATCCAATATACGCTTTTTGCATAACCATTATTGATGCAACAGCCGATCTTGCCTGTGCGTTCAAGCCGAATATTGCTTTTTTTGAAGCATTAGGGCTTGTGGGTCTTCAGACGTTACATCGACTCATGAAGTCACATCGCACCGTTCCATGGATATTGGATGCCAAGCGTGGCGATATTGGATCAACTGCCGAAGCCTATGCGCGTGCTGTGTTTGATGAATTGCAGGCCGATGCCGTCACACTAAGCCCCTATTTGGGTAGCGACTCACTTGCGCCATTTTTGAAACGATCCGAAAAGGGTTGTTTTATCCTCTGTAAAACATCGAACCCTGGCAGCAGTGATCTGCAAGATCTCGATGTTGGCGGGCAACCATTGTATATGCATGTGGCGCAGTTGGCAGCCAATACATGGAATACAAATGGTAATGTAGGGTTAGTGGTTGGCGCAACGCATCCAGCAGCGCTTGCACAAGTCCGGGGTGTCTGCCCAGATCTGCCATTATTGGTACCTGGCGTTGGCACACAGGGTGGCGAACTCGAAGCAGCGGTGCGTGCCGCTGTGGACAAGCACGGACGACAGTTCTTGATCAATGCATCGCGCAGTATTCTGTATGCTTCCGATAGTGAAGATCCCGAACAGATTGCCGAGGCTGCGCATGCAGAAGCATTACGCCTACGAAATGCTATTAATAGCGCACGAGATCAATGAGAGGGGAGTATGGCCGACAAAACATATACTGAAGTGACGCTGGCCGATAACCGTAAGGCCCGCCACGATTTTTTTATTGAAGAATCCTATGAGGCAGGGATTGTGCTTTCTGGTAGTGAGATCAAATCGATCCGTGCAGGGCGCTGTAATCTGCGTGGGAGTTATGCTCGAACCGTGAATGGCGAGGTCTGGCTGTATGATGCCCATATTTCGCCATATGAACAATCGGGAACCCATTTTAACCACGAACCGACCCGCCCACGCAAATTGCTAATGCGTCGCCGCGAAATCAGCCGGATTGTTGGGCAGATCGAACGCCAGGGCTATACGCTCGTTCCGCTGCGGGTGTATCTCAAAGGCCGCATCGCCAAGGTTGAGGTGGGGTTGGCTAAAGGCAAGAAGCTGTACGACAAACGTGAGGATATTGCCGAGCGGCAGGCCAAGCGCGATATTGATCGGGCGATGAAAATGCGAACACGGGAATAACGACGTGACAAGGTGACGACGTGACAAGGTGACAAGGTGAATGTGTTTGATTGGTGTTGTACAGCTTCAACTAAGGATATATCACCGTGTCACCCCCTCACCATGTCACCCGGTCAAGAAAATCAGGGTTCACCGTTCAAGCATCTCAACAGGTTCTGCTGCTGGATCCTGAAAGCAATACCCAATCCCCCGCACAGTCCTGATCAGGATTGGGTTTGCGGGATCATCCTCGAGTTTTTCGCGTAACCAGCGAATATGCACATCAATCGTACGATTCGAGCCAATAAAATCGCTGCCCCACACCCGTTCCAGCAACAGATCGCGGGAAAGCGCGATCCCAGAATTGTTCATGAGGCATGTCAGCAAATCAAACTCCTTGTGAGAGAGTTCAACTTCATGGCGCTGACGCCAAACCCTACGGCTGTTGCGATCCAGTTGAATTGGCCCGGCCTGCAGCATATCACGGTGCGGAACCTGGCGTTGGCGCTCATTCCAGCGCAAAATAGTCCGCAGGCGTGCCAGAAGTTCGGCCATACTAAACGGCTTGACAACATAATCGATTGCACCAAGCTCCAGCCCAGCAATCCGGTGGCCTTCATCGTGCAGGGCGGTCAGCATGACAATCGGAATCGCGCTTTCGTTGGCCAGCACCCGACACACCGAAAAACCATCCAGGCCAGGCAGCATCAGATCCAGAATCACGAGATCAGGATGGATCTCGCGTGCAAGCTCAAGCCCAGTTAACCCATCAGATGCTGTCTCAACGGTAAAGCTGGCCCGCTCAAGGTTGTATCGTAACGTCTCAAGCAGGATCTGGTCGTCTTCAATAACAAGAATTGTTGTCATAGAACCCACTTTACTGTGAGAGATATCTGCCAAACGCACTCATGCCACGTGTACCAATGATAATGACCATAGGTTAACATTATGTTATAACATCGTTAAATTGATCAAACACTTGTAGTTAACATCTTTGTTTGCATCTCGTCGCTGTTTCGTCATGCTCTTGGCTTGACGCACACTGCCTCAAGGAACATAATGAACAAACGTGGGCACCATGCTGAGATGGGCGTATATTCGACCGTATGGCCCACATGCGACGAGAGGACTACATGGATATTGCACACCCCCCAATGAAGCGCGCATTGCGTGGTTCAATGAATCCGCTCGATACCGTTGAAACAAAACTACGACAGAGTATTTTTGGCCAGGAACGAGCAATTGAAGCGCTTGTTCGGGTACTCAATCGCGCACGTTTCGGCTTCTCGGCTGGTAATTCACGGCGGCCTCGTGCGACGCTTCTGTTTCTTGGGCCAACGGGTGTTGGCAAAACGGCCACTGCCCGCTGGCTTGCCCAACTGCTACGCCCAGATGGCGAAGCCTTCCTGAAAATAGATTGCTCATTATTTAGCCAGGGCCACGAGGTTTCGGCACTTATTGGTGCGCCGCCATCGTATGTCGGGCGTGATCAGAAGCCACTACTCAACCCGGATATTATCGAACAGGAAAATAGCGTCATTCTGTTTGATGAGATTGAGAAGGGCCAGCCAGAACTCTGGAATCTTCTGCTCCAGATCATGGAGGATGGCGAGATCATGCTGCTCAATGGCGGGCGGCGCGTCTCCTTTCAGAATAGTATCATCGTGCTCACGACAAATGTTGGCGCAAAGGAAATGGTCGATTATCTTGATCGGCGCACGATTGGTTTTCGGACGCCCCAGCAGGATGTTGAGGCGACAGGGCGGCAGATTTATCAGATTGGTTTTGATGCGTTGCAGAAGGTGTTTCAACCAGAGTGGATTAACCGCCTGGACGAAATCATTGCCTTTCGCCCGCTTTCAAGCGATATTCTGCGCCAGGTGTTGGATCGCATGCTCGGCGAGTGTAACGAGCAATATCTTCGTCACGGAATTTCGGTTGAGGTCACGCCAGAAGCGAAGGAGTATATCCTTCACAAAGGCTTTGAGCCACGCTTTGGTGCCCGCCCGCTGCGCCAGCAATTGCTGAAACAGATCGAAGCACCATTGGCCGATCTGCTTGCCTCTGGCGGTATTCCGTATGGGAGCCGCGTGCGGGTGGTGGCCACTGGCATCGACCAACATGGTGAGGCGCTTGATTTTCTGTATAGCGATGCGCCAGAGCTTCTCCAACAGGCACAGAGCCTGCGGTCTTCCGAAGTGGGCCGCATGAGTACCCATGGAAGCGATACGCCCCAACAACCAAGTATTGGGCTATCCGCAGACCGAAGCAACACAATGGAGCATTCAGCTAGCCCATTGGGTGCCCGCGGGCCACGGGTCACTCCCCGCCGTGAGGGGTCATAAGAACGAGGAGTCAGGAGTCAGGAGTCAGAATTAAGCATCCAGAGCACAGAGAACAAGAACCAAGAGAACAAGAGAACAAAAGGTTTTTACCTAAATCGAATCCCTTGGTGTGCCACGCGTTTAACTGTGTGGATACCAAGGGATTTTGTGTTTGACTCCTTGCCTACCGCGGGCTAAAGCCACACGGCTATGGGTGATCGTTCCTTGCCGCAGGTGTCAGTCTGCGGATTCCGAATGCATCCATCAATATTTGGCGGAAGCGTCTCTACACGATCCGGCGTTGTTCGATTTCGGCGCGGGTTGGGATGGCACTGACACCGCGCCCCTGAACGCTCCCGGCTGCAACGCATGCGGCAAAATTGGCAGCCTCAAATGGATCGCCGCTCTCGCGCAGGCGCACAAGGAGTGCAGCCGCAAACACATCGCCAGCGCCAGTTGGGTCGCGCTCCTCGGCGGGGAAGGCGGGGATGTGATGGGGTACACTATTCAGGAACAGGGTTGCTCCTTGGGCGCTGCGGGTGAGTGCGACGAGCGGGCAGTAGCGGGCATAGGATTTAACGAGTGCTTCATCGCCGTGAACATCTTCGATACTCAGTACAAGGGCATCAATACGGCGCAGCAATTCTGGCGCAGGTTGCCAGGGCTGGTAACTAATTGGGCCGGGGAGTTGGCCCCATGCACGCATCCAGCCCTGCGGCGTTACGCCCAGCAATGCCTGTGGAAAGGCATGCACAAATGATTCTGGTGTTTCGGCGGCAATTGGGCCAAGATGCACAATCCCAGCATTGCGCCATTCAGTAGGAATATCATCAAGCGCCAGTGCCCCTGAATCGGTATGCAGAATCTGGACTCGCCCTTGCGGGGTATAGCGGTTTTCAAAGGTTGGCGGCGATAATTCTGGCCGGAAGGCCAACTGGATCGATTCAGGCCAATCGGCAGGCAGATCGGCGGGAGCAGAGACCACTGCGACTCGGCGATCAAGGCGATCAACTGTACGGGCAGCATAGAAGGCTGTACCGCCAGGTGCAATCGTTCCATCTGGCAGTAGATCGCGGGTAAAGTGGCCGAGCATGAGGTAATCCGGAATCATGGCACTTCCAGGTCTATTATATGAAGCTCTACGGTTCGATAATGAATAATGAGGGGTTAGAGGCAAGAAGTGAGCGGTGAACGGTCACGAACCATTCACCGCCGATCCCGACCCCTAACCCCTGAATTCAGACATTTACGCTACTGCTTGGGGTAGATCACAATCTTGCGGTTCTCGCCTTCGCCTGTGCTCTCGGTATAGACGGTTACATCGCTACGGAGTGTCAGGTGAACGATCCGACGCTCATAGGCACCCATTGGCTCAAGCATGAGTGGCCGATGAGTCTGGCGCACACGTTCGGCCATGCGGCGAGCCAATGCTTCAAGGGATTCCTGGCGGCGCTGGCGGTAATTACCAACATCAACAACGATCTGCGGCCATTTCTGGACTCGACGACTGGCCAGCAGATTGACCATAAACTGCACTGAGCGCAGGGTTTCGCCTCGACGCCCGATCATCAGGCTCATGGCCTCTTCGTCGGCACCCTCAACATGCAGCGTGATCGTATCCTCTGGCTCACCGCGCTGATCGGGAACGGTTGAACGAACGGCTGTTACATAGCCCTGGATATCCATCCGTTCAAGCAGATCCTCCAGGATGCGACGGGCGAGTTGCTCAACATCGCCATCCGCATTCGCAGGCGCATCTGCTATTTCTTCATCATCATCAACAACAGTAACACGGACGAGGGCTTCCTCATCTTCGCTGCCCTTTTCAAGTACCTCAATCGCAACCTCGTCGCGATCTCTACCAAGCTGAACGAGGGCAAGGCGAATTGCTTCAACAACACTGTGGGCACGAATCTCGATATTCTTCATAACTGTCCTCGGGTGGCGCGGCTGCGCGCCCAGCGGTGCTACCTGCGAGCCTTGCGGCGGCGCGGATTTAGCTGCCCAGCCTGGCGGCGAGCATTGCTGATCGCCTGCTCAGTTGCGTCGTCATTGGCTTCGGGTGCATCGGAGGTATGTGATGGCTCAGTGAGCGGCGCGAGAACATCCCAGAAATCACGCTTACTGGCAGGCTCTTCCGCCGCCGATACAGCAATCGCGCCCCCTCCAGCCATTGCTCCAGCGAGTGCTGTTGCTGGAACACTTGGCGGAAACAGCCCTGCATCGGTTGGCAGAAATTTAAGGTAATTGGCCAATGAGCCCCAGCCGGATATAACATATTGCTGGATCATGGAGAGAATGCTTCCGACAACCCAGTACAACACGGCACCACTTGGGAAGGTAAAACCAATATAACCAAAGACGATCGGCATAAACAGCATTGTCTGCGTGATGGCCTTCTGCTGTGGATCTTGAATACGCGGTGTTGCCATCAACTGAACAATGAGCTGGAAGATAACCGAGAGGACTGGCAGAATGTAGAGCGAATCGACCTTCCCGAGATCGGCTAGCCAGAGGAACCCGCCGGCAAGCTGTGGCTGCCCAAGGTTCTGTGGCAAGCTCGCGACACTCAACCCTACTGTTTCCAGTGCCCTGACCATCGCACCACCAGCGTGTTCCGCAGGCGAGACGCGGGTGAGGTTATTGACTGCCTGGTATACACCCAAGAAGATCGGGAGTTGGAAGACCATCGGAAGGCAGCCGCCTGCCGGATTGATCTTATATTCCCGATATAGCTTCATGGTTTCTTCCTGAAGCTTCTGCGGGTCCTTCCCATATTTACGTTGGAGTTCCTTCATCACCGGCTGGACTTCCTGCATCTTGCGCGCAGATTGCAGGCTTTTGAGTGTCAGTGGCAGAATCAATACGCGAGCGATGATCGTAAAGATGATAATCGCCACACCCGAACTGCCGGTCCATGTGTAGAAGGTAAGTAGAATTTGCTCAAGGAGGCGGACAAAGGCATCCCAAAGTTGCATACGATGACCTCATTCTGTGCTGACGGGTGGCGGGGAAGGCTCACGCCAGGCACCCGCACGCCGTAGCAA
>Ga0163154_10005145_pt1 | contig 16806 bp, 16 predicted proteins | sample OliLakLV19MP9P1_FD_148649 | JGI IMG/M metagenome (GOLD analysis project Ga0163154, IMG submission 148649) | Freshwater microbial mat bacterial communities from Lake Vanda, McMurdo Dry Valleys, Antarctica - Oligotrophic Lake LV.19.MP9.P1 | ecosystem: Environmental > Aquatic > Freshwater > Lake >... | reverse complement strand
CTCGACCCCGGAGCGCGCCATTGGCGGTTCGCTGCGACCGCCCGAGCCGGGCTGCTCAGGCGGCCTGACGGAGCTCGAAGACGGGCAGCTTTGCAGCGCTGTGCTGCGTCAGCGATCTTTTCAGCCCAAATATCGCAGGCTCCTCAGGCGAATCTGTGGGCATGCTCGGGTTCGGGAAGGCGGCCGAGCGCATGAAAAAGGGCGACTCTTATGGTCTCGTCCTTCCGGAACCCGAATGCTTTTCTGGTGACCAGTTTCACTTTGGTGTTGAGGCCCTCGACGACGCCGGACGAATACTCCTTCTTTGCGCGGAAGTAGTTGAGGATGAGGTCGCGATGGGACTGGAGCATCTTCGCCTTGGCCTTCATCGGGACGATGCCGCTGCGCGTGGCCATGTGGCACCAGTGGTCGAGGAACTTCCCGGCCCATGTGGGGGAGAGGTACGTCCAGAAGTGGTTGAAATCCTCCTTGAGGATGTACGCCCGTGCGGTCCGCAGGTTCAGCCGAAGGAGGCCACGAAGGCGGCCTGTCTGCTTCGTGGTCAGGTTGCCAGGGCGCTTGAGCAGGCACCAGCGCGTGTGCTTCAAGGTCACGTCGTCGCCTTGGCGGCGCAGGTCGGCGGCATCCCGACGGCGGGTCTCGTCCACGGCCTTGTTGAGGTGAGCGACGATGTGGAACTTATCGAGGACGTTGAGAGCCTGGCCCGCGTACTGGTGGATCATCTTGAGGTAGGGCTTCCACATGTCGCTGCACACGACGCGCAGCGCTTTCGACCGGCGCTTGCCGAACCAGGTGAAGAAGCCTTTGATCGCCTTCTCCGTGCGGCTCTCCGTGATCCACAGCAGGCGGCGGCAGCTCGCGTCGATCTGATAGACCAGCGTGAGGTACTTGTGTCCTTTGCGGTACTGGACCTCGTCGACGCCAATGGCTCCGATGCCGTCGAGGTTGCGATGCTCGAGGCCGTAGTGGACGACCCACACCACGGCGCGTCGCACTTCGTCCCAGCTCGCTGCGAACGCGCGGCCCGTCTCGGTCCACGACAGCCGCCTTGCCCAGGTGGCCAAGAAGCTCATGTAGACGGTGGTCATGGGCGACTTGCCGTCGGTCCACGGCATCTCTTCGACGTGGACTCCGCACGGCTTGCAGTCCACGCGCCTCGGCTCGTACAGAAGGAAGACGAGCACCCCCCAGAGCGGGACGAACTTGAACTCGCGCAGCGGTTGGTGGTCGTACGTCGGGCCGAGACGCTGGCACTTGGTGCAACGCGGTCGGCTGTTCTTGCGCGACTCGACGCGCGCCTCGATCCGCGCATCCGACGAGCCGCTGCGTTGCACGAGCCGGACGTCGGCGTACACGAAGGACTTGAGAGGATGCACGAGGTTCAATACGGTCTGGAGCTGGAGCTGCATCGGTTCGTTCCGTTGGAGGTTGCGGCGTCTTGATCGAATCCGCCTCTTCTCGCCGTGACGTACCGCTGTCAGCTCCTTCTTTTTTCACACGGGCAATCGAGAATCCGGAGCCCCGCTACTAGCGAAGCTGGCGCCTGGCGCGGGGCTCGCCCTTGAGACGCGTAGCGATCGATCTCGAGACGCGAGCGCCGTGCCAGGCTCCGCCTCCTGCAACGCTGGCCACTCAACACCTTCGAGATTTGCCGAGCACGCCAAGGGCTGACCGCCCATTGCGAGCACCCACAGTTTCCCCAGGGGAGCCAGAAGTTCATCTATCTCGAGGAGCAATATTTGGTATCGGATGCCATCTCCCTCGCGCTGGAGAAGGCTATGCCGAGTCTCTCGATGCTGGTCGTCTTGCTGTGCGATACCGATTTCGTCAACGGCGAACTCATCGCAAAGAACGACATTCCTCCCTGGGTCAGCCAGGGCGACAGTATTGCCTACTACTACCAGAAGCGAAGAGACTTCCTGGATCGGCTCTACGCTGCAGGCCCCGGCAAGGTGCATGTCTTCGAGCGGACCGTCAGCTGGATGCACTCGAAGGCATGGGTCTTCGACGACAAGTTTGCGATCATCGGCTCCGCCAACGTGAATCGCAGAGGATACACGCATGACAGCGAGGTGCAGTGTGGCATCTTCGATGTCAAGGCCGACAAGAAATCGCGCTGGTACTGGGCCCACGAGCTCCGGATGAACCTCTGGGCAAAGCACCTGGGCGTGAGCCCGATCTCCTGCAGAGACCCGATCGCGAGCCTGCCGTTCTGGACCGCAACGAGCACCGGGACAACCCGCGCGGTCAGGGTCTACGATCGCAATCGTGACAAGGCCACGCAGACCGCTGGCAACGGGTTTCATCCCGATTCGACCGCCTGGTACAAAGGTATTGCTTGGGAAAAGGTAGTAGACCCTCCCGCCACGCCACTCGACAAGACGGCCCACGTTCGCTTCCACGGCAAGATCAGGCTTGTCGACGGCCTTCCCCGCGCCCTGAGTGGCAAATTCACGGCGACAGAGTCACACGCTTCGTTCTCGGGCGAGCGGCAGCTCCGGGAGGTCGTCGACGACATCGAGATCTCCTGGGAGTATGGGCCCGCGCAGTAGGGGTCCCAGAGGTGTCTCTCCAGGGTTGCTCCGGGCCGCCTCGGGCCGTTGGAGTCATTGATCCTTATGGCGACTAGCGGCTCCGCTTCGTCGTGGTCCCGAACCGCGGGGCTGGTAGCGGCCATTACGCAGCTGTGTATCGGCTGCGGCACCGAAGGAGCAGGGCCAGCCCTGACATCTAGCAATGCCCCCGTCGTCCCGCCCGTTCTAGCTCGCGCGCCCAAGACGACGGGTGACTGGGTGGTCGAGCGCTGGAGCATGCACCGGACGGAGACACGGCTCGAGGGATGGCAGAAGGGCAGAGTCGACGTGCGGCCGCAGGAGCGTTTTCGTTACCGCTTCACACGAACCGACGAAGATCTTGGGCGATGCAGAGTTGAGATCCACAGGGAGCTACCGGAAGCAGCGCCGCCTAAAATCGCGGAGCTCTCGCTTCGCGCAGCGCCCAGCCCCGACGTCGCTGTGACCGAGGCCTGGCTGTTCGCGCAGTCCGTCGACGCATTCCCGATTGCGGGCAACGACGCGATTGGAGCTTTGTGCGGCCGGCTGCTGAGCCTCGAGGACAAGTCGCCTTGGCGGGTGGAGCCGACCGGCAAGATGGGCATCTTCACGCTGCGCTACGAGTCGGCGCCACCAACAAACGCGGGACCGTACGACAGAACACTGCAGGCGCGATTCGAGGGCACGCTCGAGCTCGTTGAGGGCTTGCCACGAGCGTTGACAGGCAAGACGAGCGCGGTTGTGTCGCACGCGGCGTTTTCGGGTGAGCGGCAGACAAGGCAGGTGGTCGACAATGTCGAAGTGACGTGGGAATACGGCACGGGGCCTGACTGAGCGGGCCGCCTAAAAGCTGAGTACGTGGTTTTCGTCCGCCCCGCACCTTCGGGCCGACCGCTCAGGTTTCCCGGTCCCAAACCAACCAAGCGTCGGGCGACAGTCGGCTCCAATCAGGTCGATACGCAAGTCTCTCCCAAATCGGCGCGCATGGCGCTGCCCACGGACTCGACGCGACTGGGTGCACCTGGGGTGCCGCCTCGCTGACCGTCACGACCGAGTCGATCTCGCTGCTGCGCGCCGCATCGGGCGGGGCTGCGGCTTCGCCGCACGCCGGCAACATCCAGAGCCAGAGCAGCCCCGAGCGGGTCACTTTCGTCTCCATTCCCGGCCGTCGATATCGGGAAATATAACGTCGCACATGCCAGCTGGGATCTGCTCGACTCGCGCGAATCCCCTGTCGTTCAGGCGCCCGTCGCGCTGGTTTCCATCGGGCAGAGCCAACGAGAATCGCTCGTTCGGCACGGGCTGGCCCATCTCGTCGACCAGCGCGATCTCGATCCAAGTGAGTGCACTTGGCAGCTCCCTGCCGGTCGCACGCGCGGGCGACTGGGACGCACAGTCCCCGCTTCGCGCAGCAGCGAGAGAACAGGCGAACGCCCGACGAGCGTCCCCTCAAGTTGTCTCTCTTGCGCGTGCTGCTCAACAACGGGGACGGCTCGTTCACGCCGGTGAAGACATCGTCGTTGCGCAGGGCGCGGAGACAGTCGTCTCGGCGGACCTGAACGGTGACGGCGCTCATGCGGGTCAAGACCCGCTGCATCTGGAGATATGCCGCAGCGCGGGTTCAGGCAAACGCATGGGCGTGAAGCGCAAGAGTCATAACCTCGACGAGACGCTGCTACGTCGCGCAAAGCGCGTCCTCGGGGCGAGCACCGAGACGCAGGCGATCCACGATGCGCTACGCGCCGTCTTGATCAGTGCGGACATGGTCGCCGACCTCGATGCAGCCAGGGGCAATGACGTCTTCCGCCCGAGTTCGTGGGACAGATGCGATCGGAACGGCTGCGGGCGCGGTGAACTTCCTGTTCGATGCGAACATCTACTTCGCGGCCATTCACGACCCACGGTTCCTGGTGCGACATCGCGACGATCTGCTCCGTATCGGGCCCCGGACCTTCCTGAGCAGCATCGTTCGGGCGGAGCTCCTACAGGGCGCGAATGGTGAGCTGGGCCGCGCGCGAGTGAACCGGGAGACGCGAAACCTCGAGCGCGCAGGACGTGTCGTTGCGCCGACCCACGACGTGCTCGCCCTCATCGGTTCGTGGGGACGTCAAGCTCGGTCGCGAGCACGCGGGCCAGCAAGGCCTCGGATACACGCGCTAGACCCGAGCGGTCGAGGCTCTCCGACCAGCTGAGATAGGCCGCGTCGAGCGGCGTACCCCGAACCCAGCCGAGGCCAAGCTGGAGGGCAATCGGCTCGGCTTCGCTCCAGGTAGAGGCGTGACCCAGCTTGGACAAGGCCCGGGTTGCACGTTTGACCGCAGCTTCATGGAGCGCGAGAACCAGGGCGGAATCAACGTCGAGGTCCACGATGCCTGGGAGACTCGTCGTGCCGACGTACGTGCGTGACGGAAAGCCTCGTCCTCGAGGACCGAGCGTCCCAGAAGCCACCACGTCGTCGAACAGGCCTCGGCGGATGAAGGTGGATACGACCTCGAGGCGCGCGTTCAGCGCGGCCAAAAAGGAACTCGAAAAGGGAGCGAGCAAGCTCGCGTGGGCGCGCTCGAAGGCGGGCGCAGCCAGCGCGAGATCCGCGCGCAAGATCTCGACTGGCTCGCGGGGCAAACTCGACAGCGCACGAAGCGCGTCGCGCGAGCTCACGGAAGCAACATCGAGATCGACGAGCGAGCACGCAGCGCTGCGTTCGAGAGCAGGCAGCGAGTCGAACAGCTCACAGAGCCAGCCGATGCCATGCGCGATCGAGACCGGCTCGAACAAGCGCGACAGCAGCGCCGCATCTTCGACGAACGGTCGCCAAGCATCCGCCGGCATGTGGGCCTGCGCAAACGCGGAGTAGGCGGGCCACGCGAGGGAGGCCGCGCGTGAGGCCGGTGGTGCCAGCTCCGATGCTGGAATGAACGCGAGCGCGTGGAAAACGAGCTCGGCCGCCAGGTTACTGCCCTTCATCGCTCACTCTGCGCGCCCTTGGGTGACAAAGGGTCGTCGCTGCACGCGCTCATCAGCGCGAGCGCCAGCAGCCCCGCCGTGACGACTCGCAGACGCCTCACTTTTTCGGCGCCACCATCCTCAAACAAGGTTGTGGGGGCGGCGGAGGCGGTGCGATCTTCAAGCAGGGCCGCGGCGGGGTCGGCTGCGGCTTGGGCCCCGGGTCGGCGCTGCTGCTGGCACCGGCATCTGCGTTGGTATCGACGCCCGCGTCGTCGCCTGCCGCGTCGACTCCGGCGTCCGGCAGCGGCGCCTCCGCTGTGCTCGACGCTGTCGCGCTGCTGGTCGTGTCTCCCTCACCGTCCGGAGGCGGCATCTTGAGGCACGGGCTGGCCGCGGGGTCGGAGCAGTTGGCCGCCAACGAGAGCCCAGCAATGGCCGACGCCACGAACGTGGAGCGTCGCCTGAGGATCGCCGCGCGCTGCTCCTTTTCGTCCGCGTCTTCATCGTCTGAATGCGCCATCGAGCCCGAGTCTACTCGATCACCGCAAAGCCGAGCGAGACACGACACACGCGCGGGGATGCTCTATCGTCGCACGATGTCGAGAGCGATGGCTCTGGCCGAACCTGAGCCTGTGGCCTTCTTTGGCCGAGATCACGCTCCCTGATTTAGCCCGTGTACAAACTCGCCTTCCGCCTGTTCAAGCTCATCCCTGCAGAGCCAGCGCACCGACTGGTGTTCGCCTGCCTTCGCGCGTTCATGGCGCCCACTGCCGTGCGCCGCCTCGCGCGGCGCGTGCTCGCCCCCAGTCACCCAAGCCTGGAAGTCGAAGCATTCGGCTTGCGCTTCCCGGGCCCCCTCGGGCTCGCAGCCGGTTTCGACAAGAACGCAGAAGGCCCAGATGCGCTGACGGCGCTCGGCTTCGGCTTCATCGAGATCGGCACGGTCACGGCCCAAGCTCAGGCTGGGAACCCGAAGCCGCGCTTGTTTCGCCTGCCGGACGACCGCGCGCTGGTGAACCGGATGGGCTTCAACAACGACGGAGCCGATCGAGTCGCGGCGCGCCTGCGTGACGCGCCGCCAGAGAGCGTGGTGGCGGTGAACATCGGCAAGACCAAGGTCGTGCCGGACGCAGGCGCCGCGCTCGACTACGCGGCCTCCGCGCGCCTGCTCGCACCTGCCGCGGCGTTCGTGATCATCAACGTCAGCTCACCCAACACGCCGGGCCTGCGCAGCCTGCAACGCAGCGAGGCGCTGGCGCCCATCATCGCGGCGGTGCGCAGCGCCCTCGATGAAGCGTGCCCCCAACGACACGTCGCGCTAGCCGTGAAGATCGCGCCTGATCTGGCCGACGAAGACGTCGACGCGGTAGCTGATCTGGCTGTGCGCGAAGGCCTCGACGGCATCGTCGCCACCAATACGACCATCGCGCGCACAGGGCTCAGCTCGGAACCGGCAGAGGTCGAACGTACGGGCGCAGGCGGCTTGAGCGGTCCGCCGGTCGCAGCGCGCAGCCTGGCGCTGCTCGAGCGGCTGTACCGCCGCGTAGGAGACAAGGTCACCTTGGTGAGCGTCGGCGGCATCGAGACTGCCGACGACGCGTGGCAGCGCATCACGCACGGCGCGACCTTGCTCGAGCTCTACACGAGCTTCATCTACAAGGGGCCGCTGGTCGCCTTTCGGATCCACGAGGGTTTGAAGGAAAGACTTGCCGAGAACGGGTTTGCTCACCTGAGAGATGCAGTCGGCAGCGCGATACGAGCGAACCGCGCCACGACGACTGGAGACGTCGCGCAGCCATGAAGAAAGCGCTGTTCATCACGATTCCGCCCAGCCACTACTGCGAGAAGGCCCGCTGGGCGCTGGACATGGCGGCGGTCGACTACCAGGAAGAGGGGCATGCGCCGCTCTTTCATTGGTTGTTCGTGTTGCCACGCACGCGCACGAAGACGGTGCCGGTGCTGATCGTCGAGGGCCGCTCACCACTGACCGAGTCGAGCGACATCATGCGCTACGCGAGCGCGTTTCTGCCGCACGAGAACAGCCTGTTTCCGGAGCGATCGCGCGCGCAAGTCGACGCGTTGGTCGAGCGCTTCGACAGGCAGCTGGGCCCCGCGACACGGCGCCTCGGATATTGCTACGTGGCGAAGAATCCAGCGCTGTTCGGTGAGTTCATCGCCACCTTGCCGCGCGTCGAGCGCGCGATCGTCGCCAAAAGCGAACGCGTGATGCGCGCGATCCTCGGTCGCGCCTTCAAGGTCTCGGATGGCGCGCGCGATCGCACACGTGCGAAGGTGCTGGCCGAGTTCGCTTTCGTGGAAGAGCGCTTGGCAGCGGGCGCCTACCTGGTCGGCGACACCTTCACGGCGGCAGACTTGACGTTCGCCGCGCTGGCCGCGCCCATTCTGCAGCCTGGCATCGACATTCAAGCGCTGCGGGCGCGCGACGCCGGCTTCGCTGATCTGGTCGCGGGGCTGCGCGCGACGACCGCCGGCGAGTTTGCGTTGCGTGTGATTCGCGACCACCGCCCAATCCGCTGAACACCGCGTAGTGCTCGACCACAGCGGCGCGATGCTGCACGATGGCGCTCTCGACTGACCAACCATGCAAATCAAAGATCCCGGCTTCTTCTCCCGCGGCGCAATCGTTCTCCCGCCGAGCCCGCACATCACCCCCGATACGCTTCTGCAAGACTTGCAGCAGGCGTTTGGTGGCAGAGGCTGCGAGGTCTACAAGACGGCGCTGATCGGTGCCGATCTGGTGCTCAAGCGCAGCGGCTGGACGGGCCTCGCGCTCAAGATCAAGCACGGCCACAGCGGCACCGAGATCCTCTTCAACGCCTTCGCTCCGTCCGTGCTGGTGAGGCTGATGGCGATGGGAATCATCCCCATCCTCATCCTGCGAGCCGGCTCATGGAAGAGCTTGCAGAACGACTTCAAAGCGTATGCGCAAGGCAGCGCGATGCTGAACGGTCAGGCGTTCGGCCACGCTGGGCACGCGCAGATGGGCCAGGGTTACGGCGCGCCGCCGCAGCTCGGGCACAACCCGCAGCAGGGTTATCCGCAGCAGGGTTATCCGCAGCAGGGCTACCCGCAGCAGGGCTACCCGCAGCAGGGCTACCCGCAGCAGGGCTACCCGCAGCAAGGACAGGGCTACCCGCAGCAAGGACAGGGCGGCCCGCAGCAAGGACAGGGCGGCCCGCAAGGCGGCGGTTGGGGCCAGAGCTAGACGGTTTCAGGCGCCGACGTCTAGGGCGACGATCTGATCGCCGGTCTTGCCGAAGCGACGCTGACGACGCGAAAACACTTCGATGGCCTCGTCGAGCGTGGCCTCGGTGAAGTCGGGCCACAGCGTCTCGGTGAAGAACAGCTCTGCGTAGGCGCACTCGAACAGCAAGAAATCGCTGAGGCGACGCTCGCCGCCGGTGCGGATCACCAGATCCGGATCAGGCAGGTTGCCGGTCGAGAGGTAGCTGCGGATGCTCTCTTCGTTGATCTCTTCCGGAATCACCAGGCCCGCGCGCGCGCGGATGGCGATCTGCCGAATGGCGCTGACGACGTCCTGACGACCACCGTACGAGAGCGCCAGCGCCAGCGTCATGCCGGTGCAATCTTTGGTGGCGTCGACCAACGCTTGCGTCGCGCGGCGCGTGCGTGTCGGCAGCTCGTCGATGTCGCCAATCACGCGCACCTGGATGCCGCGACGAACGATGTCGTCCTTCTCGTTCTCCGCGAACTCTGCGCAGAGGCGCATCAGCGTCTCGATCTCTGCGCGCGGACGTGACCAGTTGGCGGCGCTGAAGGCGTATAGCGTGAGCGTGTCGACCCCGCGGTTGTGACAGCTGTAGACAGCGGTGCGAACTGCCTTGCTGCCGTGCTCGTGACCCGCCGTGCGCTGAAGCCCCTTGTTGACGGCCCAGCGGCCGTTGCCATCGAGGATGATGGCGATGTGAGCGGGGATCTTTCGGTCGCGGATGGAGCGGTTGTGAATCGACATGACTCAGTAAGCCTAGTTTCGTTTTCTGATGTGGCGATGGGGGAAGTGTGGAGGTTCGATGGAGAACATCCCGTTTTCTTTACTGTTTTTAAAGTCAGCAGGTCGGCCCCACAGCGCAGCAACGGTGCCGCGACTGCACGTTGCTGTAGTGAGGTGCACGGAATCATTCAAGACTCGCCGACGCGCGAAGCGCGCTTCTCGGCGCGCTCGACTGCAGCGCGTCAAGCCACGACGGCAAGCGTCAAACGCCAGCGCGACCTCGGACTAGCGTTCCGCTGCGCGCGTTGAATGGGCCGGCCAAAGAGCCAGCGACAGTCTCAGAGCTACGGACCTAGGCGTCTGCTAGCGCGAGCGCCGCGTCGACCAATGCGGTGACGTCCGCCTCGGTGGTGCGGTGGTTCACGATCGCCGCGCGAATCGTCGGCCTTCCACCAATTCGCGTGCTCGACGGGGCAACCAGGCCGCTCTCTTGAAGCCTGACTACGAGCTCGTCGCTATCGACGTGGCGATGCCGAAAGCACACGATGTTGAGCTGAGGCTCGCACACCAGCTCGAGCGCGGGCTCGCGACGCACGCGCTCGGCCAGCACGCGGGCAAGTCGGCAGGTCTCCGCGACGGTCTCTCCGAGCCGGTCCACACCGAACGTCGCGAGGGTGAACCAGACTTTCAGCGCGCGAAAGCCGCGCGAAAGCTCTGGGCCGAAGTCGGTGAACCATGGCGCTCCGGCGGCCAGCCCTCGGGCTGCGCGCGTGAGGTATTGCGCGTCGCTGGCGAACGCAGCGCGGTGCGCCTCTCCGTCCCGTACGAGCAGAAAGCCCGCGTCGTAGGGCACCTGCATCCACTTGTGAAAATCGAAGGCGATCGAGTCGCAGAGCTCGATGCCACGCACCAGCGGTGCAAGCTCGGAAGAGAGCACCGCCAGCGCTCCAAAAGCGCCGTCCACATGGAACCATAGGTTTTCGCGCGCCGCGATCTCGGCCAGCCCCTGCAGGTCATCGACGGCACCGACGTCGACGGTCCCCGCCGTGCCGATCAGCATGAACGGCGTTAGGCCCGCGCTGCGATCATTCGCTATCGCAGCCGCCAGCGCCGCGCGATCGATCCGGTGCTCGGCGTCGATCGGGATCATACGAAGGGCATTTGATCCAAGACCGGAGAGCTCGAGCGCCCGCGCCACGCAATTGTGCGCCGCGGTGGAGGTGTAGGCCACGAGGCGTGCCTCCCCTAGCCCGTTGCGGCGCGTTTCGATCCCGAGGCGCTTGGTCTTCGCGACGATCACCGCCATGAAATTCGCCATCGAGGTGCCCGAGACAACGATGCCCGAGGCCTGCTCGGGAAAGCGAAAGAGCGTGCGCATCCAGCGGACGACCTGTCGCTCGATCTCCACAGGCGCGTGATCGCGCCCGCCGACGTTGGCGTCGAGACCTGCCGCAAGCATCTCGGCGAGCGCGCCAACGGCGGTGCCGCCCCCATTTACCCAGCCAAAAAATCGAGGATGGCGGTTGCCGGCGGTGAATGGCGCGACGCGAGTCGCGAAGTCGGCGGCGACCTCGGAGAACGCGCGGCCCGCGCGAGGAAGCGGCGCATCGAAGGATGCACGCACCGCATCAGGCATCGGGCGCCAGACCGGCCCGCTCACCGCACGCTCGATCCCGTCGAGCATGCTTTCGAGCACGGCGTGCGCCTGCGCGCGAAACGAAATGGGGTCATCAGGGTCGAGCGACACGCGCCGAGTCTATCCCGAGCTGGCTGCTCGACTGTCAGCCGTTGACGCGAGAGCGCGACGACGCATGGCAGCTACCCGAGTAGAACGCTCGCCCATGTGCCCAAGGACTCCCGTTCCGAGGAGCGCCTCGCGAACCGAACCCTTCGCGCCGCCGACGCGCGCGGCGTGATATCCACGAGCGAGCATGCGAACGGTGTCGCCCCAGGCAATCCCGCCAGCGTCGTCGAGCCGGCTCGCGCCGGAGGCGCTCAGTTGAAGTCGTACACCGCGATGCAGTCAGGGTAACAGACGACTTAGCGCGCAAGGGGCAACGTGATTTTGAACCTAGATCCCTTGCCGAGCGCGCTTTCAACGGCAATGGTGCCGCCCATTCGGTTCACCAGATGGCGAACGATGGCGAGACCCAGGCCCGACCCGCCGTCCTCTCTCGAGCGCCCCTTGTCGACGCGGAAGAATCGCTCGAATATCCGAGCTTGGTACTGCGCCGGGATGCCGATACCTGCATCGCGCACCTCGAGATTGATGGAACGGGCGCCGAGGCGCAGGTACAAACCGACTTCTTCGCCCGACCTCGAATACTTGATCGCGTTCTCCAACAGGTTCACGAGCACCTCATCGAGCGCGCGCGCGCTGATGGGAAGAATGAGCGGCTCACCGGGCAGATCGAGGCGCAGACGAATGTCCTTGTCCTTCGCGAGCGCTCCCAAGCTGGCAGCGCTGTCTCGGCAGACGGCTGCAACGTCGGTGGGGCTCGGCTCGTAGCCGCGCTCGGCGGACTCTGCGCGAGAGAGCAGCGCCAGATCATCGGTCAAGCGTTGTAAACGCTGGGTCTGCCGCAGGATGCCTTCGAGAAAGCTTTTGGCGATCTCCGGTTCCGAGAGCGCCCCATTGACGAGCGTCTCGGCGAAGCCACGGATTGCGGTGAGCGGGGTGCGAAGCTCATGCGCAGCGTTTGCCACGAAGTCGCGGCGAACGCGATCAGCAGCCTTGAGCGCCGAGACGTCGTGCAGCACGACGACCACCCCGCCGGGGCCTGGCAAAGGGCTGACCTGCACATGAAACGTCAGCGTGCGCTCACCGAACACGCCTTCGATCTCCACGTCGGCTGCGACTCGTTGCTTGCGCGCGCGACGCACAGCGAGGCGCAGCTGATCGCTCCGAATGAGCTTCTTCGGACGGCTGCCACGCGCGTCTCGGTCGAGCAGCTCGTCGAGCGCGCGGTTCGTCAGCGCGACCCGTCCGGAATCGTCCACCACGAAGACTGCCTCCACCATCGAGTCCAAGATGGTGCGAAGCCCGATCGTTTCAATCTCGGTCGGGGAGCGGAGCTTCTTCGGCTTGTGTTTCATCGATCTTTGCGGACGCTACCGCTCGAAGAACGAAGCCTGCTGGAATCGCAGCCCGGCCAGATCTGCTCCACCCGAGCCTCCGAGAGCGATCCGAGTCGCGCGCCGCGCGCTGCCGTTTTTTCTGCTGCGCTCGTCGTCATCCGGACGCGCTTTGTTTACCAGTCTTCTCTGGCTTCTGCCGCTGCTTCCTTGGCGATCCCCTGATCAGCGTGGGAACAGCAGCGGATCGATTCCGAGGGCGACCTCTCGCACCACGGCCGCCGGGTCGATCTGCTCGTAGTACGCGCGGGCCTTGTCCGAGACCGGGATGTCGTGCGGAGGCAGCTCCATCAGGAGCAAGATGGAGTATCGACCGGCTGGGCTCAGCCAGGTCGCCGCGACCATCGGCCCGCCGAGGCCCATCGTCAGCGAGTCGATCGTGACCAGCCGACCGAAGCGCAGCGCTGCGGTCGTCGTCGTGACGAGGTGCGTCGGCGCGCTCTTCGAGCGATCGAGAACGGGGAGCTTGATCGGGCCCTCGGCGACGTGAACGGTGAACGCCGTATATCGCGGCGCCTTGCTCTCGAACGACCGAGCCCAGAGGAAGTTGCCTTGCAGGTCTTCGCTCGGCTGTGCGAGTAGCGCGGCGGCTCTTGGCGACAGCGCCTCGGGATACTTGGCGAGCGTGACGAATGCCGAGGCGGGCAGTCGCGTGGGCTCTGGGAGCAAATCCAGCGATGAAGTGGTGGCGCTGGGCGCGCTGCTTGTGGTTGGAGTCGCGGTCGGCGCCGAGGCGACCGAGGTTGCGGGTGAGCCGCTCTCGCTCGTCGAGCTCGACGGCGTCGCACCGCAGGCGAGGAGAATGAGCGAGCACGCGACAGCGAGCCGAACCATCCGGTGACACACCTACTTCTGACGCTCCAAGGAACGCTCGAACTTCGCGGCAAGGCTATCGTCCTTGAGCAGACGACCGACAATGCCCTTGCCCTCCAAAACGGTCTCCAGAATCGCTGCGATTCGGTCACCGATCTGCGCGCCTTCTGCTTCGGTGCAATGTAGCTCGCCGCCCGGAGCGAGGGGTGGCCCGGCCGTTCGGTGCGTGAGCTTGAGCACCTTGTCTCCGCTCAGATTGCGCGACGCGATGAGCGCGCAGTCGTCCTCCGAGAGCGTGACTCCCGGGTTGAGCGTGAAGGTTATTCGAGCTCTGTCTTCGTCCAGCGTGACGGTCTCGACGCGGCCGACTACCACGCCGGCGATCCATACTGGTGTGTTTGGCTGGACGCCGGCCGCGTCGGCGATCTCGGCTTCGAGCTCGAGCGCAGGGTCGTCGAACGTTTCCACTCTGTGCTCAGTTTACCGCGAAACCCCGTGCGCCCGTAGAATTCTCCGGTCTGTCGACGTGGACGGTCGTCGACGTGGTGACGGCTCGGGACGCAGATTGTTATCCGCGATACTCAGGCGACCCGGGCGCGCGGTAGCGATCGAGCGGGCTCCGCTTGGCGTCGCTTCCGTAGTAGTGACCGTTGCCCTCCAGGGCGCCAAACAAAAGGTGGAGCGGCGCCGTGGCGCCCTCGGCGGGTGTCTTCATGCCGAGCTCGGCGGGCGATTTCCCGGACGACGCTGCATATGGCTGCGTCATGGCGGTCGCGATGAAGCCCGGCGTGCACGCATTGACCCGCAAGCCCGGCTGCCTTCGCGCGAGAATCATGGTGTAGCTATTGGCGCACGCCTTCGACAGGCCATAAGGCGAACCGTCGCCCAACCCCGCTGTGGCGACCCCCCCGGGGCGACCGGCCAGCTTCACGCATTCGTCGATGAAGGCCTGCAGCGTCGGCCACGTCATCTCTGCGTCGAGAAAGAAGCGCTGCCGTTCGGGGCTGCACTGCGCAACGAAGGTCGGACCGGACGCTGACGTCACATTGACGATGCGCCCGCCCTGCGGCTCGACGAGCGGCAAGAACGCCTCGCACACGCGGTGAATGCCCAGCGTGTTGGTGCCGAGCACGGCAGCGTGGTCGTCGCTTTGCAAACCGATGCCAGCATTGTTGACGATGCCGTATAGCTTTTCTCCGGCGAGACTTTTGGCGATCTGCGCTTTCGCCGTGGCAACCGAGCTGTCGTCGGCCACGTCGATGCCAACGACCTCGATGCGCGGTGTCGCGTCGGAGCGCTCGCGCATGACCTCGTTGGCCGTGCTCTGGCCCCGCGCAACATCGCGTGAGCCGAGATAGACGAACGCGTCGCCATGCTCGGCGAGGATCTTCTTCACGATCGCGAGCCCGATACCCTTGTTCGCCCCGGTCACGAGAATGTGTCGCATATCGTGCCTATCTCTCTCGGGTCGATGCGACCGTCAATCTCCCGCCTAGAGGGACACAGAAGCCGACGCGCGGAACGTCGCACGGTGGAAGGGGTTCGACATGCGGAGTGCGTTGGGTCACCCTTCGGCTCCCGAGTCGCCAAGACCGCGACCCGCCCTGAGGAGGTCTGCATGTCCAAGATGAGAGCTGTCCAAGTCACCGAGGCCAACGGTCCGTTCGAGCTCGTCGAGCGCGACGTGCGAGATCCGGGCGCCGGCGAGCTCCGCGTCAAGGTCGAGGCCTGTGGCATCTGCCATAGCGACGTGTTCACGAAATCCGGCGGCTATCCGGGCATCGTGCTGCCTCGAGTGCCGGGCCATGAGCTCGCAGGGCGCGTCGACGCAGTCGGCACCAATGCCGGCAACTGGAAGGTCGGCGATCGCGTCGGGGTCGGTTGGTATGGCGGGCACTGTGGCGAATGCGCCGCGTGTCGACGAGGTGCGTTCATCAACTGCGTCGCCCCGCGCGTGACCGGCGTCAGCTTCGACGGCGGCTACGCGGACTATGCGATCGTGCCGAGCATGGCGGCCGCGCGCATCCCCGAGGCGCTCGACGCGGCCGACGCTGGCCCGCTGATGTGCGCGGGCATCACCACCTTCAACGCGCTCCGAAACAGCGGCGCGCGCGCCGGCGATACGGTTGCGGTGCAGGGCATCGGAGGTCTCGGTCACCTCGCGATTCAGTACGCAGCTCGCATGGGCTTTCGTACGGTCGCGCTCTCGAACGGCTCCGACAAAGAAGCGCTCGCGCGCGAGCTCGGCGCGCACGAGTACGTCGATACAAAAGCCGTAGGCGCAGCCGAAGGCCTCCAGCGGCTCGGCGGCGCGGATCTCGTGCTCGCGACCGCACCCAACAGCGCCGCAATCGCGAGCACGGTGGGCGGTCTCAAGCCTCGCGGCAAGCTGCTGATCGTCGCCGCGCCATTCGAGCCGATGCAGATCTCGGCCTTCCCGCTCCTCTCCGGCAAGACGATCGCCGGCTGGCCCAGCGGGGTCGCGATCGACTCGGAAGAGACGATGGCCTTCAGCGCGCTGACCAACGTGCGTCCACGCATCGAGAAGTTTCCGCTCGAGAAGGCAGAAGAGGCCTTCGGCAAGATGATGGAGAACCGCGTCCGCTTCCGCGCCGTTCTCGTCACTTGAGGGTCTTCACCGCTCGACGAGCTGCGCGAAGAACGCCCACATCGCTTCGCTGCCGAAGTCTGGCCAGATGTGGCCGTCCGGGTGCTGGCAATAGTGAACCGGGGTCTCGCTCGCGCAAGCGTCGTAGGCCGTACAGGGGCTCGGCTCGGTGGGCATCGCCGTTGCCGAGCACTCGGCTAGGTCGCGAAAAAAATCGCGAAACTCTTCGCGCGCAGGCTCGAGCTCTTGGGTGCCGATGGTGATCCACGCGGCGGGGGTGTGAATGCAGTCGGCTTCGTCGAAGTAGATCACGGAGCCGCCGACGGCGATTGCGCGAATGTCGTTGCGCCTGCAGCCGAGCACACCTGAAAACGAACCACCACCACTGAAGCCCATCGAAAACATGGCGTCCTCGTTCACGCACAGATCTGCCTTGGCTTGGCTGAGCACTTCTTCGAAATACAACAGCTCGCTCTCGATTCGCGCGGGCCAGGTGTCTGCGGGCATTTCGTAGTCGCGCCAATTGCCCCCGATCGCCTCTGCAATGATGAGAATGGCGTCGTCCTCGAGCACGCCGCGGATATTGCGCTCGCCGCTGGTGACGTCCCAATAGCTCACACTGCCGCCGTTGCCATGCAATGCCAGCACGAGCGGCCACGGCGTGTCTTTGGTGTAGCCCAGCGGCAGCCGCAAAATGTACCGGCGCGAGAGATCTTCGAGCCTGAAGGTGTGCTCGCCCTCCGCCAACCCCTGCCCGTCGATGCAGCCCTGGCTGGTGG
>Ga0163154_10005144_pt1 | contig 16808 bp, 16 predicted proteins | sample OliLakLV19MP9P1_FD_148649 | JGI IMG/M metagenome (GOLD analysis project Ga0163154, IMG submission 148649) | Freshwater microbial mat bacterial communities from Lake Vanda, McMurdo Dry Valleys, Antarctica - Oligotrophic Lake LV.19.MP9.P1 | ecosystem: Environmental > Aquatic > Freshwater > Lake >... | reverse complement strand
AATTCGATAAGGAGCGTTCGGGATACCGGAGTAGCCTTATCATAAAGTACTTCAAAGCCATGAGCGATGAAAAAGAAAGCGGTCATGGTATGCTTAGTGAACCGCTGTATGCGTGACCCGCATGTACAGTGGTGTGAGAGCCTCTCCCCGTCAGCTACCGCTGGCGGGGCGGGCTACTCGATTACCGGATGCCCTTCTGTCTGTCCGATGCGATGCACTCTCAACCATGTCTGCACGAAGGTAAGAAATTGTGCTTTATATTCAAGTCAAAATAGTCTGAATATGCAGTGTCGTTGTTGTGCGGTTGGAAAAAATAAAACACCGAAGGGTGGGAGAAAAAATTTTGAAATTCTTCTTGGGTGGCGAAAAAAATACTCTCTAAAAAACTTTGGTCGTGCGCTGGCTTGTAGCGGTTTTTAAGAGTGTATTTTTTTGTGGGTGGCTTTCTTTCGTGTCCTCTGATTACAAATTGAAAAGTCTGTTTGGTTGTAAAGGAAAATCGTCTGTTACTAATGCTGAAATTGTTTGTCCGTTGTAGTTGAACATTACTTTGTATCGGGCTTCAATATTTACCACTTCGTTTTTTCTATAAGGTTTAGTCGTGAAAAGATTGATTGAACATTTGCCGTCTGTTACTTCTGCACAAGAAATTGAAAATAGTCCTGAACATTTAGTTACTGTCAGGTTGTTTAGTTGAACCAATGAATCAGCAAATACAGATTGCTTTTCATACAAGTCGCATAGTTTAATGTCCGGTTGAAACCAAGTTGCAAAAGGGTTTTTGTTGCAACCTGAAAATGCAATGCAAACTGTTGTCAGTATAAATAATTTTCTCATGTTGTCTATTTAAAAATTCCAGTGCCGAACTGGCAAGCCCGGCACCGGAATAAGTTTAATCAATTAGCAGAAGCCATGTAGTCAGTAATTTCCTTTCTGCTGTCGTAAGCATATCCTGAAAGTTCTGCTCCGCTTTCGTGAAAGAAGTTTTGCCAAAATGATTTGCAATTTTCAATTTGCTTGTTGGCATAATTCCCTGCTTCAATAGTTGAAGTAGCTCCATAAATCAAAATCTTGCATCCTGATAAGTCTGGAATCTTATTGAGTTTGCGAAGGTCATCCAGTTTAGAATTTATTTTCTCCTCGTTGTATTTTCCGAATTGGGTAAAGTCAAAAGTCTTTTCCCTGTTTTCGTTAACCATGTCGCTGAAAATGATAATGCAGTTTTCGTATTCAAAATTTTCTTTGCCCTGTGCATCATTTATTATTTCCTCTTTGGTGTTTGTGTAGCTTTTTTCATGTGTGATTAAAGCCGTTGCTTCATTCAGTGCGTTAATGATGTCAGTGTAGTTTCCGCAATTGTTGCGTTCAATTCTTTTTGTAAGAATGGTATTTCTCAAAAGAGATTGAATGGAATCTGTAAGAAAGCGTTTCATTCTTGCTTTTGTAGAATCCGCTGCATGATTCATTCCGTCTGCTTTGCTTGCAAAGTCCATTGAAGCTAAGTCAAGGGTGAAAACCCTTTCGGCTTGTGTCATGCTGCATTCATCAATGAATTGAATTGTAAGGCGGTCATATCTGCCCATGTTTGGCAAAATAGTTTGTTGCATAATGCTGATGTATTTGTTCAGCGTTGTTTCGCTAATTGTTTTTGAATTGTCAATCAGCAAAATGAAGTTGTGCCTCTTGGTAGAAGTGCAACTGCTCATAAAGAGCAGTGCACTTAAAAGAATGGTGAGTTTATTTCTCATTGTCAGTTTGTTTTTAAAAGTTAGTAAGCAAATAATTCTTTAATCTCGGCATCATGTCCGTTTTGTTGAGCCGGTGTAATAATCAAGGTTGGAATTAATGCTATTTCTTCCAATGCCTCCTTTTTGTATCGTTCAATTGCTTCTTTAATAAAGCTCTCTTGTGATGCAGCATAATGTCCTGTAAGTTCTTCCTGTGGGATGCTGTGCTTGCGGTTGTAGTTCTCCTTATAGGTTTTAAATTCCTGTAAGTAAGCCCAAAGTTCTTGGCAAGTCTGTTTGAAATGGGTTTCCATTTTTTGCAGGTTTGCTTTAATCTTATTTTCCTTTGCAGCGATTAGCTTTTTCAATTTTTCAATTCGCAAAGTGTTTTTGTAGGGGCTTATGAATCTGCGTTTTTCATAAGCATAGTAGCCCGCTATAATTGGAATAAGCATTCCGGCAATCATCATAGCTGTTGCAATAAATCCTGTTCCATCTCCTCCTTCAATCATTATCCCTCTGACTTTGCAGATGTAATAAGTAAATGCTTCGTAGCCAATTGCCAAAATAATTAGGGTAATCAGCTTCCCCCAATGTCGGGGTTCTTTATGTTCTCCTTTGTAGGGTTGTTCGTGTAATAATTGCTGAAATAAATTTTCAAATAGTGAGATTCCTCCCCATGTCATTAGTATGGCGAAAATTGTTTGTGCTGCAATTGCAAGCCAGCCGTCAAAATTGAAAAGTGCTTTGGATGCAAAGAAGTTGAAAAATGCTTCTCCAATAATGCAAATCCAAAGGATGATGCCGTAAGTTCTGATTTTGCCTCGTTGTGCAGCGTATTCATCTGCATCAATTGTAGGATGTAAAATCCTGTCGCTAAGTTCGGCAGAGAGTTCTTTGATTTTCTCTGCAAGTTGCTTGTTCCGCTTTTTAAGTTTAGCGGCAAGTTTAAGTGTGCTTCGCATCAGCCAATTCATGCATTGGTGAGCAAATCCTTTTATCCCCTCGTGGTTCTTGAACCACTGGCGATACCATGTAATAAAGAATAGATACCTCATGTTGTTATTTGTTTAAGTGATTAAATTATTATTCTACTTACTGAAACTTTAACCGGATTTTTTATTGGCTCATGTCCATCCTTTTAAAGTTTAGAATCACTAAACTCAAACTACTTACTGTATCTCAAAGAACGCTGTAAATGTAAAACCTGCTCAATCAATCAAACTTATCTGAACTATTTCTTCTGCTGTATTTTCTTCAACTTTTATTTTCACACTGCAAATTAATGAACACCCATTTAGTCAAAGTTATCCGTCTCCTCATCTTCAATAAAACTGTTGCCTTTCCTAAGCGAGTTTTCAATTTCTTTCAAATCTCTTTCTGTTGGTTCGCTTTCGTTGTCTGCATCATCTTCAATCTCGTCAAATATTTGTTGCAAACTGAATTCAATTCCGTTTCTGTTTAACCAATTTTTTTCTTCTGGAAAAATCCCTCTGAATGAAACAACTTCATCAAGATTAAATCCCAACTCTGTATTAAGTAAAGAAGTTGCTGTTCCATTCAAAAGTTTTTTTGTCCATTCTTCAACTGAATATCGTTTGCCGCCTTTGTCTGCTACTTCATCACCATGTTCAGCACGGTTTACTTCTACTTCTTCATCAAAAAATTTATTTCTGAAAATGCTGAATACATTTACTCTTGGAATTTCTTCTCCGTAAATATTTTGTGGTTTTAAGTTCTGCCGGAAATAAAGAGCCAAACAAATTCTCCTTGCAATCAGCATCGCTTCAATTGAATTAAGAGGCAATCCAAATCGTTTTGAAAAATCCTGTAACGATTCATCCAATTCATCTTTCAAAAATTTCAAGTAGTAGTCATTCCAAATCAGATTACTTGATTCGGAAATTCCGTTTTCAAAAGATTCCCACTCTGTTGAATTTCGTTTTTCAAGATACTCCTCATAGTATGACGGTTTCCCTTTTCGCTGTGGCTTCAACCAACTATCTTTTTTTGGTATAGCTGCAATAACCTGATTCATTTCAGTGCATTGCTGCTCCAATAAATCTTTAAATGCTCTCCATTGTCCGGCTTCTTCCAAATTATCTTTTTTGTACATCGTAAATCGAACACTCATTTTGTTTCGTATTTGATGCACTAAAAAATCTGCTTGCATTGAAAGAGTGAATAAGGCACGGAATCCATTTTTGCCAGTATGTTCTAATAATTCATAGCCCTGCATTTGTTGCATATACTTACCGTTGTATAACCGCCAATCAGATACAACTGCTCTTACAGTTAGTCCATCATCAGTTTGTAAATAGTCCCAAGCGTTTGCAGCATTGTCAAAAGGAATAACAATAAAACTATCGGATAAATTTTCAATTACATATTGAAGAAAATTCTTTTCGTCATCAACTACAACAACCCTGTGACGAATTTCCGTTGATGTTGGTTCTTGTTCGGAATTGTCTGCTGTAAGGTATTTTTGGCATCTGCCAATAAACAAGTCTCTCTCCGTTTCAAATCCGGCTCTGTCATTTTGTTTCACCTTATCACTTAGAATAGAAAGGTAAGTGCTTAGTTGTATGTCCTGCTTTTGTGCATCATTCAAATAAGGTGAAACGCTTTCAATTGTTTTCAAAACAACTTCTACACCTTGCTCAAATTTCAAATCATGTTTTAATTTTTCAATCACAATTCCTTTGAGATTACAAGAAGCAATTGAAACATCATGCAATGATGCGTTGTTCAAAGGGCTTATGCTGTCAGCAAGTTTGTTTAGTTCCTGCTCTTTGAATGGTGCTTCAATAAATGCTGAACCTCTGCCAAACAAAATTTTGTATTTGATTTCCTTTTCGCTTTTCTTCTCAAAATACTTTTGTGGAATAGTGCTGTAAAAAATGATAGGTGCAAATGATTTTAATTTTGTCCGTATGTGGTTGGCTACATCAAAGCCATGAAAACTACTTAGTCGGATTCCGTTCCAATTCAAACTTGCATTTATCAGCCAAACGGAATTTTCTGTTTCGGTTAAAGACAACATTCCCTCATAGGATGAAACTTTCTTCCATCCTTTAAATTCAGGTGTATCAATATTGGATAAGTGAAATATCATAACTTAAAAGGAATTGAAATTTTAAGTGGGTCTGCGTTTGGTATTTCGCAAGCACTTACATTCTCTCGTTCAAAAGTTTTCTTGAACCAATCATTTAATCTATTGTCTGCTTTTGTTTTTATCACAACTTCTTCAATTACTCCGTTGCCTTTTATTGTCTTATGTAATTTATTGATTCTTGTTTTCATTGATGTTCTACCGTATTCACTTGATTTTGAAAATTCTTCGTTGTAGAATTGAAGATAAAGCCAAAGCAATGCACAAGGGAATTCATAATAATTATTCTCTGAATTTTTTTTGTGAGAAGCAATAAACCTATCTGGAAAAGCAGTTTGAAATTCTTTCAGTGTATCATAATTGAATAGAGCATTGGTAAGATAGTCAAGGCAAATAAATACATCATTCAATTCAAAGTATTCATAGTCGCTTGCATGACTCGCTGAATTTCGCATCTGCAATAAGAAGTTGGTCAAATACGAAAAGTCTTTTGCCCCTGATTTTATTCCAAACATCTCAACTATTTTTCCAATGTTGTTGCAAATGCTTGTTGCCAAAAATTTTTCCGCTTCGCTTTCTGTTGCTGAAATCTTTCCTTCGTTTTCGTAATCTGTTTCTTTATTGATTTGCCTTCTTATAGCAAACCAAGATGATTCAAGAATTGAAACAATATCTCCCTTTGTAAAAGTGCTGTATTCACTTCTGTCATTATTCACTGGTTTGAAAACCATTTTCACATTGAATCCCTCAATCAAAATAGGAACAAGTAATTCAGCATTGTATTCAGGCGAATACCACCATTTGTTTGTTTGTATTTTTTTTATTTGCTGAATCTTTTCCCAAAAGTCTTGCATCTTTTTATAAATGTTTTGCTTGCTTATGAATTCAATCGTTTTCTTGAAAAGAATGTAGTTGTCTTTTTTCTCAATTGCACTTGTATCAGGTCTTATGTCTTTTACAATCCAATCATCAACACCGCTTTGGTCAAACACTTTGTAGTAAGAAATTTTGTTGCTTGAAGTGTGCATGATGTAAGGAATTCCTTTTCCCTTGTCGGTTTCTCTTATGCTGTGAAACAGATTGAAGCCACTTATGTCTTCAATACTTTCTTTGTTCATCCATCTACCGGGGTCATGGTCTTCTTTCAAATAAAAATCTGAAAGAATAATGTTGCATGGATTTTGTTCGCTGTTAAGGTTGGCTTTTACTTCTTTCAAAACTTTTCCTTCTGCAAGTGCAGTTTTGAAATCTTTCTGATTGCTGAATGATAAATGTGCAATAGCTTTTTCATTGAACACTTCTGCAAATGCTGCTTTCCATTCATTGCTTTGGTCGTCAACAAAAAGGATTTTCTTTTTTCCTGTTTCTACTTTCTTTGAAACTGTTCCATCGGGAACAAACATTTTGTAACCTGAAAGCAAATTTTCAGAAGCGTTATTAAATACTCTCCAATCGTTGTTTTCATTTGTTTTTTCAAGAGCTGCAACACAATCTTTCCATTTGAAAGGAACTGAAAAGAAGTTGTGAAACGCTAAAACAGAATTTTCAGGTTTCAATTTTATCAAATCATCTTGGGGAATAGGTGAGAAGAAAGCAACCTTTAAAGCTGCTGCATTTTTCTCATACGCTTTAAGCAAATGCCTGTAAATGCTTATGCCATGTTGCTCCTGCAAATACCAACTTGTTTTCTTCTTGCTGTTGCCGTTTGCAAAAGTGCAATGAACATTTATGAGGAAAACAATTTCAGATGAGTCATTGAAAGCAGAAAGGTCGCCTACAACATCTTCAAAAGTTCTTGGTGTTTTTATGGGTTGCTTTTTTTCATCTGCTTTGTATGAGTAAAGCGTTGGGATATAATCAAACGGTGCTTTGTCAGGAATGTTTACACCGTGGTCAATGTCTGTCCATTGAAAATTATCTATTACAACTATCTCCATTACTGCTTTAGCTTTTTGTTTACTTCAATTAGTAATTTTTCTTTGGCTGATTGAAGTTTTGTTCCTTTCCAGGATTCATCAAGTGGCAAAGTGTTTTCAAATGGCTTGAGAAAAGTGTCAAGTGCAGAATCATAACCAACTAACATCTCGGGATTCGGTTTTTTACTTTGAACAAAATCATCAACGAAACTTTTAACAGTTTGCTTTATTGATACCGAATCACAACAAAATCTGTTTTTATTGTTTTCTATTCGCTTGACATCTACATCACTTTTAATGACATCTTTATACCAAGTGGTCTTGTAAGTGTGGAATAAACAGATAGCGTTATTGACTGTTTCCAATTCATTGAAATAATGTTCAACATCTGAATAATGTGCAATAATTATGGTTCCCGAATTGTCATTTTTTTCAAGCCACTTTGCTTTTATTTGATCTGAACTAATATCATTCAACCGCAATTCTGTTGGAGAATATCCAGCTAATTGATTCATAATAGTGTTAAATCGTTCTGATGTGTTTACTCCTGTGCCTGTCCTTACTCCGCAAGGTTCAAAGACGAATATTTTCATTGTTATTTAAAAATTAGTTTGTAATAAAATCCTTTTGCATATTCAATAGTGTTATTTACTTCCCATTCAGAATTTTGATTTTGATTCTCAAAATTAATACACTCTTTAGTGTCATTTATATTTACAAACTCCAAAATGCCACTATACTTATTGCAGATTAAATATTTTAGCCAAGTCAATCTGTTTTCTTCAACTACACCTGAATTTAAGGCTGCCCTCAAGTTTGCCTTTTCGTCAATGCTTAATGGTTCATCTTGCATTGCAAACAAAAATGAAACACTTGAATCAGTATCATAAATTGTAAGTTTGAACTCCGGCTTACTAGTTTTGTCATTGGTTGAATGTCTTGTGTAGTTTTCTGTTATCAATCCGATTATCTTTTTCCAGTCCTTCCCTTCAAAAAATATTTTCTTGTTTGTAAGGGCTTTGAATTTTAAATTACTTTTTTCAGTTGTAAATAAAGTTACTTTTGGATAAATTATTGTTTTAGAAAAATTAGTCTCCCACAATTCAATTTTTGGGCTTAATGTTTTTTCCTCCCGTCTTGAAAGTGCTTCAATTAGAGGTAAGAAATAAGAATTATAAATCTCGGTATCTAATTCCTTAATTGAAATAAAACACTCCAAACAGTCTTGATATATATTCCAGTTATTACTGTCTTGTGATATGTTTTGGTCAGCATGACCTAACCTTGCAGTAAATCCGGTTGGGATGCTCTCTATTACTTCATAAAAGTTTACTAATTCAGTTCTCAAATCCAATTTCAGATTACTGAAAATGCTTGATGAATTTTCTCCAAAAAAAAGATTTTTTAATTTCTCTACCTGCTCTTTAATACCATCACTGTTACTTGTTTGTTCTAAGAACTTTTCAAGATGAATTATGCTATTGATAATTTCTGGTGTTCCAATCATTAATAGAATACTCTTGTCTAATTCACCTTTATTAATTTTATCTAAAAGTGCTAATAGATTTTTAGAGTTATATTTTATCTCCTTAATTATTGGCTTGTGTTGCTCAATCTTTACAAAATAATGTTGTTCAATAATTCCAACCAAACTAAAAACAACCAAGGCAACCCGTTCCAAAAACTCAATCGGATTATCTGCTTCATCAGAACCAATTATTTTATCGTTTGTAGAAACAACAAAGAATCCATAAGATGAATCCGGCTGGTTTTCCTTTTCAATGAAATAAAAGGATGGGAAATAATAATTCGTTTTTAATTCAGAACTATTTCCAAAATGAAATAAATTACAAATGATATATTCAAAATGGCTTTCCCCGTTTGCGCTTTTATCAAGTGTTGAAGTAACATTTTCTAAAACTCCATCTAAATTTGGAACTTTCACATAACAGCTATTATCAAGAGTTATCAACTTCTTAACTTGTTCCTTAATAGTGTACCAATTTTCAATATCTAAGAGGTTGGTATTTAGCTTTGAACTTTTCGGATGAGATGAATAGTTCTTTTCAATTTCTATCTTGTTGTTCTCTCCAAAAGAAATTTTAGCATAGCTAATAATGCTTTCTTCAATTCCATTTATTTGAAGTTTGTTAAGTAAGTTTGTTGCACTTAGTCCATACTTTCTGTTGTAAAGTGTATAAGATAAAATGCTTGAGATAGCCTCAATTTTATCCTCATCGTTCATGTAATTAAATATTCCAATCGGTGCTCCAGTTAAGAAGAAGTGTTCTTTTGTTCCATCAGCATCGTGTAAGTGCTTTCCGCTTATGGGTATAAAAAGAAATTTATTGCGACTGTATTTCTCAAGTTCCTCTTTTAAGATTGAATATATCTGAATAAACAAATGAAGGATTGCTTCATCTCTGTGGAGATGAATTAGAGGTTTAATTTCCTTTAGTTTATGTAAAGGGCTTTTTATCATTCCGAAACTATTACTCCGTTTTTATATTTCCCTAAACTCGTTTTCAATATCATATTTCCTTTTGCATCAATTGAAAATTCTCCTACAACTCCTTTGAAATTTTGATTTGCAAGTTTTGTTTTTATTGGAGCTTTCAAGTCATTTAACTTTAGATTTTTTCCAATAGTGTAAATAGTGTTGTATGCCATTGCTGCATCAAAATTGGGAGAGGTATTATATTTTGTTTCGTATTCCTGTTTGAATTTAGCAGCCAACTCAGCATTCTTAAAAACATATTCGGGTCCCGCTACCATCACACCTTCTAAATCTTCCTTTGCAACTTTAGAGTATAAGAATCCCCAACCACCAATCACGGTAATTTTGTCAAGCATTCCTTGGCTTTTTAATTCTGCAAACAATTGCGGAAACTCAAAACCATATCCTAATAAAATCAAATGGTCAAGTTTACTTTCTTTCATTTTCAGCACCAAGTTCTTGAAATCTTTTTCTCCTACTGCAAAGTCCTCCATGAAAACAACTTCTTTTCCGTTGGCTTCAATAAAAGGTTTTAAACTGTTTTTGTTTATTTTCTCCCATACCTCAACACGATTATAGAAGAGTCCAATTTTCTTTGCAGCAGTATTAGTTTTCAAGTAGTTCTTAATCGCTTCTGATTCGCTTTCTACTCCTATATACAAACGCAACACATAATCGGATTTTCCTGAAATATCCTGGTCCATACAATAAGCGATAAGATTCAGTTTCTTTTCAGTTGTAATTGGTTCAACAGCAGCAGAAGTTCCAGTAGTTGCAGTAAGAATTAAATTGCATTGGTCAATGTCAATTAATTTTCTTGCTGCTGTTACTCCGTCCTTAGGATTGCTTTTACTATCCTCGATAATGAGTTGCAAATTGATTCCTTCGTTTTTCAAGTCCTCAACAGCTAAGTTCATTCCGTTCTTTTCTGCTTCTCCCATTTCAGATAACTTACCAGTAAGCGGAATTACCACACCCAATTTGATTGATTCTGAATTTTGATTGCAACTGAATAAAACAGTAGCAAGACATAGTCCGATGAATAATTTTAATGTGTTCATTTTATTTATTTTTTAGTTGCTTTAATTATGTATTGTGGATGATGAACGGTAACCGTTTTACCCTCATCAATAAATCTTATCTTCTCTTTATTTCGTTCTGATTCCTTACTGACAGTTTTTCTGATATACTCATTGAACATTTTTAGCTTTTTAAAATTTCCTCTGAAGTCTTGGTCTAACTGATTTTTAGTTTCATAAGTCATGGGTTGGATTTCATGAAATGAGATATTTTCTTCAATGAATCCTGAATCTTTAAGCATTGTTTTAAGTTCATCAGTGTTTGCAAAATACCTATTCTTTGCAAGCGAATTTAGATTTGTCAATGAATCCTTTTTCTTGAAAAACGATTGAACAAAAGGTTGCAATTTACTATCGCAGTTAATTGTCCAAATGTAAATACTTCCATTATCTTTCAATAAGTCAAACATCATCTTCACTTCTATGCCTTGTTCTGTTAAGGGAATTTCGTGAATTGCAACTTTTGAAATTATATGAGTAAAACTCCCTTTTGAGAAAATAACTTCCTGTAATGTTGAATTTACATACTCAACTTTTTTCTTTGATGATTGCGGACTTACTAATAATTCTGCTCTGTGTATTTGAACTTCACTTGGTTCTAATAATGTAAAACTTAATTCTCTTGAACTATTCCGTTTAATTAACTCTGTTGTTACTGAACCATAACCTGCACCGTAATCCATTATAACATCTCCGTCCTTTAGCTGGCACAAAGAATTTAACTCGTCATAATCACTGTCTTTAACTTGATGAATTACCTCATAATTCACTATTCGCTTATCATAGTCCTTTTTAGAAAGGAATTGCTTTACCTGTTGTTGTAACTTCATCATTTTACTGCAAGGAATATTGATTTAGGAAGTTGCATAGAGATAAAATCACCGTGGTCTTGAAAGCTCAATTTGTTCAAAGTTTCCTTGTCAATTCCGGAAATTCCTTTTCTTATAAATTCATTCCAAGCTGCTACCTTACTTATATCACCACCAAATTCACTCTCTAATCTCTTAGCCGTATTGATATGATAAGTAATGTCATGTATTTTTTCGTAAGTTTTAAATCCGGCATCTTTGAGCATTGAAAGAATTTCATCCTCTCGCAGGAAGTATCTGTTTTCAACCATAAACTGAAACCCTGCTAATCGGTCTTTTTCTCTTACAATATCCTGTATTAATTCTTGATTCCAAGAGGCAAGCGATAAATCCCAAATAACTAATCTTCCTCCTGATTTAAGTATTTTATGCCATTCTGAAACAGCTTTTGGTTGATACTTCTTCTTCATTTCGTGGAATACCATTTTGGCTCCAATTGCATCAAATGAATTTTCTTCAAACTCTGTATAGACTATGTTGTCAAAAAAGAAATTCACTTCCGGTTTGGGATGTATATTCTCTATGGTAAGATTAATTTCCTTCCTTGCCCTATCTAATTGCACATTACTGATGTCAGCAAGTGAAAATTTTATATTGCTTCCGTTTTGCTTTTTCAAAATACCTAATGTAATTGCACCATATCCACAACCTGAATCCAATAAAGTTTTGCAGTTTGGAATATCCAAAGCATTAAGAAGGACATCAAAATCTTGTTGATTGACTTTGTGAATCTCTTCATAAAGCACAATCCTTTTATCAAATCCGTTTGTTTGGTCAAATTCCATAAGCCAATCTTTTTTAGACATAAATTACCTGATTAAGTTTCTCGTATAAATTTTCGTTTGCAGAAATCGTAATGTTACTCATTGAACTATCCTTTATCAATGAAAATCTATCAGAAACTTCAATGCAAACTTTTAAATTATGTTCAACCAATAACATAGTTCTGTTGCTGTCTTGTTTCATCTTCTTCAAAAATGCAACTGCTTCTTTTACTGCTTCGGGTGCAAGCCCTGCTGTGGGTTCGTCTAATAACCAACATTGCGTTTGTTGTGCAAGCAACATAGCAAAAGAAAGCGTTTGTCTTTGTCCGCCCGAAAGGTTGCCTCCTCGTTTGTCCATGTAGTTTACTAATGCAGGGAAATAGGAGAGGCATTCTTCTTTAATCAATGCGGCTTCTGTTTTGTTTTTGTCTTTCAATGCCAATTCAAAATGTTCACTCACTTTCATTGTAGGAAACACCATTCCACCTTGCACAAACCATGATATGCCAAGTTGTTTTAAGTCCCAAGTATTTTTGTTATCCAAATTCACTCCTGCAAAGGAAATGTTCCCTGCATTATCCGTAATTATCCTTGCAATAGTTTTTAGCAAAGTGCTTTTTCCACAACCGTTTTGCCCAATTACCGAAAGCACTTCGCCTTTAGCAAGCGAAATAGAAATGTTCTGCAAAACGGTTTTGCCGTTGTAGCCCGAACTTAAATTTTCTATGTGAAGCAATGCACTCATGCGACTTGTTGCTTTAGGTTAAATATTTTTCCGTCTTTCATTTCAATGTGTCGTTTGCAAATCTCCAATGCCTTGTTTGTGTTGTGTTCAATGATTAGGAATGTGATTCCTTCACTATTCATTTGCAAAATCATTTTGCTAAAGCGTTCAATAGTTTGTGGATTCAACCCTGCAAAGGGTTCATCCAACAAAGCCAATTGAGTTCCGTTCATTGCAATCATGCAAAAGGAAATTAGTTTTTGTTGTCCGTAAGAAAGTTCTCCGGCTGTTTGATTACTCAAATCTTGCAAGCCGAATTTTGTAAGCAAGTCAATGGCTTTTTGTTTTAGGTTTTCATCTTCTTGCTTTGCTGCTTTGTGTTTGAAAATGAGATTGACAAAACTGTTGCCTTTGTTTTGGTGTGCTGCCGAAACCAAATTTTCCCAAACTAACAAATTTTTAAACAGTCGTGGTTGCTGATACAAGCGAATTATTCCAAGTCGTGAAATTTGCAAAGCTGATTTATCAGCAATGTTGTTTTCATTGAAAGTAATTTTTCCTTGTGTTGGTTTTTCTAATCCTGTTATAAGGTTGAACAAAGTTGTTTTACCTGCTCCATTTTCTCCACTAATCAAAACAATGTCGAGCTTGCCTACTGCAAACGAAACATCTTTGACAGGTGAAACACCGTCAAAAGATTTATTCAGATTTTCTATGTTCAGAATGTTGCTCATTGAATCATAAATTTTCCAAAGATTCCTTTGGGTTTAAAACGAACTATCAGCACCAATAACAAACCAAATAATATCATTCGCATATTGGCTGCAATACCGTCAGGCATTTGCAGAAATTTTAAAACTTCGGGTAGCAAAATGTAAATGACTGCTCCGGTTATTGGTCCAATTATTCTACCTGCACCACCAATTAAAACGATGCTTAAAATTAAAATTGATTCATCTAATGTGAATGAACTTGGGTCTATGTATGTAGTGTAGGTTGCGTAAATGCTACCTGCAACTCCTGCAATAATTGCAGATAAAATAATGCTTACCCGTTTGTAATAGTTTGGGTTCTTACCTAAACTCAACACTGCAATTTGGTCATCACGGGTTGCTTGTATTAGTCGGCTGATTGGAGTTTTAAGAAACCAAACATAAAAGCCAATGACAAGTGAAACGACAACTCCACCAAACAAAGCGAAACTTAACGGTGTGTTTATTTTCATTCCGAAAATTTCGGGATTGGAAATTCCTGAAATACCATACGAACCGTTTGTTACAGGAATCCAATTGTAACAAACTGAAAAGAAAATAATTTGCAAAGCCAATGTTGCTAAACTGAAATAGAGTTCTCTTACTTTGCCTGCAATGAAACTGAAAACTAAAGCAGTGATAACACAAGCAGAAATTGCAACCGGCAAAGCCAACCAATAACTGAAACCAAATTTTGTAATTACGATTGCACTTGCATAAGCACCAACACCATAAAAAACCGCTTGTGCTAAACTCAATAAGCCCGACAAACCAACTTTTTGATTGGCACTTAGTGCCAGCAAAATGTAGATTTCAAGCATTACTAATATGTGAAGAATGTAGTTCATACTCTGTCTTTTCTTAGGTTGTAACTGATGATGCCTTCTGTTCTGAATAAGATTACAAGCAATAAAAGAAGAAACGTAATTCCGTCTTTCCATTGTGCATCTAAAAACCATTCAACTGAATTTTGCAGAATGGTTAATGCAATTGAAAATGCAATTACCATTAACACATTCATTCTTGAAACTAAAATTGCTACAACTGCTGCTGTAAGTGTGATGCTCATTCCGGCTTGTGGGTCAATACCAACTTCCAAAGTTTTGAGGATTGCAGCAATGCAAGCTAAAACACTTCCGGCAATAAATACTTTCATTCTTTCATTATTGGTATTGATGCCAAAAACTTTACTGATTGTTGCGTTGTCGGATATGGCTTGCAAAGTCAAATTTGATTTTGAGAGTTTCAAATAAATAATGAATGTGGCGGTAGCCACAATTCCTATTACTGTTTGAATCATTTGAACTTTTGTCAAAATGATATTGCCAATTTCATAAGAACCCGAAATCGAATTTTCAATTGTCTTGTTTTCGTTTCCGAAAAGCAAAGCCAAAATATTTACGATTACCACATACAAACCCATTGAAGCAATCAATGAAATACTTTGGTTGGATTGTTTTTTATTAAGGGGTAGGTAAACGGCTTTTTCAATGAGATAAATTAAGATTGCCACAACTGCAATTGCGAAAGCAATTGCAATAAACCAATTGTTTGTATTTGTCAGTGTCCACCAACAAGCGAATGCACCTGCAACATAAATGCCTCCATGTGCAAGGTGAAATACTCTAGTTGTCCTGAAGATATAGGTAAAGCCAATGGCTACAAGACTTAGAAGAAGTCCTGAAACGATGCTGTTGAGTAATATTTGTGTGGCGATATCCAAAATCAGGTGCAAGTTCTGTTTTTAGTCATTATCCGAAATTATCCGGTTTTGTAAGGCGTTGGCGATTGCTCTCTTTTGACTTTGCTTTTGGGCTGGCTTGTGTGTCGGCAAGCAAAGGCAAATGTGAGCAATGTGGGTGGCAATAGAATTGACTCGTCCTGAAAAAAGTTTACAGTTTTGGTTCTTAATCCTGGTATTCATTTACAAAGTTAATATTAGTCCTGACATGAGTTTACAGGGGGGATTTTCTTAGGGTAATAGTTCTTCCAGATTCGTTTAACTTCAATAGGCTCTTTTGCATGATGAACCTTATCAGGTGTATAGTTGCTGATGCTCATATGAGGTCTTTCGCTGTTGTAAAGTTTGATGGCTGTATGCAAATACTTTACCGCTTCTTTCACCGTTTCTATTTGCTGCGTATCCAAGTATTCTTCTTTCAAAATCCCATTTACCCTCTCAGCGATAGCGTTCTCTAATGGGTCGCCTGATTCGGTCATGCTGATTTGAAAATGGTTATCCTGTAAAAGTTTTACATATGCAGCACTACAATACTGTAGTCCTCTGTCGCTATGATGGATGGGACTCAAATGGCTCTCTGCCCCCAAAGCAGAGAGAGCCATTTGCAAAGCCTTGATGCTTTCAACCGCTTCTAATGATTCGGCAAGGTTATACCCCACTATGCGATGCGAATAGGCATCTGTGATGAAGGTGATGTAAACGTTAATGCGATTCACTTTCCAGTAAGTAATATCACTAACCCAGAGCTGATTGGGAGCAGTTGGTACAAAGTCACGGATTAGGTTCGGATATTTTCGCAACCAGTGATTTGAAAAGGTTGTCCGTATGTTTCTTCTTCGCCTGCGAATTAGCAGGTGATGGGCTGATAGCAGGTCAAACAACTTGTCTCTTCCCATTTTTATCTGATGTTCCATCATCACTGGACTGAGCATCTCGTAGAGTTTTCTTGTTCCAATTCTGCTGTGGTTTTTACGGATGGTTTGCACCTCTTTAAGCAGCACTTCCGTTTCAATGCTCAGTTCCATTTCCTTCCAGCTCTCCTGGTAAAATGCCTGTCTGGTGATACCAAACCATCCACATAATTTGGCAAGTCCTATGTGTGAAAAATTAGTTTTCATTTCTGAGATGCTTTGGTATTGAACTTTTTTTTAATTGGGATATTGAACTCTTTCTCGGCTATATCAATCATAGTAGCATAAGCAATGGCTTTCATTTCCGCATCTTTCAACTGTTTTTCCAACTCGGTAATTCGCTTTTTAAGTTGCAGATTTTCAAAAGTATTTTGCTCTGTATTCGTTGACTTTTCGGTTGCCATTTTGGAACTGTTTACTTCAAATTTACGAATGCTCCTTTTACTTACAAACTGTTTATGATCAATCTTGCCAATATAGCCCAGCTTTCGCATCCAGCGCAATAACTGGCCGCGTTCTTCCAGTTCACCCGTATAGAGCATCCAAGCGTATTGTTTGGTCCAATTGTTTTTAACCATTTCCTGAATGATGGCATGACGTTCAGTTTCGGTAAAATGTTTCCCGCTCTTCTGAATGATTCTTCTTTTTTTGTTGTCCATTTTTACACTGTTTTAGTGTAAACCTATTTCAGGACAAGACAAAATATTCAAGGGAAG
>Ga0163154_10005138_pt1 | contig 16818 bp, 11 predicted proteins | sample OliLakLV19MP9P1_FD_148649 | JGI IMG/M metagenome (GOLD analysis project Ga0163154, IMG submission 148649) | Freshwater microbial mat bacterial communities from Lake Vanda, McMurdo Dry Valleys, Antarctica - Oligotrophic Lake LV.19.MP9.P1 | ecosystem: Environmental > Aquatic > Freshwater > Lake >... | reverse complement strand
GGCGCTGGCGGCACTGCGGGCACGGTCAACCGTGGCGGTGGCGGCGGCGGTAATGGTAACAGCGGCTCGGGCGGCGTTGGTGGCTCCGGTGTCGTTATCCTCCGCTATACAACTGGCACTATGACTGCTACTGGCGGAACAATCACCACAGTAGGCGGCGATACCGTACATACATTCTTAAGCTCAGGAACATTTACTGTTCTTACTAGCAACGTCTTGATTGATTTTGTGGACTCTGATGACGAGATTAAGACCAACTTCCGCGCTGTAACTTTCTTATCAGACGGCACTAATTGGTATCGCGCAACGGAGTTTTCCGGCCTAGCTCCTGAGTCGCTAGCGCGTGGAATATTTGGCGGCGGCGCCTCTTCCACTCTTATTGATTATGTAACTATAACCACTCTTGGGAATGCTACAACTTTTGGCAATTTGCCCACCGCTAGGTATGCCACTAGTGCTTGTTCTTCTTCGGTTAGAGGCCTTTTTGGCGGCGGCAACGACGGCGCTGATGTTAATAATATTGACTACGTTACTATTGCTACAACGGGCAACTCCGTAAGCTTTGGTAATTTGACAGCCGCAAGAAATTCTATAGCCGGTTGCGGCTCTTCTACCCGTGGCCTCTTCGGAGGCGGGTCTGCCGCTAGCGCTATTGTTGAATACGTTACTATTGCTACTACTGGCAACGCTATAAGCTTTGGCAATTTAACCGCAGGAAGGCGGGAATTGGCAGCATGTTCTTCGCCGACTAGGGGGGTATTTGCAAGCGGGATTGACGCAAGCAGCATTGTTAATGTCACCGACTACGTTACTATTGCTACGACGGGCAACGCCGTAAGCTTTGGTAATTTGACTGTGGGAAGACAGGGGATTGCTGGATGCGCCAGCAGCACCAGAGGTGTATTTGGGGGCGGCTACGTAGGTTCCGCTAGCGCCATTATTGATTACATTACTATTGCCACGACGAGCAACGCTACAACTTTTGGCAATCTTACTGTAGCTAGATATTATTTAGCTTCTTGCTCCAGCAAAGTTCGCGGATTATTTGCAGGGTCTGCATTTTTTCCGGGAACTACAGATACTATTGATTACGTTACTATTTCTACAACGGGCAACGCTATAGATTTTGGCGACCTTTCCGTTGCTAGAGGCGCTCTCGCCGGCTGCTCAAATGTTCATGGAGGCTTATAATGGGTGATAATCTTTTTAGAATAGCACAAGGCCTCACGTATTCTAGCTTAGCTGCGGCGCCCAGTAACCCTGTTAACGGCGACGTGTACTATGACTCCACGCTCAGCAAGTTCCGCAAATATGAACTTGGCGCTTGGGGAGACATGGGCGCAGGCCCTGGCGGTATCGTTGGTGTTGCTCCCGGCTCCCTAATCTCTGCTAACTACACAGTATTGCCCGGCGACAATGGTCGTACTTTGAACGTAGATTGCTCTGCCAGCGCTATTACAATACAACTACCCGCTCCTACTGATAACTTTAAGATTACTGTGGGCGACTACACTGGTAGTTCTGCTACCAACTTTATAACGGTTAAACGCAACGGGGCTGAACTAATAGACTTTACTTTGTCTGATGACGACATAAAGATAGCCTATCGCGCCGTAACTTACATCTCAAACGGTACTGATTGGTATCGCATTGCTTCGTTTACTGGATTAGCTCCCGAGACAGCCGGCAGAGGCATATTTATGGGGGGCCTCGAAGCCGGTAACGTGGTAGTAAACACAATTGAATACATTACTATTGCAACACTTGGCAATTCAACAAATTTTGGTAATTTAACTACGACGCGCTATGGCGGTGCTGGGTGTTCAAGTTCTAGCAGAGGTATTATCGGCGGCGAAACTGGTCCTTCTTCGAACGTCATCGACTACATCACTATTGCTACACTTGGTAATGCTATAGACTTTGGCGATCTTACCGTTGCCCGAGGTGTTCTAAGCGCGTGCTCCAGCAACACTCGCGGCCTTTTCGGCGGCGGTATCGGCCCTACGGACGTCATCGACTACATTACCATTGCTACTACTGGTAATGCTATAGACTTTGGTGATTTATCTATAGCAAGGGAAGAACTAACAGCTTGTTCCTCTCCTACACGCGGTGTTTTTGCTGGCGGCGTTTTATCGTTTCTTAGAAACGAAATTGACTACGTTACTATTGCTACGACTGGTAATGCTATCGATTTTGGCGATTTAACCGCAGCCCGGCATTATCTTGGCGCGTGCTCTTCGAGCACTCGCGGCGTATTTGCCGGCGGCGCAAACTCTTCGAACGTCATTGACTACATTACTATTGCTACAACCGGAAATGCTGTGAGCTTTGGCAATCTATCTGTATCACGTATCGGTCTTGGGGGCACGTCTTCCGCATTGCGCGGTGTATTTGCTGGCGGCGACGGTCCTGTCAACGTTATTGACTATATTACTATTGCTACTACTGGCAACGCCATAGATTTTGGCGACCTTTCTACCGCCAGAAGTCGCGTCGCAGCCTGCTCAAATGCTCATGGAGGTTTATAATTATGAAACAACTAACAGAAATATTCCCCGAAATTAAAGACCTTGCATTGCCTGACACAGTAGGCAACATGCTTTCCCATATGCCAGAGCATGAAAAGATGCTGACGCTTATTCAGGACAACATGCCCGAAGTAGCTCGCGCCACTAGCTTATTCTATAAGACCCAATCACAGTTCATGGACAACATGCTCACTGTGTCGCATCCTACGCCGCTTAGAAACATGCGCCAGATTCTAGCTGAAATGAATAAGACTCGCGACGCTATTAAAGAGCTTCATATTAAAACCCTTAAGAAAAACGTCGAGCTTGAAATGAAAGAGCGCGATCTTGCCAGTGAAGAAGACCCTCTTAAGCGTAAAATGATCCAAGTAGAGATATTTGAAATCATGATGAACCAAGAATCTTCCGCTGGCTACCTATCGGGCGCTATTAGAAAGCTTGCAAACCACACAGCAGATTACAAAGCTATTGAACAAGCCCATGGCGTACAAAACTTCTCCGAAGGCGACTTTGAACGTGAAGAAGAGAAGTACCATGTCATGAAAGCCTTTGAGCAAGGCCTATGTGCTGCACGCTCACGTAGCGGCTCTATTGACGAAGGTAACATGATTTACTTCACGCAGATTGGTATCAACGGTGCTGTGGCCCAAAACTTTGTTACTCGCTACCTGATTTCAGAAGGCAAGATGATTCACGAAGGTAAAGAGCCGACGCACGGGATGTACTTAGATTTTCTAAACGCCGCAGCAGAACACTTTAAAGGATGCTCCAAAGCTTTTGCAGTACGCAAGGGCCAAGGCGACACTATGTCCTCTGCCGCACTTCTAGAAACAGGCGACATGCGCCTACTTAACAAAGCAAAGAACGAATAATATGCAAGAGCTTCTTTTTAAAGTAATGATTCAATTAAGGGCCATGCAGCTTTATGCACATAACGCGCATCTACTAGCTGCACGCGCTCCGTTTTTTGCGGATCATGAAGCTCTTGGGGCTTTCTATGCATCCCACACTGCTGAATTTGATAGCGTTGCAGAACGTATGATTGGTAGCGGTATGGATAGCAGCCTTGCAATGGTTCCAATGATTTCTGCTATTCAAGAAAAAATTGGACAACTACCCTCCCTCAACGTAGCGGAGAACAAAGTTTATTTTTCGGAACTGCTTAAAATGGAAAGGGAACTACAACAAATGATTAAAATTGTTTGTAATGACCCCGGGTGCTCAGAAGGCACAAAACAACTTATTGGCGGCATTGCAGATATGTCTGAAGGCCGTTGTTACAAGATTTCTAGAAGGATTAAATAATATGCGGATGCACAATGAAAATGCAAATTTACTAACGGCTGTGGCATTAGGTTCCAGTCAGCAAACGGAAGTACGCCCTATTAACGAAGCTTTGGCTTATGCTATTCAATTTGAATGGACGGGCGGCACGGGCATTGGCGGAGATTTAGTTGTTGAAGCTAGCAATAACAAGACTACCTTTGTACCTCTTGACACTTATACGATCACTGGCGAAACCTCAGGGGCTCGCCTAGTTAATGTGGAGCGCGCAGGCTATGCCTATGTTCGGGCTTCTTGGGTTTACGCTGCCGGCTCAGGCGGCACTATGACAATCTCTCTTTCGAGCAAAAGGAACTAACATGGCGATTAAAAAAAGTAAAGCACTTCCCAGCGGCATATCTGGCGAATATTGGAAAATTACCAAAGAGTCTTATGATCGTATTGCCGGTAGAGGTGTTTGGACTATTTCTTTGTTTAAAGACCAAGCCGCAAGCGACGCCGGCGCTCAACCTCTTTCTTGCAGTAAGAATTTTAGTCTGCCTATGTCACCTCAAGAATTAGCAGGTAATCGGACGGCTATAGCATACAACAAAATTAAAGCGCGTGCAGCCGAAGTAGTACCTGTTGCTTTTTCTACTACGCCCGCTACTTGTATTTTCGATCCTGACCTTGCTGACGGCGAAGACGTATGAGCCCGCAAGAAGCCTTAAAATTACTGGAAGCCGTTACATCAGGTATTCCGCTTAACAGACAACAACATATTCAGATTATGCAAGCTTTAGATATCTTAGCTAAAAGCGTTAAATCAGAATAATTCGAGGGTACAATGAGTTTTACTTTTAAAAATATAGTTAGCGCTGGGGGCGGGGGAACACTACCTCCCGCTGCTGATTTTGCTTCTTTGCCTGTGTCTGGAAATACAGACGGAGACTTAAGAGTAACTCTTGACAACCATTCTTTATACGTATGGAATGCCGGTACTGCTGTTTGGGATCTTGTTAGTTCTATTGGCTCCGGCGTCATCTCTGTTAATGGAGATGTAGGCCCCAACGTAGTTATTAATACCGACAATGTTAGCGAAGGTGCAGCTAACCAGTACTTCACTGCGGCTCGTGCTAAAGCCGCTGCAGTTGCCGACGCTATTGTAAACGGTGTTCTTGACGTAGCTCCTAGCCAAAATGCTGTATTTGACGCACTAGCTCTTAAAATTAACTCTTCTCTTATTGCCGCAAACAATGGCGTGGCTTCTCTTGATGCGGGCGGTAAAGTGCCCGTAAGTCAGTTGCCTTCCTCCCTTATGGAGTTTAAAGGTAATTGGAATGCCACTACTAACACCCCCGCCCTAGCGGACGGCATAGGAGACCCTGGCGATGTATATCGCGTTAACGTAGCAGGCACACAAAATCTTGGCTCGGGTGCTCAAGTATTCGTTGTTGGCGACTGGGCTATCTATGATGCTTCTGGCATTTGGCAGAAATCTCACTCCGGCGCAGACTCCGTTCTATCCGTAAACGGCGCCTCAGGCGTTGTAGTAGTTAATGCTATCAATCAATTAACCGGAGATGTTACCGCTACTGCTGCTTCGGGCTCTGAGTCCAAAGCTACAACTATTGCCAATCTTGCACGTTCTAAACTTGCAAGCGGCACAGCGTTTCGTATTGCTGCTAACAATGCTTCTGGCGTACTGTCTGAGAACGCAGACATTACGGCTTCTAGGGCCGTCGTCAGCGACGCTAACGGCCAACTGCTAGCTTCTGCTACAACCACTACGGAACTAAGCCATGTATCCGGCGTGACTAGTGCAATTCAAACTCAAATAAATGCTATTACGGCTTCGGGCATTAACACTGTTCGAGTTGCCAATACTGTACTTTCTGGACCTGCTACAGGCGCCGACGCACTTCCTACCTTTAGACCCCTTGTAGCAGCCGACATACCAGTACAAAACTCAAGCAAGATTACCAACGCACAAACCAACAGATTTGCACAATTTGACGGCACGGGCACACTTAATCCCCTAAGCACTTGGACAATACCTACAATATACGGCGCAAAAGGGCTGGGCGTAAATAGTACGCTTGTTATTAACGATAACACTCCAAATTACAATAAATTCTTTAATTTAGAAACAGAAATTGATCCTTCTGTTGCTTCTTCAAACGTAACTGTAGTTGTGCATCAATTGGATAGTCATCTTGATCGTAGCGGAAGCAATAACGACTTTACTAACCAGTATATTAACTTTGGCGCAACACAGAGTGTTGAGGGAAACGGAACTAACGGAGACGTCTATCTTTCCAACACCCAGCAAAATTTACAAGGCGCCGGGTCCGGCAGTGCAGACGAAGCCTACCTAAACAACTCTTTTACTACTGTATCGCCCACTTACACACTGAATCGCTGGATTGGTAATCAAACCGGCCTTAATGTACAAGCCGGCGGCGCTGTAACTGATATTTCAGCTTGCACTTTTAATAGCCAAGGTATAATCGCCAATGACGTGACAGGCTATAGTTATTTCCACACTGGAAACGTGGGCAATAATGTAACTGCTCTTAATATGGGCATTCAAGGTGACGTAGCCCGTAATGTTACACTTACCAACACATATTTAACCGGAAACGTTGGAAGTTCCTTTACCGGCAGTAATGTTCAAGTAACAGGAAACGTAGTAGCAAACGCTTCGTTATTTAACGGTAATTTTGTAGGGGACGCTGACAACTTTACCGGCGTAAGTATTAGTGCCACTGGCAACTTTGCTAATTCGGCTAAAGGGCTGGATATTAACATGCAAAATGCCGTGCTGCCCGGGCTAATTCCTCCAACGGGCTTAGTTATCAACGGCGGTATAATTAATACCGACGTTAACATTAGCGTTCTTAACAACGCAACGGTACAAGTAGGCAACAATCTTAACGCCCGGCTAGTAGTTCCTGCAGGCTCCCCGTCTTCTGGCACAGACGCAATTGCGCACGCTTTGCCTTCCGGCCTCTTTGCAGAAGACCATGTTGGACTAGGTCCAATTGGTTTCGGTATGAGCGCTATTGGTTATGTTGGCCAAAGTGCTGTTAGTGCCGGCAAAGTTGTAGACGCTATGAACATGGCGCTATCAGGCGCCAGTATTCCTGTGGAATCAACAGGCGGTAAAGTAACCGATTGGGCCATGTGCAGAGTACTTGATGTGTTCAGCGCCGGCGGCACCCTGGACATTACCAATCTTTATGGGCTTAAAATTGACGCAGGCTTTGGTTCTTTAGCCCAGAACGTGCATTCTTTGTATCTAGATACGGCAAGCAGCCTTAACTATATCGGCGGCAAGACCTTATTTGGCGCTTCTTATAGTGCTCCTACTGTTGAAGTGGATGTTGACGGGGACCTACGAGTACGCGGGCTTACTGCAATTGGTGTAGTTCTAAACGACGCTAGCGGTAATATTGCTACCCTTGCTCCAGGTTCTTCTGGAAACGTTCTTCAATCAGACGGGTCAAATTGGCAGTCTGTGGCAGCAATACTTCCAATATTGAGCGGGCCTGTAACTTTGGTTAACAACACTGCTGTTGCAACAGATCTAGTAACTTTTGCAAATACGAATAGCTTTGCAATTTACGAATATAGCATTGTACGCGGAGTTAACAGAAAGACGGGCAGATTAATTGTAGCTTCGGACGGCACGGTAGCCTCTCTAATTGAGGATGGTGTGGAGCAGGGAAGCGTCGGCGTTTCGTTCTCCGCTACAATTTCCGGCGGCTTAGTAAGAATTCAATACACAACAACAAATAGCGGCTCTAACGGCAGCTTTAAATACTTCAGTAAGGTTTGGGCATAATGAGTAATAAACTTAAATTTGGTAATCCAATTAAGCTAGTAAATTTAGCGGCTGATCCCTCTTCTCCTGAAAATGGAGAAATGTACTACAATACAGTTAATAATAGAGTGCGTCAATACATTGGCGGAGCTTGGCAAAACGTTACTGCAGGCGGGCTTACTGGCCAGGCGCTTCCTGAGAACAGCGCTATTGTTGGCGACGCTTCTTTTCTTTCGGTTGCAGTAGATACCAATGCAACCGGCGACATTTTAGCTGATTCAGGTACCGGCTTTACGATTAAAGCCAACGTCATTGTTGATGCCGACATTAATTCCGCTGCCGCTATTGCCGTTAGCAAGCTTGAGGCTTTGACTGCTAATAGAGTAATTGTAACGGACGCATCAGGAGTACTAACGATCGCAGGATACGCTCCCGAAGACGTACTGCTTCGTGACGGCTCTGTTATTCTAACCGGCGATCTAAATGCCAACGGTAGAAAAATTACTAATTTGGCATCTCCCGCTGCTAGCGACGACGCCGCAAACAAAAGCTATGTTGACAGTGTTGCAGAAGGCCTCAAGCCCAAAGCAGCCGCAAGAGCTTCTTCAACTGCAGATATCGATCTAACTACTGATCTAATAGACGCGGCAGTGTTTGACGGTATTACTGTTGCAACGGGCGACAGATTTTTGGTAAAAAACCAAACCCTTCCGGAACAAAATGGTATTTACATTGTTGTTGCTTCTGGCACTGCTCCAAGAGCGCCTGATTTTGATTCTCTTTCTCCTATTGATGAAATCAATGGCGCCTACGTACCCGTACAAGAAGGTACGGCCAACGGCGGCAAGTTCTTCGTGCAGTCGGGCACTGTTGTAACGCTTGGCACAGATCCAATTAACTTTGTATTCTTTAACTCCGTATCAACTCTATCTGGCGGCGACGGTATTGATATTACCGCCAACGTTATTAGTGTTGACCACGACGGCGAAGGGCTTATCTTTTCGAGCAACCAACTCGCACTTGAACTAGACAGCACCACGATGTCTAAGAGCGCGTCAGGCCTTAAAGTAGCCACGGGCGGGATTACAGATACTGAAGTAAATGCCGCTGCCGCTATTGCTCTTAGCAAACTAGCAGCCCTTACGGCAGACAGGGCGCTACAGTCCAACGGTTCTGGAGTTATTTCCGCTTCTGCAGTGACCAATACGGAACTTGGTTATGTATCAGGCGTTACAAGTCCTATTCAAACTCAGCTTGCCGTCAAGCAAACCACAACGTTAGCGAACAGTAACATCCTTGTGGGCAATGCTAGTAACCTTGCTGCAGCAGTAGCTATGTCTGGAGACGCCACACTAGCAAACACCGGCGCTTTGACGCTCGGCGCTAACGCAGTTAGCAATGCCAAGCTTGCGCAAATGGCAGCAAGCACCTACAAAGGCAACAACACAGGCTCTGCAGCTAACGCCCTCGACGTTACTGCAACGGAGCTAACAGCCGACCTAGACCTATTTACCAGTATTCTACAGGGCCTTGTACCGGGGTCTGGCGGCGGTACGAATAACTTCCTACGGGCAGACGGCACTTGGGTCGTACCTAGTGGTACTGGCGCCAATACGGCTCTTAGTAACCTTGCTTCTGTCGCTATCAATACCTCCCTGCTTCATGCAGCAGATAACACCAACGATCTTGGCAGCAATGCCGCCGAGACTAAGGATGTATGGGCCTACCGTATAGCACACGACAGTGCTAGTACGCCAGCACTAACTATCCAAACTGTTGGAAATAATGGTAGTATAGTAGAAATAGCTCATGGGACCGGGTCCTTAGATCAACAAGTAACCAAGCGCCGGCTCTCCAGCAGCGGCGCCTCTTCCGATTTTATGGAAGAGCAGTATGTTGATTCTATTACGCTTTTGAATGCTCAGACGGCAGTAAACGTAGCTAGTTTGCAGTTTGCATTTGCATCCTTTGAGGCTATTAGTGTAAAATATAAGATTAAGGAAGCTACTTCCAACAACATCCGCGTTGGTGATTTGAATGTAGTATCCAATGGCTCGACTGTATCTATTACGGACGTCAGTAATGACACCGCTGATATAGGCGTAAGCTGGACTGCGGCAATTAGCGGATCAAATGTGGAAATCCGTTATACAACTACTGGTACAGGTAATGTCAGAACAATGCGTGCTTTTGTACAACGCATTAGAACTTAATTAAGGAAAAATATGAAAAAGATGAAACTCGCCCCCAAAGAAAAAGAAGCACACAAAGACGTACTCAAAGGTCTCATGAAGGACATGGAAGATATGATGGCTGCCGGCATGAAAGGCCGTAGCGAAAAAGTAACCGTAATGGCAAAAGACAAAAAAGGTCTTTCCCAAGGTCTCGACAAAGCCAAAGAGTTGCTAGGCAAGTCTGACTCGCATGAAGACGATTGCTGCTGTGGCAACTGTCCCGGTGACAGTTCCGCTGCTGCCTCAGAGCGTCAAGAAGACAACGACAGCACTTCCTCACAAATGATCGATGAACAAAAACAAGACGATCAGCATGAAGAGATGAACTCCCTTCATAGTGACTCTAGTTACAAAGATCAAGAAGAAGGCTCTGAAGAGTCCGAAGCTGAAGAAGGCGACGAAGACGCTGACTCCCTTCGCAAACGTATCAAAGAGCTTGAAGATAAACTATCACGCAAGTAATTAAAGGCATCAAATGAAACCGTCTACTGGTTTTATGACTACAAGTGAGCTTGTAGAAGCCGTTAAACGTCGCGCTTACATCCCGAGTGCTCAAAATACGATAACGGAAGACGATATTATTAAGTTCCTCAACGAGGAAATGAAAGATAATATTGTCCCTCTTCTAAAAGCTTCCAAAGAAAACTACCTAGTTTATCCTGGGTACCTACCGCTCGTCTCAAATACGGATAAATACTCTATCCCTTCAAGAGCCGTAGGCGGCGTCCTACGAGACATTAAGTACAAAGATACGCAAGGTAACTTGTACGGCATGACTGAGATTCAACCTGAAGACCGTCACTACTTCCAAGGTACGGAAAGAAACAGATTTATGACCTTCTATATTGAAGGTGATAGTATCGTCCTTTTTCCTGGCGTTGGGGTTGATCCTTTGGGCGGATTACAAGTTCTTTATTACATTCGCCCTAACGATCTAGTAATGGAAGACGAAGTAGGTCAAATTACCGCCATTGACAGGACTACCGGAGTAATTACCCTCAGTAGTTTTCCTGTTAACTTTGAGGCATTTGGTTTGGTTGACCTGCTTCAATGGAAGCCTGGTCACAGAATCATAGAGTTTGATGTTCCGCTTCTTGCCGTAAATAGTGTTTCAAAACAAATAACACTTGATCCATTACTGATCCCTGCAGATTTGATAGTAAATGACATTATCGCTTCTGCTGGCGAATGTATAATGCCCCAATTGCCTTCTGAACTACAAACACTACTTATCGAAAAAGTAGTGGCTCAGTGCATGAAGGCGCAAGGCGACATGGAAGGTTATACTCTATCACAGGCCGACCTAGCTAAGAAAGAAGCCAAAGCTACTACGCTTATTAAAAACCGCTCAGAAGGCACGCCCGAGAAGGTTAATAACCTTGGCGGGACTCTTCGTTACGCTAAGATTGGTCGTAGATTCTAATGCCCGCAAGTAATCTAGCCCAGGTAAAAATTAAAGGTTTGCAGACCAATAACTCCGAACTGTCGGAAGTTGCTGCAGGCTCGCTTAATGAGTGCAACAATGTTGTTCTTAATCGGGATAGTATTTTAGAGCCTCGTCGAGGCTTTAAACTATATGGCAATTCTATGGGAGGGTCTCCTTCCACAGACAACGCCAAGCAGTTATTTGTATACAAAGATCGTCTGCTCCGGCACTACACCAATACGTTTCAGTTTGACACAGGCGTCGGCGCCTTTACTTCATTTTCTGGCAGCTACTCCGAACTAGTATCTGGCATTAAAATGAAGGGTGAAGAAGTAAATGGTAACTTCTACTTTACCACTTCCGAAGGCGTTAAAAAGCTCAGTGCTAAAACCGCTAACGATCTATCAGGCTCTGCCGGCTTTATTACGCAGGCGGGCGGCATTAAAGCTCTGGATGGCGAAGCGGCTATTAATCCTCAACCGGGGTTCTTTACTCAGAACTCTAAAGTAGCCTACAGGCTTGTGTGGGGCATTAAAGATCTAAACAGTAATCTTATTCTTGGCACCCCCAGTCAGCGCATTGTAATTGAAAATCCCGAACTTCAACTGCTTATTAAAGACTTTAACAGCCTCCTGGCTAAACTGGACAACGAGTCTTTAAATCCTGGCGACGAACTATCAGATACAAACTACGTCTCTACGTACAAAATCAACGTGGAAGATGGCTTGGGCACTACGGTCAGGAATAATCTTATTGGGCTTGCCGCTAAATTAGAAAATGACGTAAATCTAGTATCTGAAACCGCTCATTCAAGAACTACAACAGGCGCTTTGGTAACATCAAACGTCGCCACGGTAAATTTTTCTTCTGTTCTTCCTGCTTGGGTGATTCCAGGCATTACTGTTAGAATCTCCAATTTTACTGCCGTCAATCTTTTACCCTTAAACGGCGAATGGTTAGTAATTAGCACAGGGGCATCTAGCGTTAGTTTTAGCGTTGTAACTCCCGATGTTGTACTTACCGCAGACGCGGGCGCAAAAGTAATTAAACGTCAGTTTGAAAGTATTGTTCAACCCGGCTCTGTAGTAGACCCGGCCACAACCACCATGCTTGACGACATGCAAGTCTATTATGACGCTATTGTAGAAGCTATCATTACGCTCGATACTACGCAAATTCTTAATCCTCTAGACTTTGCAATAAACTTTTCTACACAATCAGCCACGGTAAATTTAACCTTTTCTATTCCTAACGGTGTGACCGCCGCTAATTTCTTTCAAGTCTACAGAACAGCCGTAGCACAAGCTGTTGGCCCAATTACACTAGACGACATTGATCCGGGCGACGAGATGGGCCTTGTCTATGAAGCAAACCCCACTTCTGCGGAGCTTGCGGCAGGTTCAATTACTGTGCACGATGTGACTCCTGAGGCTTTCAGGGGAGCTAATCTTTATACTAATCCTAATACGGGCGAAGGTATCCTTCAGGCTAACGAGCGTCCTCCTATTGCATTAGACATCAATACGTTTAAAAACCACACGTTCTATGCCAACACTAAGACCGTGCAACGCCTACAGTTTTCTTTACTGGGCATCTCTAATCTAGTTAGCGGAGTTTCTAAGTTAATTGTAACAAACGGAGCTTCTACACAGGAGTACACCTTTGTAACGCCAACGGAAGAAGTGACTACGTTTACTACGGTTGCTGATGTGGCCGCCTCTTTAGCTGGGGTTTACTTTACTGTCAATTCGGCACGCGATCAAACTGAATATTATGTTTGGTATAAAGTATCTGGCGTTGGGGTTGACCCGGCTATTGCAGATAAAACAGGAATTCAAGTTGACATTATTACTAACGACACGGCAGCAAACGTAGCAAACGCCACAAGATTTAAGCTTAACCAATATAGCGATTTCATTGTAACAGGCGCCACAACCCAAGTAATAATCACTAACGTCTCAAGCGGAGTAACCACTGACGCCACTATTGGCACTAGCGGGTTTTCTGTTGTTATTGTTCCTGGTGCTGGAGAAAATTCAGTTGGTAACTTAGTTACTTTATCAGTGCTTCCTACGCCCTCTCAGCAAGTAGACGAGACGGCTAGAAGTCTAGTACGTATTATTAACTCTAACTCCTCCTCTGCCATTAGCGCCTATTATCTATCTGGCGTAAATGATATTCCTGGCATGATATTGTTTGAGAACAAAAATCTTGCAGGAGCAACCTTCTATTTGGGAAGTAATGCTCTTGCTAGCACAGGCGTTAGTTTTAGTCCTGCCCTTCCCGGCACTAATTCCATTACTGGAAATACTATTGCCAATCCTACCGTAGTGACTAGCGGCGTCAATCATGGTCTGGTTACAGGCAATTCGATTGTTGTGCGAGGTTCTGATTCCGTTCCTTCTTTAAATGGAGTTCGAGTTGTTTCAGTACTGAGCGCTAGCACCTTTAGTGTGCCTCTAACTACGACTGTTGCGGGGTCTGCAGGAAACTTCTTCCTATCAACCGTAAGCAGCGACAACGAAATATTTCCTAATCGTGTCTACTTCAGCAAGTTTCAACAGCCCGAAGCCGTTCCTTTAATTAACTACTTTGATGTAGGACCTAAAGATTTGGCTATTTTGCGCATAGTACCTTTGAGAGACAGCCTCTTCGTGTTTAAAGAAGAAGGCGTTTATCGTATATCGGGCGAGGGGGCCACTTCAGGCTTTTCCTTGTCCCTCTTTGATAGCTCTACTTTCATTGTATCGGCGGATAGCGCCGACGTGTTAAATAACCAAGTCTACTTGTTTACTAACCAGGGCGTAGTAGCTGTTAGCGACACCGGCATTAGCGTCGTTAGTCGAGACATTGAAAACCAACTTATACCGCTGCTCAACGCTTCCAACTTTACAAATAATACCTGGGGCGTATCCTACGAAAGCGACAGGGCTTACTTGCTTTCTACTATCACAGAACTGAATGAAGAAAAAGCCTCTGTAATTTTCCGTTATAATACTTTTACTAATGCCTGGACCAAATGGGCAGTATCTAAAACAGCGGGAAAAGTTAAAAGCTCCGTCATGTATCTTGGTGCCGGCGACACTAATTTTATTGAAGAGGAACGTAAGAACTTTACTCGTACCGATTACGCAGATAGGGAACATCTACGCACCCTCGGCAACAACGCAGTAAATGGTACTACTATTGCTATTAATAGCTCGGCAAACGTCTCTGTTGGCGACGTAATCACTCAAGTACAATACCTCTCTTGCTACAAGTTTAATCAACTATTAAAGAAGCTCGACATTGACTCAGGCGTCTCTGACAGTAACTATTTCAGTTTGCTTGCTGCCGGACCCGGGGCTAACCTTAGGTCAGCACTTGATAATTTGGCTACTAAACTAGACAACGATCCTGGCGTAGGCTACACAGACTTCTTCGCGGACATTGTTACGTATGGCCAAACTTTCATTCAAACCCAAGAGGCCTTCAATGTAATTACCGCATTGCTTAATGCCGATACTCTGGTGCAGTACTCTAACTATCCTCCGTCTACGGGAACCACACTAGTAGAATCTATTATAGAGACTCTTAATAAACCTGCCGCCAAGATTACTATTAGGTACGTAACTAACTTTATAGCTGGCCAAGTGGTTATCTATAATCACATCCCTGTAAGCATTACTTGGAATGTACAGAACTTTGGCGATAGTGAAGTATGGAAACAAGTGTCTGAAGCCAAGTTTATGTTTGAGCGCACTAATTTTACTAAAGCTGTTATTGAGTACTCCAGCGATATTAGTCCTGCGTTTCAAGCTACGGAATTCACAGAGTACGGAAATGGAACTTTCGGTAACTATGTTTTCGGCGAAAACCTTTTTGGTGGTAATGGCGATAGAAGCCCTCTGCGCACTTATGTACCTCGTACTAAGCAGCGCTGCCGGCTCCTAATTCCCCGCATCTCCCACAACATTGCCAGGGAAAAAATGAGCGTCTTGGGGTACTCCATGCTAGCTAGACTCTACTCAACGAAAGCCTATAGATAATGAAACTGCCCGGCTATAAAAGACTGATTAAGGAAGACTTCAAGTCAGAGGAGCAGGACTTGGTAAATAAACTTGCTTTTATTGTCAATTCCGGCTTTGAGCCCGTCTATGCCGCCCTTAGCAAAGGGCTGACAATTACGGACAACTTCAATCAACAGACCCAGGACATCGTAGTCAAAGTTAACGCGGGGGGGTCTCCAATAAACACTATTCAAATCAGGTATTTACTAAAGTCATCTTGCATTGGAATCACCGCAATTAACTGTACCCCTGCTCCCCCCTCGGCTCCCTGGATTACGTGGGAACAGACTGGAAACGGCCTAGTCGCCATAAACAAGATAACTGGCCTAGTCGCCAATACCGAATACCGAGTTAAGCTCGTTTTATTCGGTGCTTAAGACTTCAAAAAATTTACAACAAAAACAAGTATATATGTAGGATTTATGCCCGTTCTTAAAAACAAAGACGACGAAGACAATAATACAAATCTGCAACAATCCGCCGGAACTAACCAAGGTTTCGGTACAGGCCAAGCTATGGGCGCTGCTCCTCAGCAAACGCCTAAAGGCACTTCTTCGGGCCGCTTTACTAACATCCAAAATTATCTCGGAGCTAACAAGCAATCCGGCCAGCAGCTTGCACAGAACATTGGCGGACAGCTAGCGGATAAAGGTCAAGCTGTAAAGCAAGATCTTAATCAAGCCAACAATCAATTTAATCAGCAATCTACCGCTGGCCGTCTTGACCGTGAAAAAGTATTGCCTGAAGCCGGACAAATTGTTGACCGTGCGGGACAAAGCGGGTACGGCAGCGATGTCGACCGCTTTAAGCGTATTTCTTCTGGTCAGTATCAAGGACCACAAGGCATTCAAAATGCCGCTAATCTTAATGCACAGGGTGGAGCAGTAGAGTCTCTCGGTAGAAATCTTGGCAACTCAGGCGGCAGGACACAAGTACTAGGCCAACTATTTGGCGGCAAGGGCGGCTACTCTAGCGGCCAGCGCAAACTCGACGATCTTCTCCTTGGTCAAAATGCAGGCGCGCTGGCTCAAGCTCGCGGCGCCACAGCCGGCATTACTAACTCGGTTAATCAAAAAGCTAACGCCGCCTCTGGGCTTGCTAGTTACTACGGACAAGAAGCTGCTGATGTAGGTTCTGCTTCCCGTAAAAACCTTACCGACACCGATCAAAATTATTTTAAGATGCTGCAAGATAAGCTGCAAAATACTCGCTCTGAAAATGATACTTTTAATACTGAGCTTAAACAGACTACAGAACAGCTCGGCCAAGGGCAGCTACAAAGAGACGCCGCCACTAGACTCGGTCTTGATAGTATCGGCGGGGCTAACATTTACAATTTGAATCTTGGCGACTATACCAAGACGGACTTCACCGCATTACCCTCAGAATTGCGTGAAGTAGCTTCTAGACAAGAAGCGCTGAGAAAAAATGCTTTGATGAAACTCGGCGGTGAAGATGTGGGTATGTTTGACCCCGAAGCCGTTGACAC
>Ga0163154_10005137_pt1 | contig 16819 bp, 11 predicted proteins | sample OliLakLV19MP9P1_FD_148649 | JGI IMG/M metagenome (GOLD analysis project Ga0163154, IMG submission 148649) | Freshwater microbial mat bacterial communities from Lake Vanda, McMurdo Dry Valleys, Antarctica - Oligotrophic Lake LV.19.MP9.P1 | ecosystem: Environmental > Aquatic > Freshwater > Lake >... | reverse complement strand
TTAAATTTTTCCTCATCTTCGTACAACTCTTCTCCTAAATTGTCTGCTAAGTTTTCGTTATATTTATCGTTAATTTTTACTGCTAAGAACGATCCTAACCTTTTTGCTAAAGCAAATCTATAAACTACTAATCCTGCCAATACAAATAAACTTCCGTATAGTAAATAAGTTGTTGCATCGTCCAGAATTGAAGTTGATGGTAAATTAGTTGTACTAGTAGCTGTTCCAGATGCTTGAGCAGTAGCTGAAGCTGTTGCAGTTCCACTAGTTGTTCCGGCTTGTGTAGTTGTTGACCCTGTTCCAGTGGTACTATTTTCACCAGCATTTCCTGCTGTTGGGCCAGTTCCTGCTTGAGATGTTGTACCTGCGACACATGTAGAACCACCACATTGTCCTAAAATGCAAGTTCCACTTAATAAACATGGATCTGTTGCACTTACAACATTACTTCCTTCGCAAACTCCTGAATTACAATTAACATCAAATGCACACTCCACTCCACATTCTTGTGGGACAGCTGTACAACCTGTAGAATCACAAACTGAAGGATACCCTACGCATCCTAAATACTTACATGTTCCAGTTGAAACATCGCAAGTTTGACCAGTTCCACAGCTTAATCCTCCTAAACAACTTTCCCCGCATTGAGCAGTTGTAGGTGCTGTTCCTCCACTTGCATTTCCTCCTATACCTCCAGCTCCTGCACAAGTTGGATCGTTTGGAGCAGCTTCATTAAAACAAAGATCCCCTTGCCCTGGAAAGAAACCACATGCTAATCCAGGTGCGCAATTATTATTGTCAATATCACAGGGTTGATAACATCCTGCATAAATTACTCCTCCATCGGCACCATCCTGACCAAATGAAATACCACTTCCACTGCCTACATTATTTCCTCCTGTTGTTGGACATGTCCCACAATCTCCTGAACAGCTTGAGCAAGATTCAGATCCGTTACAAATAAAATCCCCACAACTTGCACCACCAGAAGCATTTGTTGCTCCAGAGGTCGCAATTTGAGTTGCTCCTTCAGCTTTACCCCCATCGTCTTTTCCAGCTCCATCTCCACCAACAGTTAAAGGCGATGCATCGTCCCCTCCTTTATCTCCATCGTCTTTTCCAGCTCCATCCCCACCAACAGTTAAGGGCGATGCATCGTCCCCTCCTTTATCTGTTGCAGTAGTTTCTGCCACTTCTATATCTCTAGCTTCTTTGTTAACTATATATGCAAGAAATGCAGAAAGAGCAATTGTAAAAATTATTAATACTAATATTATGCTAATTTGGTGTTTTCTATCTAATTTGAATTTAATCATACAAAATAAGTTTCAATATAAATTACAGGATAAACTAATTCGAATCAAGGTGAAAGGGAAAGGAAGTTAAAATGTTAGAAATGTTTGAAGGTTGAAATAATTATGCAATATGAATCTAACGATTCGTAATTGTGTAATTCTAAATTACTTAATTACATTAGTTACATTATTCCTTGTAGAAGGCTGATTGCTGAAAGCTGACCGCTTTCATTGTTAATTGTTAATTGATTCTAAATACTCTTTCGCCAATCTCAACAAATCTAACTTTTTATTATACAAAGGTTCTTCTATAACTAAATCTAATAAATGTTTCATAACTTCTCCAATTTTTGGTCCTATTATTCCTAAATTCTCCATTAAATCGTGGCCTGTAATATCTAAATCTGTAACTTTTAAAGCCATATCTTTTGAACGAACAATTGCAATTCTTTCGGACAAGGCATCTAATTCTTTTGGATTAAAATCGCTTTTTGGATTTCCATCTGCATCCGCAATTCGCAATTTCATTAGGTCGTCTATCGCATCTTCCCCACCCACATTTTGAATTAACCGACGAACAGCACTATCGGTCCAACCTGCTTCTGGCTGTGAGCTACGAGCTCTGAGCTCTGTGCCATCTCCTTTATTTTGCTCATCGCTCGCTGCTCCTTGCTCATTGCTTTTGCGCCAATCAGCGCTAGGATAATAAAACATATGCCATCGGACTAGATTTACTGCCTTTGCAATTTCTACATTCGAAAATCTTAATCGTTTTAAAATCTCTTCGGTCATTTTTGCGCCAACCATATCGTGTCCATAAAAATGAATTCCTTTTTCATCTTCTGTTTTTGTTCTTGGTTTTCCAACATCGTGAAATAAAGCTGCTAATTTTATTGAATCTTCAGCAGCATCGGCAGTTTTTAATGAATGATCGAACACATCGTCTGTATGGAATTGAGGCTGGTTAACATCTATTCCTTCTAGAAATTCGGGAATAAATATTTCTAAAATTCCTGCCTCTTTTAACAATCTTAAACCTTTTGAAGGTTTTGGAGATTTTAATAATATTTTTATGAATTCATCTCTGAATCTTTCTATAGAAACTAGTTTGGTAATGTGCAAAGTTTGCTTTATTGCCTCAAAAGTTTTTTCTTCAATTTCAAAATTCAATTGCGAAGCTAATCTGCAAGCACGTACTGATCGCAACCCATCTTCAGAAAATCTTTCAATTGGATCTCGCACTGCGCGAATGATTTTAGCTTCGAGATCTACCAGTCCATTAAATGGATCTATGAGCTGTAAGCTGTGGGCTGTAGGCTGTAGGCTTGTTTCTTTTGTAGCTGCCCATTGCTTATTGCTTAAAGCATATAGATCAAGGGCTATTGCATTTATCGTAAAGTCCCTTCGTGACAAGTCCTCTTCGATAGTTTTTGTAAATTCGACTTTCGCTGGCCACCTTCCACCTACATAGTCTGCTTCGGAACGATATGTTGTAACTTCTACATCGTATCTTTCCCCATTTTCATCTTCTCCAACTACAGTAATTGTTCCAAATTTTGCTCCTGTTGGGATACTTTTTAAAAAGATTTTTTCAATTTCTTCTGGATACGCGTTTGTTGCAATATCGAAATCTTCGGGAACTTTTCCCAAAAGAATATCTCGTAAACTTCCTCCAACTAAATATGCTTGGTAGTTATGCTTTTGAAGTTCTTCGGCAATGTTAATAACGTATTTAGGAATTAACTCTAATATTTTTTGAATTGAAATTTCCCCATTCATTTAGAGAATTATATACTAAAAAGCTTCAAGCTGTGAGCTGTGAGCTGTGAGCTGTGAGCTGTGAGCTGTGAGCTGTGAGCTAGTATCATTATATCTTTAAAACTTTGGAGAATATATGTGTAATACATATTTTCTAATTTTATATATCGGAGGAGGGACTCGAACCCTCAAGACTGTTAAGGTCAACGGATTTTAAGTCCGTCGTGTATACCAATTCCACCACTCCGACAAATTAGCTTTTAGCATTTAGTAGCCGCACTAACTCAAGTAGAGAATTATACTATGATCGGTTAGTTGTGTAAATTTTCTAACGTCTAACCGCTAAAAGCTAAGCGCTAACTGCTACTTCGCTCTTAGTTTATACGCAGGAAGTTTTTGAGTGCCTACCTTAATTTTGTAGTTATGAAATCTGTGGTTTGGATGTGTAATCTCTACATCGTAATCGCCATCTGGCATTTTATCCTTAGACATAAATTTACCACTAGCTGTTACATTCACTTTAAAAGTATATTCAGGTTCCGCAATATTTTTAAAAACAATTTTTGCTCCTCCTATTGGTGCATCTGCCTTGTCTACAACAACTCCTGTAACAGTTTGACCAGAAACTTGTCTGCTACCTTTGAAATCTGTAACAATTCCCTGTTTTACCGCATTTCTAGGCATCATATCTTCCATATCCATCATTTTTAAATCTTGATACAAATCGTTTAATCTATGCAAAATTTCTGCTTCTTTCTCTTTGTAATGCTGGTCTTTAACCAAAGTTCCCATTTGTTGCTTTAAGAAATTGATTTCATTCACATAATCCTGTTTGGTTCTTCCTGTTTTAGGAGGCCTAGTGTCTTGCGCTAGAATTGGATTCATTTGCGGCGATACTTTTGCAGGTTCATCTTTGTAAATTTCCTTAAATACTCTGTTTAAATTTTGATCCCTCGGCGAATTGTCGAATACGTCGGTCGAGTCCGGCATAGTACTTTTCATTGGATTATCTCTTGTTGCTAAGAGTTTTTCTAATGAAATTTCAGAAAGATCTATTTTACTAGAATTTCTTGCTCCAGTTGTAATCTTAGTGCTTTCATCCGATGCTTGCTGCATTTTTGTTTTTAATAAATCTGGAGTTTGAGGTTCTTTAACCCATACATATCGAGGAGATATGAATAGAGCTTTTAAATATCCAGACATCCAAGTATTAAAATTTGGAATTATAGCCAGTCCAACTCCTGTAAGAATTACTGCAGCTATTAAGGGAACTTTTATTAATATTGGGATACTAAGTAGAAAAATGAATAGCCCCATAAGACATCCACCTACAATCATTAGAAATTGTTTAAGTGTAAAACTTCCAAAGAGCTTGAATTCTGCGTTAATAATGTCTTGTGGCACTGGATGCGGTTCCATCTTAATACTATACTATATCTACACAGTATAAGTGATTAAAAAAAGTTTTTAAAGTTAAGAGGGGGGAAAATATTTATCTAATTCGGATTTATCCTTAGCTTTTAAATATTTTGCGAAAACTCCCTTAATATCTTTAATGTGCTCACTTTGCGACAGGCTTACCAGTAAGGCATTAAGGAGCTTGGAGATTCTTTCCTTAGTTGCACCATTTACTTGTGGTTCATTGTTAAAATTATCAATAGCCACAATTAAAATTTTCTCCTCTAGTATATCTAAATCCCTTTTTCCTATATCTTCCATTTCTGAAATTATAAATCTTAAACATTCCGAATAGTTTTCCTCGGAAATTAGGGGGTCTAAATTAATAAATTCGGCTAACATTTCGAGGTATTTCAGATAATGATCCACTAAAGAAACATTACCAGTAAAGTTTTTACTAAGAACTTCTATTTTCAAATCTTTTAATAATTCAATATAGTTTGAATAACTTCCTGCGGCTAAATTACTTAATAGGATCAAATTCGAGTAATGAAAAGCTGATTGACTATCGCCTTGCACCAAATAAAATTTGTTATAAAAAAATTCTAATGAATTATTTTCCAATCTCCCAAGGTTTTCTGTAACGATCGAAACAAGTCCATTTGAAATTTGGTCCCTATTTTCCTCGGATAGTATGAAATTCCGTATATTTACAAGTATTCTACCTATATCGTTTGAAGCTATTAATCTTAAAATGCTAACTCCAGATGGATTGTAACCTCCACTTGGATTATACAAAGCATAATTTAAATAGGGATATTGCCTAAATTCTGAAGAAAATTTCATTATATGCGTCAATAAATCCTTCACTGGATGAAGCGCGATTTCATGCCTTTTAAGTGGATCGTGGTAAGCTTGAGTTAATTCTTCGTATGCATAAGATAATAAAATTTCAATCGGATCGCCTCCTAATATTTCAATCCCGTAATGATTTAAAAATTCGGTACAACTTTCTCTTAACAAATCTTTCACAAAGTCGACCCCCTGAATGTTTACCAAAACTCTTAAATAAGAATATGCATTTTGTGAAAAATTCTGACTAATCATTTTTTTAGTTTCTCCTCTTAAAGCAGAGGACAACATGAGTTTAGAGTCCAAATCTAATATCTTATGCAGAGCTGGTTTTGTTAAAAAAAGATAAGCGATATGTGGGGGAATTTGAGTATATGTTTTAGAATAGGTGAACATAGCAAGTGCTAAATCTTTCCACTTTAAAGTATCTATACCTACATATTTGGAATATTCAACAAATAATTTAGTAAGAACTATGCTTTGCCCCTTATTAATATTCTTTTTATTTACTAATTCAAATATATATTCTGCCTGAGGAGCTAATCCCAATTTGAGTGATAAATAAAAAGCAATATTCGTGCTAATTAATACAGATTGAGTCATTCCGGCCTCCTTTCCATCCTTATCTAAAAACTCTGCAAGTTCTAAAAGCTTTGTATTAAATATTTGCAAAGTTTTCGTTTTAAATAAACTAATATATTTATTAAATAAGCTATCTAAATTTACTAAACCAGTTGAATCCCATCCAGCATGTTCAAATGCTTTAAGCATTGTTTCGTGCAATTTATCAACACCTATAGAACCTAACAATTCATGAGATTCCATTATCCATGAAGTCGCAATAGGAATAAGTTTTGAAGAATTCAAACTTTCTTTTCCATATTGAATTGATACATAGTCTAAAGCAGTATTCATATACGAATAACACATATTTAAAATTTCATTTTGGAGTGAAATAATTTTCTGATCTATAAAATCTGCGAAGGATAAATTCTCTGATAGGTTTCTATCTGGAATAATAACTTGAGGAGTTTTATTTAACTGTATAACTATCAGATTAACCAAGGGTAAGAATCCTATAGCCTTTAATCTATCGGCTTCTGTACCACCTAGCAACATTCTGTTTCTTTCCAATAAATTTAAGGCAACTTTTGTAATTTCCGGATCAATTAAACGATTTTCACTGTAAATTTCGAGCAAACTATTTGTGATGCCTTGGATTTGCTCAATTCTATAGGTATTGTTTACACTTAGATCGTCCATATACTCAAGAAAAGCACAAGATTGAGCCACTATCTTCGGGTAATTTCCTGTTATTTGATTTTGTTGAAATTCTGGTCTTCCCATAAGGTTTTGACTCCGGCAGATGATAACATATCCAATGGATTTATTGAATAATCCAATTAATGTACAATGCACATTATGAAAAAAATTAAATTCATATTCTTACCATTTACCGTAATCATTGCCCTTATGGGATTTAATGCTGTTGATAGCTTGGCGTTCAATAAACATGCAAGATCTGAAGGAGTAATTGAAATATTTCAAGCATGTTTTTATTTAACTAGTGGAGCGGTAATGTTAATAATTGCGTATTGGAATTACAGAAAAGAAAAAAATCATTTTGAGATTATTTTTCCTATTTGCTTAGCTATTGCCCTTTTGTTTATTGGAATGGAAGAACTTAGTTGGGGGCAAAAAATATTTCATTTTGCTACTCCCGAAAGCGTAGCAGTTATAAACGAACAGCAAGAATTTACTTTACATAATCTAAAATTTTTACAAAAAACGTTTTTACTACATACATCATTTATAGTTTTTAGTTTGTTTTTTATTGCAATTGGAGAAATTGATTATAAGAGAATTGAGAAATTTAAAACTCCAAAATACCTTTATGCATTCTTTGCCTTCCCGGCTTTTTTCTATTTCTATATTCAGTATTTATATTTACTAATTCCTATATATTTTAATGGTTATTTGATCCTTGGTGCAGGAGACCAGGAAGTTTTCGAATTAATTTTGAGTTTGGGACTATTATTTTATAGCTGGATTTGTCTTAAGCGTTCACAATAATTTAATTTTCTCATTCACTAATTCTTTAAACTCATCAAATTTAAATCCTCTAGCAGCAAGGCGCGCAGAGAGCTTGGCTTTTAGTTCATATTTATTTTTGTGCTTAATCTTTCCTATTATTTTTTCTGTATATTTTTCAATCTTTTCTTTTGTTTTTTCGATCTCTTCTTCTGAACGCGAATGATCGAAAAGATCAGTTACAATAGATTTTGCCACACCTTTTTTCGAAAGCTCTGCTCTAATTTTATTCTCTCCATGAATACCGTAGCTCGTTCTTTGTTCTGCAAACCAAGCCGCAAATTTCGTGTCGTCTACTAAACCTTGAGATTCTAAATTATTAATGACATCGGACAGTTCTGGATCCTCCAATAGAAATTTGCGGCGTAAATAGTCTTTAACTTCTCGAATAGATCTCGGTCTTTGGAAAACATATGCCGTTACTTTTTCTTTAATTTTATTTGCTGTAGAAGCTTGTTCTATTTGGAATTTTTGCTGTTCATCAATTTTTAGGTTTTTGACGAGTTTAAATTCAATCATCTGATTTTTGCTCAAACTAACCCAGTACTTATTATCTAAATACAAATTTACATTTTCTTCGTTTCTTTTTTGTTGGACTATGTTGGTTAGAGTCATGGAGATGTGAAATTTATAGAAATAGGAAACTGGTTGCTAAGCAATGAATTTCTAATTTCGCGAACATAGCGAGCAAGTTTCTAATTTCTTAATCATTATCACTCCTCCGCCTTCGGCACCTACTCTCAAAGAGGAGGATCTATTAATTGCAGTTATTATAACTTTTAATAAACGCTTCCCATCGTTACAAACCTATACACCATCCCTACAACTGTAAATGCTATTCCTAAAATTACACAAAGCACACTAATTTGTTTTGTTAGAGTTTTACCTAAAAAATGAGCTGTGTTTTTTAAATTTGCACCCTGGTCGTCGTCGAAATCTCTATATTCATTATCTAAATCGCCTCCTACGGAATACAAAGTTGCACCAATTAAAATTATCCAGGAATAAATTTTTATTTCAGATTCCTCAAATGTCCAAAAGAAAAAGATTTCCGATGTAGCTAAAAGAAAAGCATGAGTTATTAGATCGAATCCAGCATATTTTTTTAAAGTGAAGAAAGTTCCTGAATATGCAAAAGCAAAAAAGATCATAACTATTGAAAGAAGTAGATTTAGAGGTCCAATAAAAATCAAAGATAAAAACAAAACCAGGCTTACTGCAACAATTAGAAAAATATATCCATAGAAAACATTTCTACTTTCATTACAAAAAATGTTCCTGAACCTCCTTCCCTCTTTAGATTTGTAAAGCCCTAAATTAGATTTCAGATGATTCAAAAATGAATGAGGTGCATATTTAATTGGAGCATCTGCTTCCCTATCTGCTATATCGTTATATACAAAAGCTATAACTAAAATTAAATAGCAGATGAAAATTCCTATTATTACATTCAAATCTACATGCAAATCTACTGAATAAATTCCAAAAATCATTAGCATTGGATAGAAAGGAAATAGATCTAAAATTAGTCTTGGGAAAATATATTCTTTAAATAGCTTCATTCAAAATAATTTAAAACTTAAAATTCAAAAAGCAAAAGCACAAATAAAAAATCAAAACTTTTCTTCCATTAATAATTTAAGAATTTCTAAAATTTAAAAAATACCAAAATAATTATATAACCCAATTATCAATATTAAGAAGAGTTTTTATCTATTGTAAGATTTAATTTTTAATTTATAGTTGTGTTTTTTAATTTTGACTTTGTACTTTTGACTTTGACCTCTAGTATATTTGCAACCACGCTAAAATTCAAACATCTTCTTGACCGAATCGAGGAAGTATATAATACTGATGTAATTAAATTAATTAAATGCCAAATTTCAAACTTACACCAGCAATAGTTTTCATCGCTGTTATTTCATTTACATTAGCTGCTATAGCATCCTATTTAGTTTTATCCACCCTAGATAAACCGGCAATTGACACTATTTCTACAACAGACGAAGTAATAGCGCTTTGTGGAAATAATGTTATAGATGCAAATGAAGTCTGTGATGATAATAATGTCGATAATTTTGACCTTTGCTCTGCAGATTGCACGAATGAATGCGAGGCAGGCTTACAATGGAACCCAACAACTTTAAATTGTGATGCGGAAATTCCCGCTTCTGGAGGAATTTGTGGAGACAACAATATAGATCCGGAAGAATCTTGTGATGATGGAAATACAGCAAATTTCGATGCATGTTCCTCTGATTGTTTAAATGCATGTGTGGGAGGAGAAATTTGGGGTGGGACCGAATGTATTTCCGATACACAAAGCCCAGGAGCACAGTGTGGAAATAATATTATAGAAGAAGGGGAAGAATGTGACGATGGGAATCCTTCATCTGGAGATGGATGTAATTGGTATTGCAAAAATGAAGCACCTGGAAGTATAGCTTGTGGAGAATTAGATGTTCCTACTGGTTCAGATCCATTTTATGGAGATGGAGAAATTTCATTGGTAGATTTTGTTGATTTTATTCGAACATACGACAAACTTTGTGGAGATACTCCATACCCTAAAAATCTCTATGGACGCGACACTTGTGGTGGTAAAGATTCAAATCAAAGAGCAAGTACTATTTCTAACGTAACTGGGGATGGAAGAATCTCTCTTGTAGACTTTCAATATTTCGTTTCTAAGTATGGACAAGGATCTTGTTTGGAGAATGGAGACTAGAATAAATTACTAAATATCTAAATGACTTAATTTTAATTATTCAGTGATTAAGTTATTTAGATATTTGATCTAACATAATTCATAACTTCCATAATTATTAATTATTCATTTTTAATTCCTAATTGAATTGTTGTATTCTGTATTCATAAATAGAAATTGATGAAAGTTAAAAAGAAACACAGAATTTATAAAACAAAAGCTGCAAAGCTTAATAGATTACTCACCACTCTAATTTTGCTAACTTCTTTCTCCGCATTAACAATTTTCGGATATTTTAAATTCTATCCTAGCAATACAGAACCAATTATAGATGTTTCTGTGGTTGCAGCAACTGGTAGTAATACTGTAATTACACCTTTCGGAAATAGTTTAAATACAAACTCTAACTATGAATTAAATTTATTACTTCGACCTTCACAAGTAGATAATAATGCTGTTAATGTGGAATTAAATTTTAATAATCTTACAGTTACAGGAGTACAAATTCAGGGTGCTAATATTAAATCTTTTGGTACGTGCGACATAAATAACGAAACTATTCTTTTCACCTCGAATAAGGTTTGTTTTGCAGCTGGAAGTAAAACTGCTTTTACAAATGGACAAGTTATAGCAAAAGTTACTATCAGAACTCCTGCCGTTGGTGGTAGCGCCAACATTTCTATTGGAAGTAAATTTACATATGCAAATAATAGTAGAACAGATAATCAACAAATTTTAGATAATATTAACTATCAAATTGTTGTCGCTGCCACTTGCGGTAATAGCGTTGTAGATTCTGGTGAAGAATGCGATAGAGGGAATAACAATGGGACTCTATGCATTCCTGGTTATGGTTCTTCTTGTGTGCACTGCTCTACTTCGTGTAGAAATACAATTGTAAATTCAAATTTAAGATGTGGAGATGGAATAGTAAATGGACCTGAAGTATGCGACGACAATAATACAAGTAATAACGATAGTTGTTCGAGTGATTGCAGAAATTCTTGCACTCCTCCTCAAATTTGGAATGGAACAAATTGTGTGCTGCCTTCTGGATTAACTTGCTATAAATGTTCTGCTAATTTAACAGACGGAAATAATTGCGAATCTATAAATGTTCAGAATGGCGTTTGCCCTACTGGATACACGGCAAATTCAAATTGTGCCGAAGGCTATGGACTAAGACTATATGAAAATGGTCCATTTCAATGTCCGGGACCTGGAGATTCAAACAGATGCTACAAATGCACAGATGCACTAAACGACGGTAACTCTTGTGCGTTTGCTGGTACATTCACCGCAATACCTATACCGGGACAAGGAGGTTCCATAATTTGCCCTGAGGGAACTTCTTATAATCCAGATAATTGTGCTTTGGCTAATACTGGAGGTAGATGTTTTACCGGACCCCAAGATACTATTTGCGGAAATGCAGTTGTTGAAGGAACTGAACAATGCGACGATGGAAATACTATAAGCGGAGATGTTTGCAATTCAACTTGTAGATTTTCAATACAGAATTCCGATCAACAAGTTTATTGCGGTTCTTTGGATACTAACTACGATAACAAAATTTCTTTAGTGGATTTTGTATCTTTTCTCCAAAGTTTTAATAAAATATGCGTAGACAACATATCCACTGAATCTATTTGTGGTGCAAAGGATAGAAATGCAGATTCCAGAATTAGTATGGTGGATTTTGCGGCTTTTGTAAAAAAATTCAATAGGTTAACTTGCGAATAGTGTTTGATTAATGAATGGAAAATTGATAATTTATAGTAAATTCAATTATATAGACGTAAATTCATGAATAAGCAAAAAGTTTCAATAAGTTTAGTATTCATATTATTTTTGTCCTTAGCTGCGTTATTATTCGCAGCATTAATTTTCGACAAGAAGCAAGCGACTGAGGTTTGTGAATTAGGCGAAACTGCAGTTTGTGGAGCAGACGGAGAAACTTACGATAATAAATGTGAAGCAAATGCAGTAGAAGTGGAAACTACATGCGATGGGGAATGCCCATGTGATGTTTCAGTTGCAGATACTGTTTCTACTATCCAAACACTAAATCCTACAACAGGAAATTTTACACAAGGAGAAGAAAAGCTAATTGACGTTGTTGCAAGACCTCAAGCAAATGGATACAACACCATATTTGTTAGTATGACAGTTGCAAATGCAGAAATATTAGGATTTAATCCCGAAGATAGTCTTGTGGCTTTTAAATATTGTAATGGGATTGCAGATCCAAATGTAACTGGAGAAAACTTTTTCGAAGGCAATCAGGTATGCGCTACAGTAGGACAACCAGCAGATTTTACCAATGGGCAACTACTTGGAAAATTAAGAATTAGATTAAATAGCTTAGGAACAGTAAGTATTGCTAGAAACGAAAACTATGAAAATGCAAGTGAAAGCCAAACATCTATATTACAACCAGGTTTAGCTGGACAATATACTGTAACTGGTCCACCCGTGTGCGGAAACAGCACTGTTGAGCAGGGAGAACAATGCGACAACGGACAAAGTAATTTACTAACCTGCGATCCTCAATATGGAGGTACATGTAGTTACTGCGATAGAAATACTTGTCAAAATGTATCTGTAACTGGACCTTATTGTGGAGATAATAATATTAACGGACCAGAGACTTGTGACGATGCCAATGCTATTAACAACGACCAGTGTTCAAACGATTGCCTAAATACTTGTACTTCTCCTTTAATTTGGAGTGGAACAGAATGCGTAGATCCTAGCACAATAGCAGTTTGTGGAAATAATATTCAAGAAACTGGAGAAGCATGTGAAGACGGCAATTTAACACCTGGAGATGGCTGCGGACCTCAATGTCAAATTGAACCAGCAAACCAAATTTACTGCGGTCCTATGGATGTTCCAACATCCACATTTCCACAAGGGGATGGAAAACTAAGTTTAGTAGATTTTGCAGATTTTGTTAAATCGTATGGCAAAACATGCTACGATTCTGCTTTAACTACAGGCTGTAGAGGTAAGAATACAAATCCACAGGTAGACAATACAATCTCTCTTTTAGACTTCAGAAGCTTTGTAGAAAGGTATGGATTAAATTCTTGCGTTATTTAATTTGAATGCAGCATACAAATATACATAAAAAGAGTTTCTCGCTTAATTACTTGATTCTCGCTTTAGCTTTGCCCTTAATTCTTATTTTAATTATATTAAGTTTTAATAGGATAAGAACGGAAATTAGCGTTAGCAGTGAAGAAGGTTTTTGCAAAGAGACATTATATATTTGTGGGAATGACAATCGGCAATACACAAGTTTATGCGATCCTGAACTCATTCAACAAGGAACAAAATGCCTTGGTGACTGTCCTTGCAATGAAGAAACTCCAACTAACGACATTGCAGCCGAAGATTCAATAATTGATGTGAATCTGCCAGCTGGACCTACTTTTTGTCTTGATATAGATGCAAATAATAACGGTATTTACGATTTCGAAGATCTTAATTCATTAATATCTCAATTAGGTATCAACTGCACTGAGCCCTTTACTTCTGTTTGTGGTTCACAGGATAAAGATTTCGATACATATATTACCCTTAGAGATTTTGCATACCTAATTAGTAAAATAAACGATACTTGTCCAACAACACCATACGATGTAGATGTAATGACTATAGTATATTTGGGAGGTCACGATCCAAATGAAAATCCAGATTACAATGGTCTAATTAATTCAGTGGAAGCTAAAATAGAAGATGCATCAAGATATAAAGGGTATCAAAATGTTGCATCACATAAAAATATAAACTTCAATATTAATCAAAAAATTGTAAGAAATGGTACACCGCCGCAAAATCGTTTGAATTGCGAAAGTTACCTTCCTCAGATTCAAGCTGGAAACTGGACTGTACAAGACTGGCAGACATCTAATTGTTGGGGAAGTGGAACAGCAAATTACAATCAAATGCTTTTGGAAAATGAAGTATGCGAAAAATTGAACCAAGGATTAATCGACGAGGTGTGGTTTTTTTCGTTTGGCTACGGTGGATTCTGGGAAGCCACAACTACAGGTCCTGGAGCTATCCAAACGAATGGACCAGTTATTCAAAATACCGACTGTTTAAGATCCATACATATTATGGGATTTAACTACGAAGCATCTGCAGCATTTGCAATGCATAGTTTTGGACATAGAATCGAAGGCACTTTGAAAGCATATATACCCTTATTGTACAATCAGTTTGATACGAATCAAGAAAGATATAATTATACTTATGGTGTGAACTACTATGCACCAAATCCTGTTCCAAGTTGCGGTAATATTCATTGGCCACCAAATGCTACATCTCACTACCAATACGACAATACCACAAACGTTGTATGGACAGATTGCATGACATGGTCACCAGACCATTCTGTTGGTAGAGAATACATCCATTGTGCAACATGGAGTTGCACACAAGAAGGATTTCTTACTTGGTGGATGCAAAACATTCCAGGGGATAATCTATACTTAAATCCAAATGGAAGGAATTGGTGGGGATTAATAGCCAATAGGCAAACTAGTGTATAACTTTCTGCAACAGCAAATTTCCTTGCAACTTTTTCTTCACAAATGTAGTCTTATATATTAGTTGTGAAAACAGTATGAATATGACCAATTTTGACGATCTCTATAAGAAGCATATTAAAGAGATTTATAGATTCGCAAGATACAAATTAAAAAGCAAAGAAAATGCAGAAGATATTGCATCTGAAACATTTGCGCGCTTATATAGTCAGGATATTAGTCAAATTCAAAATGTTCGTGCTTGGCTTTATAAAGTATGTAGAAATTTGATATATGATAAATACGTTAAGAAACCTGCGATTGAAGATTCGCAGGATATAGAAAACGTGAACGAAGAACTGCTTTTGCAGTATTCAATAGATACAGAAAAAGTAGCCATCGATCAAAAAATGACAGACTTAGTTAGAGAGGAAGTAAACAAACTAGACGAGGCAACATCTGAAATAATAGTTTTGAGATTATGGGAAGAGCTAACATTTAGTGAAATTTCCGAAGTAACAGCAATTAATGAAAATGTTGTTAAATCTAAGTTCTATAGAGGAATAAGCAAGGTAAAAGACCAAATAACAAATACCAAAAATCAAAGAACTACAAAGGCAATTGTTCCGATGATTTTAGCTGGATTATTGGCTATGAGGAATGACTCGTCGTTCACTTTACAAACTGCAAGTGCACAGGCAATAGCAAACAACTTAAATTCTAATTTAAATATTAATTTACAATCTATGGATCCAGTATCAAGTAGTGTGACAGCAACAACAGCGTCAACAGCAAGTGCAAAAGGAGGAATACTAGCAACAACAACTGCAAAGATGATAATGATAGCAGTAACAACTGCAATAGTAGCAGGGGGAATAGTTGGAGGTGGAGTGTATTTAGCAACAAGAAATAACGAAGAACCAACAGAGATAGAACAACCCGAAGCTCCTGAAGAAACTCCAGGGCAAGTAGAACCTGTTGCTGTTGAGCCAGTACCCGAACCTGTGACAGTTGTTGAGCCTATCGTAAGAACACCCTCTGAAATAACTGGAGAAATTGATGCAGAACCTTTAACTAATACAATTTATATCGGCCAGTACAATGGTCAACATGCCATTTATTTTAAAAGGGACGTGGATGATTTCAATCAACCATCTAATAACTCCCAACGAATACTACAAGCGAAAGCTGATGGTGGCTTCTTACAAGAGAATACAAAAACTTACGCAGATATTCAAAACCCTGTCAGAATAGCAACAATGCCTAATCAATTCAGTGCAGTATTCACTTATCAATTAAGCCAATATAACGACTTTTTCTTAATATCTCTTATCGAAACTAGAGGTGATCAAGTTAAGAGTGTAATTTATAAAATCGACTTAAAATCTAAACAAATAGAAGAAGTATGGTCTAAAGGTACACTTGAAAGCAGATATGAGATGTCTGGATTTGTCTCAACTGGAATCTTATCTGAGGACGATAAATATTTAGCATTTTCTATAGGTCCATGTGGTGGATGTGATGCACCTACTCCCTCAAAAACTGTAATAATTAACCTAACCACTAAGGCCGAAGCTTTATTAGGGTATTATGGAAACCTTAGATTTGATTTGGTGAATAACAAAGTTATTGGTAATGAATATATACAAGTAGAAACTGCTCCTTGTGGGAATGGGGGTATAGGGTGTAATGAGAACGGGTTTTTTGTGGAATACCAACCAATTGGAGCTGAGCAATCACTTGCCTTGCCCTAACTAAAAGAGGGCGGTTAAACCGCCCTCTTTTCCTCTTCATAAAAAACTTCTAGATGAATTTTTAGAAGAACCCGAAGAAATTTCAAAATCCAAGCATCAAACTACAGAGGAATTAGAAATTATATTGAAACACTATAAACCTAACTGGGAGGAAGTATTAAAGAGTATTAAAGCACCAAAACTTATTAACTATAAACCAATAGTAAAATCTGGTGAAAATGAGGCAAAAAAAGTGTTAAAAGATTTTATAAATTTTAAGTTAGAAAATTACGCTAAGGATAAAAATGATCCAGTAAAAACTGCTTTGTCGAACCTAAGTGCTTATTTACATTTTGGGCAGATTTCAAGTTTAAGAGTCGCACTAAATATAAATAAAACTATAAAATCCAGGCATGCCCCAACATCTGATTTAGATATTTCAAAACA
>Ga0163154_10005136_pt1 | contig 16819 bp, 17 predicted proteins | sample OliLakLV19MP9P1_FD_148649 | JGI IMG/M metagenome (GOLD analysis project Ga0163154, IMG submission 148649) | Freshwater microbial mat bacterial communities from Lake Vanda, McMurdo Dry Valleys, Antarctica - Oligotrophic Lake LV.19.MP9.P1 | ecosystem: Environmental > Aquatic > Freshwater > Lake >... | reverse complement strand
ATCGGCCATTTACGGTTCCGACGCCATCGCCGGCGTGGTCAACTTCATCCTGAAAAAAGACTTCGACGGTGCCCAGTTCGATATGAACTACGGCATTTCCAGCGAAGACGACGGCGAGCGCGTCGGCGGCTCGGCTACCTTTGGCTGGACTGGCGAGCGCGGCAACGCCATCGTGTCGATGAACTACAACGATCAAAAAGCCGTGTTGGCCCAAGATCGTGACTTCTCGGCTTTCGCGTTGTACCTGTCGTCGGGTGTCGTCAGCCGCGCCGGCTCTTCATCCACGCCACGCGGTCGTTACACCTTGCCGGGCGCTGTCGCCAGGGCCAATGGCCTGGGCGCTTGCGTCGGCGGTAACGGGCTAGCCAACGTCACCCGCATCGAAGGCACCAACGGCGCTAGCGTCAGCAACTTCCGTTGTTATGTCGGCGGTGAAACCGATTCGTTCAACTACCAGGGCGTCGGCAACGTAGAACTGACCCCGCAAGAGCGCTACGGCATCGCCTTCTCCGGCACCTACGAACTGGTCGATGGTGTCGAAGCGTATTTGGACATGCACACGCAGAACACCACGTCGGCCGGCATCATCGCGCCGCTGCCGTTTTTCTCGGATTTCGATGGTATCGCCTTGGCTGGCACCAGCATTTACAACCCGTTTCGCACCACGATTAACGGTCGCTACCGCATCTTGGGTTTGGGCAATCGTAGCTACAGCTATGAAACCGATATGAAGGAACTCACCTCGGGTGTGAAAGGCGCCTTTGGTGATAGCTCATGGACCTGGGATGCCGGCTTTACCTTCGGCAAAATCAACCAGGAAAATCAAGATGCCGGTTATGTCGACTACGGCAGACTTGGCGATGCCCTCGGTCCGTCCTTCATCGCCAATGGCGTAGCGCGCTGCGGCACGCCTAGCGCGGTGATTGCCGGCTGTACGCCGATCAACTTCTTCAACCAGCCGGACCCGGCCACTGCTGAAGGTCAGGCGCAGATCGCCGCGCTGCAAGCGCTGTCGTTGCCGGTGCGTGATAACACCGATACCACGCTGCGCAATTTCACCGTCAACTTTTCAGGCGATTTGTTCGAGCTGCCGGCCGGTTCGGTCAGCGCGGCGATCGGCGGCGAGTACCGTAAACAGAGCCTGAGCTTCGCGCCCGATGCGATCAAGTTCATCACTGCCGATCCGTTTGGTTGCGGCATCAGTTCTGAAGCCTGCGCAGATCCGACCTCGGGCGACACCACCACCAAGGAAATCTACGGCGAGTTGTACATCCCGTTGGTCGAGGGTGCGGTGTGGGCCGACAACTTGGCGCTGACCTTGGGTTCGCGCTGGTCCAACTACGACACCTTCGGCAGCACCACCAATAGCAAGTTGGGCATCGAATGGCGTCTGGTCGAGGATCTGTTGATCCGCTCTACCTATGCAGAAGTATTCCGCGCACCGACCATCAACGATCTGTTCCAAGGCGCGCGTATCACCAATCCGGTGTATTCGGATCCGTGCAATGGTCGGCCCTTGTCTTGCGTGGGTTTGACTGGCACCGGCACCTTCTCACAAGGTTTGGGACAGACCAACGCGCTGCTCGGCGGCAATCCTGATCTGCGTCCAGAAACCGGCAACGTGTTTACCTGGGGCGTGGTCTATTCACCGTCCTGGTTGGAAGGTTTTTCGACCACGGTTGACGTGTGGCGCGTCGATCTGGAAGACACCATCCAGACCCTGGGCACTCAGCCTATCTTGAACTCCTGTGTCGAAGCAGGCGTGCTGTGCGATCTATTCACCCGCAATCCGACCACTGGCGACGTGTTCCTAGTGCGGGATCTGACTCAGAACGCCGGCATTACTAATACCAACGGTGTCGACGTCGGCTTCCGCTATGTATTTGAAACCGACTACGGCAAGTTCCGCGCTAGCCTTGATTCAACCTACATCGACAAGTACGACGTCAAAGTCATCTTGAACGGTGAAGTGATTGCCCAGCAAACCAACGCCGGCACCTTCTTGCCTTCGTCCAAGGGTGGTTTGGGTAACTACAGCCGCTGGCGCAGTTTGGGTGCGGTGAACTGGAGCTTGGGCAACTTTGAAGCACAGTGGTCGCTGCGCTATGTGGACGGCTTCCGCGTCGGCAGCCTGAACCCCGAAGGCGATTGCGCCGACAACGCCGGTCGCAGTGTGGTGGGCAACGAAGGCTGCGTGTTCAATCGTGGCGCCAATACCTACCACAACCTGCAGTTCGGCTATGCGCTGCCGGAGTGGAAGACCAAGGTGCAGTTCGGTGTCGACAACGCTTTCAACAAGCAGCCGCCGCTGCTTTACCAGAACAACTCGTTGAACGGCAACATCGACGAGCGCACCCACGATCCAGTCGGCCGCTACTTCTGGATGAACGCGACCATCACGTTCTAATCCGCATTGCGTTCGTTTGAACAAACCGCGCGGCGCAATCCGCGCGGTTTTTTGTTGGATGCTTTTGTGGGAGCGAGCTTGCTCGCGATCCAGTGCACCGACCGCGCGCGAACGCGCCCTCGCTAGTCTATGGGTCGCACAAGGAATTTTCCTCAGTCGGCCGTATAGCCAGATAGGGCGCTTTTTCGGAAAATCCCTTCTGCGACCCATATCCTGCGCGATCATCGCGCGAATTCATGAAATATCAGGGCTAAAGAAATGGATATCGATCGCGTGCGCGCCGCGCTGCTGGGCTTGCAAGATCGCATTGCTGCGGCCGTTGAAGCCGTTGAGCCTACCGCGCGTTTTGCGCAAGATAGCTGGCAACGCGCCGAAGGCGGCGGCGGCCGCACCCGTGTGCTCAAACAAGGCGCGGTGTTTGAGCAGGCCGGTATCGGTTTTTCCGATGTGGTCGGCGCCAAAATGCCCGCCAGTGCGACCGCGCATCGACCCGAATTGGCGGGCCGCGGATTTCGCGCGATGGGCGTGTCGCTGGTCTTTCATCCGCGCAATCCATATGTGCCGACCACCCATCTGAATGTGCGCATGTTCAGTACCACCGGCCCGGACCCGGTGTGGTGGTTTGGTGGCGGTTTTGACCTCACGCCGTATTATCCTTTCGATGCGGACATCGCCCATTGGCATCGGGTGGCCAAACAGGTGTGCGACCCGTTTGGCGCGGATTTGTACCCGCGCTACAAACGCGGGTGTGATGACTACTTCTATCTAAAACACCGCGACGAAACGCGCGGTGTGGGCGGTTTGTTTTACGACGATGTAGCGGATTTGGGCTTTGATGCTTGTCTGGCGCTGACGCTAGCGGTGGGCCAGGGTTTCCTCGACGCTTATCTGCCGATCGTAGCGCGACGCCATGCAACGCCGTACGGTGTGCGTGAACGCGAGTTCCAGCGCTATCGGCGCGGCCGTTATGTCGAATTCAATCTGGTTTGGGATCGCGGTACGCTGTTCGGATTGCAGTCGGGCGGTCGCACGGAATCTATTCTGATGTCGTTGCCACCCGATGTGCGCTTTGAATACGGCTATCAACCCGCACCCGAAAGCGCCGAAGCCCGCCTGCAGGACTATTTGAAACCACGCGATTGGTTGAGTGAATTTGCCGATGTCTGAGTTGATCCTGTTGGCCGATAACCGGCGCTGGCTGGTGGTCGACAAACCCGCTGGCATCGCGGCGATTCCGGCGCGTGACGAAGATCCCGCGCAGTCTTTACGGCATCGTTTGCAGGCGCAGTTGGGGGTGCCACTGTGGGTGGTACATCGCATTGATCGCGAAACCAGCGGCGTGATGCTGTTTGCGCGCGATGCACAAGCGCATCGCGAATTGAATCTGGCGTTTTCGAACGCGCAGGTGCACAAGAGTTACTTGGCCTGGACAGCCGCGCTGCCGCAACCAGCGCAAGGACGCATCGCACTGGCTTTGCACGCCGCGCGCAAGGGCAAAATGCGCCCCGCGCTGCCCGGTGAGGCAGACGCGAAATCGGCCTGCACGGACTATGTCGTCGAACAACACTGGCGGTACGCCGAGCTAGACATCGCGCGCGTGCGCTGCCATCCGCGCAGCGGGCGGCAGCACCAGATTCGTGTACATCTGCGTAGCCGCGAGTGCCCGATCCTGCGCGACGCGCTGTACGGTTTGCAGACGCTGAAGGCACCGTTCGACCGTTTACCGATTCAGCGATTGGCGTTGCACGCGCCCGCCATCGCAGTGCCGGCAGTCCTTGAGCAGCCGCCGCAGACCATCCACGCGCCATTGCCGGCGGACCTCATCGCACTACAGACGGCTTTGGATCTGCAAGCCTGATCCTGGGACTTCAAGCGCGCGCGCGGCGATTGACCAGCATCGGCAACAAGGCAAACAGCAGCAGCGCGCCGGCGTAAATGCGGCCCGTGGGCGTGCTGAAGTTGGTGAGCATCTCGGCCATCGATAGCTTGCGCAGTAGCAGGCCCACGATGACGTCGGCGATCAAAACCAGCACCAGTGCGATGGCGCCCATACCCGCGTGCGCAGACCATTGCGCGGGTAAACGCAGCTTGCGCGGCACATAGCGCGCGGCAAATAACATCGCCATGACTAGAATCGGTGTCTCCACGAGTAGCGCGGTGAGCGCGCCAAAATTGGGCTCCAGCCAATAGATACGTATAGGTCCGCACAAGAATCCCACCCCAAACACGATGGCGAAATAGAACAGTGCTGCTTTGAGGATCAGAGTCATGGCGCTTCCTGATGTGCTTTTCGATTTTACGCTGCTGAGGTTAAACCTTCGTATGCAAGAATCTGCGCGCAACCTAACCCTTCGGAGTGATTTCGTGAAAGCAAAGACCTATCTGCAGATCCTCGGCTTGGCCGCCGCGCTGAGCAGCAACTTGGCGCTGGCGGGCAACTGGGGTACTAGCGGCTACACCGGTTTGGGTTACATCAATGAAAATCAGTTTGATGATGACGCGTTCTCCAGCAGCTTCAATCTGGTCTACCGCTTCACCGATACGCTGGGCGTAGAGGCGGGTTACACCAGTTTTGGCGACTTCGAAAATAGTTATCGCGTGGGCAACGCGAGCGCCAAGGCGCAAGCCGGGATTGACGGTTTCTCGCTCGGTTTGAATTTGCTGACCGATATCGGTGATTCCTGGTATTTCACCGGTCATGCTGGCCTGTGGAGCTGGAATGTTGATGCCAAGCTCTCAGTCACCGGTAGCCCATCGATCCGGGCGGACGACGATGGCACCGATTTCTTCGCGGGCGGCGCATTTGGCTATAAATTCACCGAGCGATGGGGCGCGGGGCTGGGCGTGACCTATTACGGCGTCGATGTCGACAACAACGGCAGTGGTGTTTACATAGTCGGCCTGAACACCGTTTATTCGTTCTGAGATTGAGATGGGAGCGCGCTTGCCTTGCGGCAAGCGTGCTTTCGTCGTTTATGGCCTTGTTTGGGTGCGGCTATCGACAAGTTGATGGCGTTCTACTGCATCCCATATCCCGTCCTCACCTAACCGCGCTGCGCCACCATTCGCCGAGTACCACCGCGACGGATTGCGCGACATTCAAACTGTCCACGCGGCCGCTGCCCGGAATAGCAAAACGCGCGTCAACGCTGTCCAAAGCCGCGCGGTTCAAACCGCCGCCCTCAGCGCCAAAAACCACGATGCTGCGTGCGGGTAGCGGATCGCGATACAAACTGCGTTCGCCTTGAGCGGCAGTGGCGATGAGGGTGAAGTCGGCGGCGCGCAAATCGGCCAATTGCTCATAACGAACCACCGGCACGCGCTCTGCGGCGCCCTCGGCGACCCGATAAACCGCGCCTGCCAAGGTCAACGTCGAATCAGCGGGGATCAGCACCGCGCGGGCACCAAAGTGCACCGCGCTGCGCAAAATGGCGCCAAAATTGTGCGGATTGCCGACGCCTTCCAAGGCGATCAGACAAACTGGGCCAGTTTGCCGCGCCAAACTGGCGAACAACTGCGGCAAGGATGGTTGCTCCTTACGCAGTACATCAAGCGCCAAACCTTCGTGATGTTGGGCCGCGGTCAGACGCTCCAAATCGGCGTCTTCTACTTCGTTGAAGCCAATCTTGGCCGCCGCTAAACGCGCCAGTAGCGGTCCTATTTCGCGAGCGCGAAGACGCGTGCAATACAACTTACGAATGGCCTCGAAGCGGTCTTCAGCGACCGCCAGACAAGCGGCGCGCCCGTAGATGCGCACTTCGCGGCGCCGTTGCGCATCGCGTTCATCGATGAGCGCGGGCACTTCAAAGTCGGGCTCCGGTTCGGCGCGCGCCGCCGGCCGCGCCGGGCGCGTGTCGCGCACTGGATCAGGGCGCGATCGATCGCTGCGCGCATACACACCGGGCGCCGAGGCACGAACCGTATCGGCGGCCCGCGGTGGCGCGCGATCCGTAGCGCGCGCAGGGTCTACTTGGCGCGGCGGACGTTCGGCGCTAAGCCGCGGCGGGCGCTCGCTGGACTCACGCGGCGCGCGCGGACCGGGGTCGGCACGTTGCCAAGGCGAGGCCGGTGCACCCGAACGGTCTTTAGTTGCCGGGTTTTGGGCTTTGAGATCGGGATGCTGATAGACGTTTGATTCGCGCGGCGCGCCTGCGCGCTTTGCCGGTCGCGACGCACGCTTGGGAGGAAATTTGTTGTCGTTCATAGCCAAGCGCCGTGCGGGAAAGGGCGTATAGGATGACAGAGCGGGCGATGTTGGTTGGTGGTCGTTGGTGGTCAGTGGTCAGTGATGGTCGTTGGTGGCTGGTTGGTTGGTCGGGGGCGCGAGGTCGATGTAGTGTGCAGCCGCGGGTCAGGGCTCCGGCAGCCCGCTAAGGCTGTGACTTAGCTAGAAACTTCAGGTGACCGCTTTCGAGTGGCGTAGCTCAATGATTCTTTTGGCATTTCAGCAGATTGACTCGTTCACCATTCGGGTGAGTGCGCTACGGGGCAGATTGCACAGTTCTGACCCCCCATAACCGCACCTTTTACCCCGTCCAACTGAGGTTTCTAGCAGCCTGTCGGACTTCCGGCGCACTGGCCAGGAAAGTCCTACAGGCTGCTAGGTTCAATCCATCGACCTGGTGTGATGGGCGAAATTCTCATCTGCAAGCAAGTACACTGCAGTTTGGTTTCAAAGGTTCTCAAAATGATCGACGCTGATCTCACCCAACAAATGGCCCAAGCCGGGGCCGATCCGGCGGCGCGTTCCAAAGTGCTCGATCAGGTCTATGCAGACTTGGTGCGCATTGCCCACGCTGAACTGGCGCGTCATCAGCGCGGCGCAACTTTGAGTACGCGTGCACTGGTCAACGAGGCTTACTTGAAACTGTTTGCCGGAAACGAAGCCAGTTTTGAGAGCCGCCAACATTTTTTCGCCACTGCGGCGCGCGCGATGCGCCAAGTGGTGATCGACTATGCGCGGGCCCGGCTAGCGGAGCGCCGTGGTGGCGGTGCTGACCATGTTTCGCTGGACGATCTTGATGCCCAAGCGCTGCCGGTTGACGCGCAAGCGGAGCGTTTGGTGGCCATTGATGCCGCTTTGGGCAAACTGGCCGTCCTTGATCCGCGGCTGGCAACGGTCATCGAAATGCGTTTTTTCGCCGGCATGGAGGTCGATGCGCTGGCCAGCTTGCTGCAGGTATCGGTGCCCACCATCGTGCGCGATACGCGCACCGCCAAGGCTTTTTTGCAGCGCGAGTTGGATAACAAGTAGGGAAATAGCGACGTATTTTGGTCAGCGCCCGACCACATAACGGCCATCAAGCACACGAATTGAGGGTGATTTGCCAGTCTCGGTAAATGCTGGGCGATGCGTTAACCATGTTCCCGCAGATCAGGATGTCCAGAGCCCCCGTGCCCTAACCGCGCGTTAACGCGCAGATACTGGTCGAGTGAGCCATAGGACGCGCAGAATACGCGCCCCGAGTCTGATTCGAAGTGGTGCACATGCGCAGCAAGGCCGATATCGTCAGCAACTGGTTGCCGCGCTACACCGGCGTTGATGTTCAATCGATTGGTGATTACATTTTGCTGACCAACTTTCAGCATTATGTGGAAGTGTTCGCGCAATCCGGTGGTGTCGAAGTGCGCGGCCGGGATCGGCCGATGCCGAACGCCAGTGTCGATGGCATCACGATGATCAACTTCGGCATGGGCAGCGCCAACGCTGCCACCATGATGGATTTGCTCAGCGCCGCCAAACCACGCGCCGTGCTGTTTCTGGGCAAGTGTGGTGGCCTGAAACGCAAAAACCAGCTGGGCGATCTGATTTTGCCGATTGCCGCGGTGCGCGGCGAAGGCACCTCGAACGACTATCTGCTGCCAGAAGTACCGGCCTTGCCGGCGTTTCGCTTACAACGCGCGGTATCCACGATGATTCGTGATCTCAATCACGACTATTGGACCGGCACCGTTTACACCACCAATCGCCGCGTTTGGGAACACGATGCCGCGTTCAAAACCTATTTGCGTAAAACCCGCTGCATGGCGATCGACATGGAAACCGCCACCATTTTCGCAACCGGTTTTGCCAATAGCATTCCCACTGGCGCGTTGTTGCTGGTGAGCGACCAACCGATGATTCCAGAAGGCGTAAAAACCGAAGCCTCGGACCGCAAGGTCACCGAGAATTTCGTCAACATTCACATCGAAATTGGCGTCGAAGCACTCAAACTAATCCGCCGCGATGGCAAAAGCGTCAAACATTTGCGCTTTGACGAATAGTTTCTGGTTGCTGGTTTGATTCGCTGCGCTGTCAATCAGGCTAGTCCCTGCGCAGCGCATTGGTCTGCAACGGTGCACAGCTCTGGTGCCTTCGGACTTGTCCGAACGCTTTTTGCGGTTGCTGTTCGCCGTGCTTGGCGCCAAGCTTGCGCAACAAGCGTAAAGCCAAAGCGTTTGACCAAGTCCAAACCCCCGAAAATCGGCCCCCTGCACATTTCAGGGCTGAACATGGACTGAGCAATCAGATGACCGCACGGCCGAGGTCCGGCCTGCGGTTAAACAACGCCGCTCGCTTTATTCTGCGAGCCCCGAACCGCTGATATTGAAGCGAATCGCGATGACTCGCGCTGGCGCATCACCTGCTGCTGGTGCAACCGTACAATCAAAAGTCTGCTGAACTTCAGCGCTGGTGCCCGGCTTCAAAGTCAACGAGCCGCTGAAGATCACATTGCCGTTACTCTCTGGTTTGCCGGCGACGATTTTCTTCTCGTCCAGCCGGTACACCTGGCCCTCCAGCCGACGTTCTGCCTCGGCTACGCATAAGCCAGAAAGCGGATCCTCGCCGCCGCCACATCCGGACAGCGGCAGCATCACGATCATCAAAGCCAATCGTCCACGCATCGTCGAACCTCCCGTTCTATCGATGACTTAGCATCGTTTCTTCACGTTACTTCGCGAAAGCCTGCACTTAGTTTGCAAGCATTGCAAGATCGTGCTTGTGAAATTCCAACAACAGTCTAGTAGCGTGGCACGCTGCGGTCTACGCGTTGCGACCACGCATCAATACCGCCTTCAATATTGAAAACTTCAGTAAACCCTAGCCCACGGAAATGCTCTGCGGCCTGCCGGGACGATTGCCCGTGGTGACACAAGAAGGCCAACGGAGTGTGCTTGGGCAGCGCGCCGATTTCTTGCACAGCAGCGGCATCCAAATGCCGTGCGGCAGCGAAAGGTGCGATTTGCCGATCACGCTCGGGGCGCACATCCAGGACCTGAATATCGCCGCGCTCAATGCGGGCCGCCAGTTCTTCCACGCTGAGCGGCCGCACACCGACGGGCGCCTGTGGCAGCGAAATGGTCAGACCACTGCCACGCACATCGTCCACCCAATCGACGCGCATGCCACGCGCCTTCTGGGCGGTAGCGAGATCCATCAGCACCGTGATGCCTTGGCTCTGTGCACGCACCTCATGGCCCTGCGCCGGCTTCAGCATAAATTGCGCTTGCCAACGGCCATCAATACTCAAATGCAAGGCCATGCCTGGATCGTCGTCGATGCCATTGCCAATAGCCTCGGCTGCTGCCGGGCTGATCTCAATCAGCGGTGGCGAACGGTCCGGTTTTGCTACACCCAACAGCTCGTGCAACTCACCGGAGTTGTACATACCGCCGATAATGTCGGAGCCGCCGATCAGTTCGCGACCGACATACAGCTGCGGGATGGTCGGCCAATTCCCATAATCCTTAATACCCTGCCGAATTTGCTCATCAGCGAGCACGTCCACGCCGACGTAATCGTCGATCAGCGTATCGAGAATGCCAACCGCCGTCGCCGAAAAGCCACAGCGTGGACCGCTGCGATTGCCCTTCATAAAAAGCACCACGCGATGCTGGCTGAGTAGATCGTCGATGCGTTGCCGGGTAACTTGGTCTAGTGCCATGGAAATCGTCCTATCGAAAACGCCTAGTCTAGGGCAGCGCGGGTAAAACCGTGGTGAGTTGTGCAATCACAGCTGCTCCGCAGCACGGCGGCAGCTATTTTACCCGCGACGGCGCTAAACCCCAGCGCAGTAATGTCGCGGCGCGCGCATCGTTGCGTTTGGCCAATTCGCGCCGTTGTTGCTGCACCTGACGGCGCAACGCGGCGCGCATGCTTTGCGCGAGCTCAAGTTCGCCGAGTACACGTGATACCAGAGCCAAGTCGTTTTCATTGCCCAAACTCTGCGCCAAACGCTTGAGCTGCGGCGACGGTTCCGCCAGCGCACAGGTTTCCAGCCATTGGCTTTGCAACAACAAGATGCGCACCAGACCGCGCCATGCGTGCCGCTGCACGGCTGCACTGCGGCCTGCATTCGCGCGCCTCGCCTTGCAGGCGCGAAGAAATGAGCGGCGCAATGCGCGATTGAGCTCCACGCGAGTCAAACCGTCTAGCGGCCACTGGTCGATGCCCGCCAGCAAATCGCGCAAGCCCTGCAGCAAACGCTGCCAGCTGCCGCCATGCCGTGGTCGCCGTGCCCAGCGCTTGCCCAAGTTTTCGATCAGTTGCGCGCGCGCCTGGGTCAACAAAGCGCGCATGTCGGCCAGCTCGGGGCGCTTGCGCAGACGATTTAGTGCCTCAATTCGCGAGGCGCCATCGCGCAAGGGACCGAGCGTGCGGCGCAGCGCGCGCAGTTGCAGGTCGACACCCGCCAGAGACCGGCGCCGTTGCCGATGACCCAAGCGCAGCCAGGCACGCACCCGGCGCACGCATTTGCGCGACTCGTGCACCGCCGCATCGCGATCGCCGTTGGCATCCGACAACAGTTCAAGCGCACGCGTCAGTTCAGCAGCACATGCTTGGCGTAAGAGTACACACAATGGGGTCGGGTTCGGATTATCGTCCATGCGCCAAGCTTGCCTCACGATGATGACGATGCGTAGAGCGTAGCGCAGTTTGCCCAGCGGCACGTTGACGTTATGTCAGCGCCTCTACGCACGCCAGAGCGCGATCCAGCGTTTCCAAACCAGCACCGGCTTTGGCCTCAGACAGCGTGCGGCGAAAGCCGCGCGCGCCCGGCGTACTTTGGTACAAACCCAGCACATGGCGGGTGATGTGCCGCAACTCGCCGCCGGCGGCCAGATGCGCAGCAATGTACTCACGCAGCTGTTCCAGCACCGCCAGACGGGTAGGTTTTTGCGCTGGCTGAGCAAACAGCGCTTGTTGCCAAGTGGCCAGCAGGTACGGCTCGTGGTAAGCCGCCCGTCCCAGCATCACGCCATCCAGAGTGCTCACAGCGGCTGCAATATCGACCCATTCGCGCAAACCGCCGTTCAGCACCACGGTCAACTCGGGTCGATCGGCTTTCAGGCGCAGTACCCGTGCGTAGTCGAGTGGCGGAATGTCGCGATTTTCTTTGGGCGATAAACCATGCAACCAGGCTTTGCGCGCATGCACGATGAACACCTCGCAGCCGGCACTGGCGACGGTATCGATAAAGCGTCGGAAAAACGCCTCGTCCTGGTGTTCGTCCACGCCCAGCCTACACTTCACCGTTACCGGCACCGAAGCGGGCAGCACCGAACGCATCGCCGCGACACAATTACCCACCAGTGCAGGTTCCAGCATCAAACACGCGCCAAAGCGCCCGGCTTGCACGCGATCCGACGGACAGCCGCAGTTGAGATTGATTTCGTCATAGCCAAAATCGACGCCAATCTGCGCCGCCTGCGCCAATAAACGCGGATCCGAACCGCCCAACTGCAAAGCCACCGGATGCTCAGCTGCCGCAAATCTCAAATGCCGCGGGCGATCGCCATAGATCGCCGCCTGCGCGACCACCATCTCCGTATACAAACGCGCATCCGGCGCCAGCAGCCGATGAAAATAGCGGCAATGGCGATCCGTCCAATCCATCATCGGCGCAATGCACAGGCGCCAGGGGCTCTGTGGCGAGGTTTCGCTTATAACGTCAAGCACTTAACTGCCTCTCTCGTTCCCGTTTTATCCCGTTCTTTCCCGCTAATTCCCGACCTGGGTGTACCATTGGTGTACCAAGATTCCCTGGTACACCAATGCCCACCCTTCAGAAGCGCGGCGACACTTGGCGCGCCATTGTGCGCCGCAAAGGGCACAAGGCCAAAAGCAAGACTTTCCCCACTCGCGCGCTGGCCAAAGTATGGGGCGATCGCATAGAGAAAGAACTCGCCGAAGCTGACGCGCGGGGCACGGTCGACAACGGGCTGACGATCGCCGAACTCGTGGATTGGTACCTGCGCGACGTTGGCAAGATGAAGCGCATTGCGAAGACGCAATCCGGAAACCTCACCAGGATCCGCGAAGGCCTGGGGTCAATTGTCGCCGCTAAACTGACCGTCGCCCAGATTGTTGAGTTCGTCCGGCGGCGGCGCAACGGTGAGCACGTCAACGGAAAGGGCATCGTAGTGCCGGCGTGTGGTCCCGCCACATGACGGTAGAGGTTGGCTACCTTGCCGAGCTCATGAAGCTTGCGGCATCGATGGGGAAGGTCACGCTCGAGCGCGACGTGGTTGCTGAGGCTCGGCCGGCGCTGCGCTTGGTCAAGCTTGTCGCCAGGTCGCAAAAGCGCGATCGCCGCCCAACCGCTGAAGAGCTTAAACGGTTGATCGAGCTTTTCGACGAGGCGGCCTGGCGGTCGAAAATCCCGATGCCGGACATCGTGAGCTTTGCGATCGCGTCGTCGCGTAGACAGTCAGAGATCACACGCCTGCTCTGGGCGGACGTCGACGAGACCAAGCGCACGTGCATTGTGCGCGACGCGAAGCATCCGCGGGCAAAGACGGGCAACCATCGGACGTTCCCGTTACTCGGCGACGCTTGGGAGATCGTCAAGCGCCAGGCGCGCACGGCGGAAGAGATCTTTCCCTTCAGTTCAAAGTCGATCGGGGCCTCGTTCACGCGGGCTTGCAGCGACCTGCGCCTCGAGGATCTGCATTTCCACGACCTTCGGCACGAAGCGACTTCGAGGCTGTTCGAGCAGGGCTACAGCATCGAGCAGGTGGCTGCGGTAACGCTGCATGAAAGCTGGCAGGAATTGAAGCGATATACCCAACTTAGACCCGAGTCCTTACACCGGGCCTAGATATCCACAGACCTACGACGAACAGCACTATATGTTGGGCGTGCACTTGTAAGATCCTACCATCAAGCCTATGCTTACAAAAGCACATCGGCTTAAGGCAGATTCTGAGCTATGTTGCGTAACGTTATGAATTACAGTCATTTCTGCGCTCTCGTAGGAATCGATTTTTGTGTTGCCCTGTAGGAGAAAAAAATGTCCCTGTCCATGGTCCGTGCGTCCGAAGCTGAGAGCTTGGTACTGGTCTACCTCACCGACTCGGCAGAGCCGCAGGACATTGTCGAGGTGGTACGTGGGGTGCGGGAGACGAACGCACAATTCGCACCGACTGACGTGAAGGTGGCCGCGTTGAATTTGGTGTCCAAGGGGCGCGCGAAGATCAGCAACGAGTGGCTGCTTTCTCCGGCATAAGCCGGAACATCGGTGCGCGCCGAAAGAATATCTGGCGAGGCCCAGGGTGACTTACCCCAGTCCGGCACTCGGTCCGCCTACCAGCGCGACCGAGACCGGATTCTGTACTCGGACTATTTCCGCAGACTCGCCGGCGTCACCCAAGTTGCGTCGGCGGTCGATTCTGGCGTTTTTCACAATCGGCTTCTTCACTCGCTAAAGGTAGCTCAGGTTGGCCGCCGCCTTGCTGAGCGCCTGCTGCAGGATCACCCGGACCTAGAAGGTGAAGTAGAACCTGATGTTGTCGAAGCTGCTTGTCTCGCTCACGATCTCGGGCATCCGCCATTCGGCCACGTCGCTGACCATAAGCTCTGCGCTTTGGCCGAAGAGATGGGGCTGCCTGACGGGTTCGAGGGAAACGCACAAACGTTCCGAATCCTATCCCGCCTTGCTATCCACTCCGGCATTGCGCAAGGGGTGGATTTAACTCGCGCGACACTCGCTGCTACTCTTAAATACCCGTGGAGACGCGCGCGGCCCAGTGATGAGCCTTACGTGGACTACCGACGGAAGAAATATTCCGTCTATGACGATGATGTCGGCGCCTTTGAGTTTGCTCGTTTGCCGTTGATCTCAACCGAGAAATCGATTGAAGCGCAGATTATGGACATCGCAGATTCCATAACGTACAGCGTCCATGACTTAGAAGACTTTTTCCGCGCTGGACTTATTCCAATAGAGAAAATTGCGCGAAACGAAGAGTATCGGGGCGTGTTTCTAGAGCGCTGGAAGATCGATAAGCCCGAGAATCAAGCTCAAAAGCATTTCCAAGACGTCAAATCATTTAAGCCGGTCAAGGCTCTTCTAAATATTTGTATAGTGGATGATGACGACCCAGGGTCGCACGCCGAGCTACGCACCCTGGAAGTGTTTCGATCCACGGCAATTACCCGATTTCTCAAAGGTGTAACCTTTGAATCTTCATCGCGGGAATTGCAGATGGAAACGTCACTAGAGCACCAAACCAAATTTCTCCAGCGCTTGGTCTGGGACTATGTGATTCTAAATCCAAAGTTAGCGACGCAACAGGCTGGGCAAGTGCGCATTGTCGAATGTTTGGTGCGCTTTTTCCATGAGGCTATTGTCGCCGAGAAACTTGATCGCTTACCGATGCGCTTCCAAAGTGCTGCAAGCGCCTGCCCGGCTCCGGAAGCTAAAGCACGGTTCGCAATTGACATTGTAGCGAGCCTTAGCGAAGCGGAGGCAATCCGCCTATTCAAACGGATTACCGGACTAGATACTGGGTCACTGCTCGATCCAGCGCGCTAGGTGCGGTATTGACCTGTCGTGCGCGGGAAGCGAGAGCTACACGCTCGCGGCAACGTTGTACTTACGCCGCCCGCCGCTGCCCATCCCACCAGTCCGCCACATCCCGCGTGTCGAACACGTCCCCCGTTCGCTCCGGCAGCTGCCTTGTTGGTCAGCGTCTTGAGCGTGATCGAGGGGAAGAATTCCTGCCGGATGGCCTCCATCGACATGGTCGGGCCGTGGACCCCGAATAGGAGCCAGAACATGCGGAGGTCGTTGGCGGTCATCCTGGCACTCCGTTCCATGTTTGCCCGTCGAGCAGGCGGCCGGCTGCTTTCTTGCCGACGCGGTAGGCGTGGGCGTTCCCGCCCAGATAGCGGTGCTCGCCCTTGTAGACGGGTTGATCCTCGGCCTCAGACGGCAGCCACGCACCCAACTGCTAGATTGCAGCCCGATGGTCAGGCAAAAAATCGGCACCAGCCCGCCCGGTAACTTGTCGCCACTACAATGCACGCGCCACACTGCCGCATTGGGCAATGCCATTCGCGGAACTAGACACCCAAAAGCCCACGATCAAGTTGACGCGCGGCAAAGTGGGTGTCCGGCTCCGCACGCGATCTTGCGACTGGAATGCGTACCAGTGGCGTAGCCGTAGATCAGCAAAGACAGCAGCAGCGCCGGGTGATAGGCCTCGCTGCCTCGCCCCGCGTAAGCACCCTCAAGTGCCGACAGGCCCAGCCCTTCGACCACATCCACCACATACCGCGCCAAGTGCGCCTGCGGCAGCCAGTCCTGCACCGATGGCTGCAGCAGATAGTCGGTCCCGCGGTCAATCGGGCGAAATCGGCTCATAGCATTGGGCTTGCTGGGGCGACATCTGAATTCTACCAGCGCAGCGTGGAAAGTCCGACAGGCTGCTAGAGCAGTCTTTACGCGACACATCGAGGTGACTTTCGCGTTCGTGTGACCGCCGGCCCACGTACTCACACTGCTACTTGTGGGCGCTTGCAACGGAATTCGTCATGCCCTTGCGAAGCTTCACGCACAAAAAAGCCCGCTGCTGTGCGGGCTTTCAGGGTTTTGCGGCCGTTGGCGTTTGCGCACCCGTGCCGGAATGACGACGACCTCGTAATGCCGTGCAAAATCGCGATACACCGCAGTCAGTTTGGGCCAGCAATCAATTCATACACCGGCGTGCTCGCGGCACTCGCGCGTTGAGCCTGTCCGGTGCCGCGCGGCAGTGGCTCTACGCGCAGGTAAACCTCGCCGAACTGGCCGGCGCCGCTTGCGGGTAGGAGATTTCCTACGCTGCGCCGCGCCGATGTCTACTCGTGCACGGGACAAACGCCGATAGGCGGCGATGAGGCCGCGCGAAACACTGTGCAGCCGTCGCTGTACAGGAGCGTTGCGTGCTGCGCTTCACCGCACTGGAGGGACGCGCAACGCCGCGCGTTGCCAGCGCCGCAGCGACCGCGCAGGCGGCCGCACCGACCTACGCGCGGCATGCGCCCGAGCGCACGCTGCTGTACGCGCTGGTGCAGGCGCACTACCCGGATTTCATTGCGCGTCTTGCGGCGCAAGATCGCTCGCTGCCGGAGTATGTGCGCGAGGAGTTCGAGGCGTTCCTGCGTTGCGG
>Ga0163154_10005134_pt1 | contig 16823 bp, 5 predicted proteins | sample OliLakLV19MP9P1_FD_148649 | JGI IMG/M metagenome (GOLD analysis project Ga0163154, IMG submission 148649) | Freshwater microbial mat bacterial communities from Lake Vanda, McMurdo Dry Valleys, Antarctica - Oligotrophic Lake LV.19.MP9.P1 | ecosystem: Environmental > Aquatic > Freshwater > Lake >... | reverse complement strand
GCGGCAGGTCGTGTACGTTGTACGGGCATGGTCGAGAGTCCGGCGGCGGGTCGCGAGGTATGCGAGCAGCCTGCGGCGGTCCGTCGAGGGGCTCTCGAGGTGGTTCGAACGATCTCGTCTTGCGGCGTGCCACCCGGGCACGCTGCCTGAGCGGGTCAGTCGGGGCGAGGTGAGCTTGAGCAAACAGGCGGCCTTTAAACCGAGTTTGAGCCCCAGCAGTGTTTCGTCGGTCGGGCTGGGACGGCTTCAGGCCGAGCGATTGAGGATGGTGTCGGTTGTGCGGATCGCTGTGGCTGGTTAAGGCGGTTGGTTGAGGCGGTTGGTCGAGACGGTTGGTAAGAAGTAGTCCTAGAACTCGTCTGTGTCTGTCCCAAGCCCGTGAGCTTGTGTTGAGGAGTGGTCATGAAGAAGTCGCGCCAAGTGAATCGTCCCCTTCTGCGTTCGGGCCGCAACTCCAAGGGGGGGCTGGCCAAGGGCGGCGCTCGGTTGGCGTCGATGGCTGGCGGATCGGGTCGGCCCGTGGTGGACCAGCTCGAGCCTCGGCAACTCTTGTTCTCGCTGACGATCTCGCCGACGGACGTGGACCCCAACACGGGAATCGGCACGGTCCGCGCCGTCTTTGCCTACGCGATACCGAGCGCGTTCACCAACGCGCAGATTGTGAATAACGCCCCCACGGTCGTGGACGAAGATTTCAACGACGAGTTCCCGCCGACCCCAGGTGCTCCGCTTCCCAACGTGCAAAACTTCCCGAGCGGGCGTGTGCTGCTGGGCTCTTTCATCCGCATCAACCACAACATCATCCCAACGTCAAACTTCCAGGTCCGGGCCGTGCTCGACAACGTCGGCGCTCCGACGGGCGAGCGGTTCCTGCAGGCTAGACCGGACATCGGCCAGTTCTTTGAGTTCCGCCCCCAGACCCAAGGCGGCCTGAGCCAGGGTGTGTCGAGCATGACGTTCACGGTCCGGGGGGCGCAGGGCTCGAGCGCGGGATTGGACGCGGCCAGGTTCTCGGTTCAGTTGTTCTTCCGTGGCGTGGTCACCCAGACCTTTACGGGCGCTCAGCTGCTAGCCCAAGGCAACGGCACCGGCGTTGGTCGATTCACGTTCACGGCGAACACGGCAAACCCGGCCTTTGACGGCCTGCGCATTCTCGCCACCGATACCGGGGCGGACGCGTTCATTGTGGACGAACTGCAGTACACAGCACCGGCAGGAAACTTTGTTGAAAATATCGTGAATCGTGTGAGCCCTACCGCTGAAGTGTTCTTCTCAGGCAGGGTCGGCTCTTCGGCCCGGTTTCTTGATCTCTACGGTCGAGAAATATTCCAAACAATCGCGCTAGGAGTTCCCAACGGCGGCACGCTCGCGCTGGGTGATCTCAACGACGACGGCATCCCCGACATCAACGACGGCATCGGCAGCATCACGCTCGTCAACGCCGACGAGAGCACGTCGCTCACAATATTCGGCGGCCTCACCGCCGCATCGACGACGCCCGACGCCGACGTCGATTTCTTCGAGGGTGGTTTCGCGTACAAGCGAATCGAGAACCTCACTTCCGGGCTCTACGACTACTTCGAGGCCACCGGCGGGTTCGGGTTTGATATCGACAACACGATCCCCAACACCCCGCCAGCCGTCCACGGGCTGCCCGGCAACTCGGGCAGCGTCATCATCGGCAGCCCGATCGTCCGGGACAACACCAACGCCGCGACGTACAACCCGAGCGGGCTCCCGCTTGTCAACGGTGTACAGCGCCAAATCCCAATCACCAGCGGGTTCGCGAATCCCACGCAGGGGATCTTTGTCCAAGGCAACCGCAACATCGGCGGCGTCTACATCCACGGAATGCTCTTCGGGTCTTCGAACTTCACCGGCTCGGTCGAGCGCATCGTCGTTTCCAATCTTTACGGCTCTATCACCGTCGCCGGAGACCTCGGCACACTCATCGTGGCAGGCGAAGCGGGGACTTGGCAGCGTGACGTCGGGCGGGCCGAGATCCGCGGCTTTGTCAACGGGATCTTTCACACCGTCAACCCGGCGGCCAGCGCGGACGTGCAGGTGAAGACATTCGGTCAGCTCATCGTCGGGCGCACCGTGGGCGAGATCTCGATCGGCGGTCGCTCCCTGCTCGATATCACGGTCCAGGGGATCGTCAGCGATCCAGTCAATCATCCCGCGCGGATCTCATCGACGTATTTCGAGAAAGAGTACATCTACTCCAACGACCCGGCGACGCCCGAGCCAGAAACCGATATCGCGATCACTCTCGCTGCGAACGGCTGGTCGCTGCCCAATGCTCAGCGCGAGAGCGAACGCAGGAGATTCACCCAGGCCGATCAGTCCTTGATCTTCGGCAGCGGCTTCTATCGCAACGACGCGCTGCTCAGCGCCGAGTGGCTCAACACGCTGGGCACCGGCACACGCGTCATCGGCGACCTCAGCGGCCGGAGCAAGATCAACACCCAGGACGACCAGTCCGACGTCTACGCCTTCGCGTCCGACGGAACGACGCCCATCTCGATCGAAATGGCTGGCTTCTTCTACTTCCGCATTCTCGACGAGAACGGCCGCACCGTCGCGGCGCCCAGCATCACTCGCGGTTCGATCAGCAACCAGTTCGTTCGATACCAACCCACGACCCCGGGCGTCTACTACGTCGTCGTGACCGATCCGTCCGGGGACGACGGCGGGTTCGCCGTCACACCCAACTACTCGTTCACGATCTTGGGCATGGCCCCGGTGACGCTGGGCTCGTACCGCACGGGCGGGAACAGCGGCTCGGGCGCTATCACTCGTTCGAGCGTGATCCTGAACAACTCCATCAACGTGCTCTCGGGCAACGTCGGCTCGATCCGTATCGGCACGGGCCGGGCCAACAACGCGGGCGCGGGCGAGATCTCGACGCAGGACATCAGCAACTCGACAGCGCCCGACGCGGACGCGTTCCAGGACTGGCTCAGCGGCTCGTTCAACATCCCCGGAAACTTGTACAACATCACGACCGGCTCGGACACCGGCCGCTCGGAAGTGGCCACGGGCGCTTTCGCGAACGGCTTTGTCGATATCACCGTCGGCGGCGACTTCGGCTCGTTCATCACCGGGCAGTCCGCCTTGGCAGGCCGGGGCCCCACCGAGGGCGACGTGAACTTCTTCACCCTCCGCGTCGGCGGCCGGATCGCGCTCATCGACGTGCGCGGCGCCAGCGGGATGGATTCTGAGTCGACCCCGATCACCAGTCTGGGTGGTTCCGCGGGCACCACGCAGTACCTCTCCGGACGCAGCGGCGGCAACGGCGACATCGGGCTCGTCCGCTACGGATCGCACATCGCCAACGACGCCGTGCGCATCAACACCAGCCCCGGCTCCACCGTCGGCGGTATCTTGGTGAGCCAGGACGTTGACCTTGAGGCGACCAACATTCTGACAGGCCTTTTCGACGGTAACGTCGGCGTCCTGACCAACATCGGCTCGGGCTCGGACGTGCGCTTCGTGGACTTCCCGCGTATCGAAACTAACGGCGCGTTGGACGTGACGACCAGGCTGATCGTCGGCCAAGTGGCAACCTTCGTGGACGACGGCGGCGGGCAGGTCCGCATCCGCGTGGTCGGCAACGCGGCCAGCAACGGCCTCATCGCTGGCGTGGTCCGCGTCCTGCCCATCAACGGCTCGCAGGGCGTGGCGATCGGCCAGATCAATGTTGATCTCACCGGCAACGGGTTCGGCGGGCTCACACTCGAGATCGAGAGCGTCGGCGCGGCGGGCTCGACAGACGTGACCTCGATCGGGCGCATCATCGTCACGGCCGCAGACCCGCTGGTCTCAGGAATCACCATCCGCGGAAATGTCCAAACCGACGTGTGGCGGATCGACGGGCTCGCTCCGCTTCTGTTCGTTCGCAACGAAACGCCCTTGGGCGACATCGTTATGTTGAACTTGGCCGGGCTCACCACGCTGAACATCGTGACCGGCGACCTAGGCCGGACGCAGGTTCCCGCGTGGGGACCTAGGCTGATCGGTTCGTTCCTAGGCATCGGCGCCGCGGGCAACACAAGCCTGACCCGCGAGCAGCCGCTGACACTCCCCGCGCCGGACTTGCTCATCGACTTCAGATGGGACGGCACGACGACCTATCGCCCCGTCGACCGAGCGAACATCGACATTCCCTTGGCGTCGCTTGACGATATCGGCTCACCGTTTGATCCGTACCTGAACGGGCTGTTGGTGCGCACGGGCGTGCTAGACACGGTGAACGTGGGCGGCGCGGTGGGCGACGTGATCGCGCTGGCGGGCAACATCATCCGGGTCAACGCGAACTTTGATCGCGTCACGCCAGCGAGCCGCTTCGACGGCATCGTGGGGTCGATCTACAGCGGCGGCAGCATCTCGCGGGTGGACATCGGCGACGGGCTTGCTCAGCGTGACCAGGCCCCGCTCTCGACCACCGGCATCTTCGCGCTCAACGACATCGTTCGCGTGCTCAGCGAGAACTCACGCGTCGCGAACATCTCCAGCTCGATCATCGCCGCCAACAGCATCGCTGGCGATTTGGTCAACGACGGGATCGACACTATCGACCTCCGCGGCGGCGGCTCCATCACTCGCGCGTTCATCGGGTCCAAGAACATCGACGCCTTCTGGGTCAGCTACAATTACAGCGACATCAACACCAACTCTGACGCCTACGGCGACATCAACCTGATCAACATCGCCGACGGCAACCTCTTCAGCAGCGAGATCCAGACAAGTTCCGTCCGAAACATCACCATCACCAACGGTTTCTACGACGCGACATTCACCAACGCGCGAGCGGACATCGGCACCATCAGCGCGACCGGCTTCCGCAACTCGACCCTCAAGGGAACCGACGTCGAGTTCAGCCCCAACGCCATCCAGGCCGCCCGCAACCTGGGCACGCTGACCACCACGGCCCGGGCTGGCACCATCGCCGACCTGATCGTGGACATCAAGGGATCAGTAACGAGCGAGATCTCGTCGCTCAACTTCGACCGTGTTGACCTTGACGTCGACAACACGCTGCCGCTGCTTCGCGTCGGCAACGACTTCCGCGCCAGCAAGCTCGCCGCTGGCACGGTCGCCAGCATCACGGTCGGCCGCAGCATCCAGTCGTCCAAGATCATCGTGGCCGGGCCTCTTCCGAGCATCACGGTGGTGGACAGCATCGTCAACGCCGACATCGAGGTCAGCGGGCCCGACGGGCGGATCGGAACGATCACGGCCCGGAACCTCATCAGCGGATCGGTCAGGTCCGCGGGCCCGATCGACACCATCGATTCCACGGCTGGCGATGTCCGCTTGGCGGTCACCACCACCAGCCCCCGTGGCAACGTCAACATCCTTCGGGCCCGGGGCGACCTAGACCTGACCACGGATATCTCGGGCACCGTGAACACGCTGATCGCAGGCCGACACATCGGCAACCGGGCCAACCCAGGCGCGATCGTGATCCGCGGGAACCTCCAGAACGCGACCGCAGGCGGGCAGTTGTACTCCGACCTGCGCGTCGGTCAATCGATCACCGGGCAGGTGAGCACGTCCATCGTCGCGTCGTTCCCCAGCAACAACCTGGTGGGCAGCGGCTCGATCATCGCGTTCGGCTCTATCAACGCGGTCAACAGCGTCGGCGACTTCGGCGGCGACATCATCAGCTACTCGGGCGGCATCAACACCATCAACATCTTCGGCGGCTCCTTCCTCCCCAACCGCACGATCGCGGCCTACGCGGGCTCCATTAACCTCGTCGCCGTCACCTTTGGCAACCTTTACGGGAACATCCACGCCGACCAGATTCTCTACAACGTCACCGTCACCGCCGACCAGTTCAGCATCTTTGGCGATATCGGCGTCAACCCCAAGTACAACACGCAGCAGGCCTACGACAACTTCCGCAACCGACTCCCAGTCGGGATCGCGCCCGGCGTTGCGGTGCAGGGGCCGCGCATCACCGCTGGCTGGAACATCGGGCGGGTGCTGGTGACCAACGGTTCGATCTTCGAGGCCACGATCATCGCGGGGCGCGCGATCGGCACCATCGAAGTCCGTCGCGGGGCCGACGTCGAGCCCAACGCTGCTCTCGGGATCCCGGTTACCACGCTCGACAACGGCAACATCACGACCGACGGGCAGACCGTAACGATCGGCAACACGATCGCCGCGGGCGACTCGATCTTCTCAATCAATGTCCAGGGCGACCTGAACCTCGCGTTCATCCTCTCGGGCACGGTGAACTTCGGGGCTGACCAGTACCCGGGCGGCACCGGCGCCAACCGCGACACGATCAAGTGGGGCTTCATCGAGTCGATCAGCGTACGGGGCAACGTGTACGCGCTTGTGATCTCCTCGGGCATGGACACGGGCGTGGACGGGATTTACAACACGGCCGACGACCGTGTCGAGCCCGGCGCGTCGCGGATCAACACGGTCACGCTGGCCGGAGCCGCTTCGTTCGTCAGCGTCTATTGCGACAGCATCAACCCCGCCCTGCAGGCCGACACTCGGATCTTCACCGCGGGCCCGCGGCTTCAGCTGGTGGATGACAACATCGATCCGGTCCTTTCCATCCCCGGCACGCCGATCGGGGCCGGTGGGCTCTCGTTCACACGCGGCTCCGAGAGCGGGACGGTCTTCTTCTCGGGCCCCGGCGAGGCGTTCTACGACGCGAGCACCTATCGCGTGGTGGTCGTCAACAGCAACTTCAACTCGAACCTCACCGTCAACGTCACCTCAGCCAACGGAGCGCTCACCGACTTCCGCATCGTCAGCAACGACGACGCCACCATCAACAGCGTGGTCGTCAACGGCGATCTCCGCGGCAACTCGCTCATCGACTTTGACTCCTACGTCGGGAGCATCAGCGTCCGCAACTTCTCGGGCACAGGCTCGATCAGAGTCGGCCAAGACGTCGCGACCATCACGCTCGGTGATTTCCTCGGCGGAACTCTCGCCGCCAACTACATCGCCACGGTACGGATCACCGGAAACTACGGCGCTCTCGTCGCGACCACCCGCGACGAAGCCCTCATCAGCGTGCTGTCGGCCGGAAGCATCGCCATCGGTGGCGCAAACCGCGGGGCGATCAATTCCGAACGAGACATCGGTTCCTTCACCGTCGGCGAGATCGTGGACAGCGCCACGCTCCGGGCTGGCGGAGCGCTCGGGGCGGTCGACGTGGGTGCGACCTCACGCACCTGGATCTCGGCTGGCGATTCCATCGCGTCAGTCAACGTCCGCGGCAACTTCTTTGATTCATCGATCCTGGCCGGTGGCGACCTGGGATCAGACACCGAGTTCGGAGGCTTCGGGCTCGACGCCGACACCGTCCGCACCGGCTCCATCGGCCCCGTGACCGTCGCCGGCGATTTCGCCGAGTCCGACCTGGCCGCAGGCATCCTCCGCGGTGCCGACGGGTTCTTCGGCACCAGCGACGACAACCTCGCCGAAGGTCGCTCGACCATCGGCAACGTCACGATCACCGGCCGCAACGTCGGCTCAACGCGCAACAGCGAGTCGTACATCATCGCATCAACCGGCAGGCTCGGCGTCGTCACCATCGGCGGCGTGGCTGGCGTCTCCTCGGGCAACTTCAGCGTCACCACGGAAGTACTCCCGCCGCTGCCCTTCGCGGTCACCGATCTTCGCGTCACGCAAGACGCTCGCGTCTACACCGCCGCCATCCAGTTCAATCAGGCGATCGATTCCAGCACCATCGGCGCTGCCTTGGGCGTGTACGAAGTTCGAGGCCCGGCCCAGACCGAGATCCGCCTCGTCAACGGCGTCGATTACACCCTGACCTACAACTCCGCGACCGACACTGTGCTCGTCCGATTTGCCCCGGCCATCACCAACCGAGCCCTGCCCGAGCAGACCGGCGTTCCCGGACCGGGCGTCTATCGCTTCCGCCTTGAGCAGGCCTTGCTGCGAGCCCAGCTTGTCAACGCCCGCCTCGACGGGAACGTGGACGGCAAAGTGGGGGTCAACGACAACTACTCCGCCGACGACATCGTGGGTGACGCGGGCGACAAGCTCGTCAACCAGACCACAACCGTCCCGGGCACGACCACGACCGTGGACTTCCGGGCCGCGACCGACCTGAACGCGGTGCTCGACGACAACCGCACGCCCGACGGCCTGCCCGACATCAACAAGGTCTACACCCTTCGCGGAACCATCGGCGACCACAAGGACAACGACACCGACTTCTTCCGCTTCGGCGGCGACACCGACGTGTACCGGATCACTCTTCAAGCCGGTCAGACTCTCCGCCTCGGACAGGTCTTCGGGCCCGCGCGGCTCGTGAGCGTGAACCTCGTGGCCGACACTTCCAACGTCGGCCTGCGCGTGGGGCTGCCGTCGGATCTCGGCGATCTCACAAACGACACCTTCGAGCAGAACTTCCTCGTCAAGACGACAGGCACCTACTACATCGTCGTGGGCGCAGGCTCGGCCGAGTTCACCGATCCCAGCGTCGTCCCCAACCCCGACGCCCAGCCCAACACAGTCGGCAACTACAGCTTCACCGTCCAAGTCTTCGACGACGGCGACTCGGGCTTCAACGCCACCACCGACGCTGGCAACGGCACCAACGTTGTCAACGCACCCGCTCCCACCACCTTCGCCGGTGTCGACGGAGTCTTCGGCACCGCCGACGATCTCCCGTCTGTCAGCATCGGCGGGTACGTCTTCACCTACTCACGCGGCGCCGACGGCCGGGCGAACACGGCCGACGACCTCGTCTCGGGTACCGATTCCTCTGGAAAAATCGCTTCCACACGCACCGGCACCGGCGTGCAGACCTCCGTTATCAACGCCGCGATCGGCCCCGCCGGGCACACCGGCGTGCCCCAGACAGTCTTCGCCGACGTGGATATCTTCCATCTCAACAACCGCCTCCCCATCGCCACCGGGAGCAAGGTCCGCATCACGGTCCAGCTCACCTCGCTGGGAGCCGATCTGGGGAGCCGCAACCAGGCCAGCGTGCTCAACACGTTCACGACCCTCGCTCTCGCTCAGGATCTTCGGCCCAACGTTCAGTTCGCGCTCTTCGACACCACCGATTCCACCGGCGTCGACGACGCTCGACTTGTCTTCTCGCCCACCGACTTCTCGTCCAACGGCGGAAGGCCCGGCACCCTCGTCGCGGGCGACAACGCCACCTACGGCTTCGACGCCAGCGGCGACTTCTTTATCGAGTTCATCGCCCCCGGCCGTCAGGGCAACGCCACCCAGAACGCCACCTACGCCGTCTATCTCCAAGGCGCGTTCAACACCGACTATCGGATCCAGGTCGTCTCGAACGCGACCGACGGCGGCGTTAACTCGATCATCAAGACCAAGCAGAACGTGCTCATCGAAACCCGCGGCGGCTCGATCAACTGGCTCGAAGCCAGCGGGGCCGTCACGAACCTCTCCGGGTTCTCCGCGGCTGTTCTCGGCTTCACCGGCACGCAGGCCAACGGTCAGACCGTGCAGAACTTCCTCATCCAAGAGATCAGGAACGCCCTCCAGCAGGTCTTCGACGCCGCAGGCCTGCAGGTTAACTTCTCGACCGACCCGCGCGATTTCGAGTTCCAGGATTACTCAACGGTCTATCTCACCAGCAGCGCCGACCCTGTCTCTCTCAACTCCAGCCTGCGTTACGGGTTCAGCCAGCACAGCGACCCGTTCAACGCCGACAAGACCGACGACGCCGTCGTCTTCGCCCCCAGCCTCGCCAACCTCAGCTACTCACCTAACCAGGCCGACCTGGGGACGTTCGTACAGTCCATGACCGCCGCGGTTGGTCGTCGCGTGGGCGAGCTGCTCGGCCTCCGTATCACCGCCAACGACGACGAGGTGTTCACCACCAATCCCAAGTTCGACATCATGTCCGCCGGTGGCGTCATCGCCACCCCCGGTACCCTTAATACCTACGAGCTCAGCAACCAGAACCGCTTCCTCTCCACAGGGTTCGACACCGTCACCACCACCGACTTCTACCTCGGCCAGCAGAACGCCAAGTCCCTGCTCGACCAGATCCTGCTCGCTCGCTGACCAACGCCGACGAGCCCGACGGACGCCCCCGACGGTTGGTCGAATACAAACCCGGTATCTCAACACAACGTTCAAAGGGCACGCTCAACCAAGCGTGCCTTTTTTCTTCTTCATTCAACCAGCCTCATCGTTCAAGCGAACCTCGCGCGAACGTGAGATTTTCAGCGCTCCGCCACGCACGAGCGTGAGGTTCGTTCACAAAGCTCACTGACCAAGGTTCTCTACCGCTGGATCTCGTTCCGCACACGATCGAGCGCATCGCGGGCGGCCTGAGGCAACTCTCCGCTCCGAGAAACCGGCGAAGGCTCTCCAACCGGGCCCAGCGGTGCCAGCGATTGAGCCGCGACCGGGGTAGGCGTTCCGCCCAGCGACGCGTTGCCCAGCATCGTGGCCGCCTGCTGGGCCAGCTCGATCGTCTGCGACAGCGTCCGCGCGAGCTGCTCCTGCGTCTGCCGGGCCGACTCGATCCGGGCCGCAGAAGCTTCGATCGAGTTCTGGAGCGCGGCGTTCCGCGCGTTCTCCTCGTCGATGCGTGTCGCGGTGGTGTTGATCCAGTCGCCCAGCATCACCCGCGCCAAGTCGGCCTGCTTGCGGATCTCGTCGAACTGGTTGGCCGCCTTGACCGCCGAGGCCCGTAGGTCCTCGCCGCGCGACACCATCGCGCTCAGCGACGATCCATCGGCCCCGACCATCAGCCGCTCGGCCCGCTCGATCAGGTCGCGCAACGACTCGATCGACGCCGAGTGATCGACCTCGGGCGTGCGCACCTGTTCGACTCGCGCCGCTTCCGCCAACCGTGCCGCGTCGTCCACCCGCGCCGCCGCCAGCGCCGCCAGGTCTTCCATCCGCCGCAACCCGTCGCCCAATCGTGCGTCTAGGCGTTCATCCATCGCGCGCGACGAGGCCGCCGATTTTTCCGTCACGCTCCGAGCGAGCGCCGAAGCGATCACCTCGAACTCCGTCAGCTTGGCCTGAACACCTGCCTGAATTCGCACCCGCAGTTCGGTATGAAGCTGGTCGTGCAACTGCCCGTGCAATTGATCGTGCAGTTGGGTCCGCAGTTGGTCCCGGAGCTGCTCGCCCACCTGCTCCGCCAGCTCGCTCCGAACAAGATTGGCCGACGCCGCGGCGCTCTCACGCAGCGTGCGGCTGACCTCGCGTGCCCGGGCCTCGGCCGCGTCGAGCTCCGTCTTCCAGCCCGATCGCGCAGCGCTGGTCGTCGCGACCAGCTCGGCCGCGGCCCGCACCTGAAGAGAGAGTTCCGAACGAAGAGTGCCCAGCGACTCGGACATGCCGCGTTCGATCGAGCCTAGCCGTGTCGCAACGTCGCGTTCCATGGTGTTCGTTGCGGTTTCGAGAGCCGCAAGCCGCGGGCCGAGCCCGGCCGCAGCCGATTCGGACCGCTCCAACACCTCGCGGTGCGCGCCCGCGATCCGTTCCTGACTCTCCGCGACCTTGGCTAGTGCGAGCGCTTCAAGCCGCGCGGTCGCGGACTCCACCGCCTCGTCCAACCGCGCCTTGGACGTGGCTTGAAGCGCGGCCTCCCGCTGCTCGGCCGACTCGATGATCGCGGCCGCACGTCTCTCGACCTGCGCCAGCCGCTCGGCCATCAGCGATTCGATCGTCTTGTCCAGATGCTCCGCGAGCTTGACGCGGTCGGTCGTCAGCTGCAGGATCTGGTCGGCCTTGCCCAGCCGCTGTTCGAGGGTGGGTATGATCTTGACCGCGACCTCGAGCCGTGACTTGAGTTCCTTGGTCGCTTCGCGCAGGCTCTCGCCCAGCGCTTTGACGTCCGTGCTGGCCGTCGCCAGTGATTCCCCGCGGCCCGCCGCCTCACGGATCAGGTCTTGGAGCGTCGTCGAATAGTCTTCGAGAGCCCCCCGATCGATCACGCGCGGCGTGATGAACACCTCCTCCATCACACGCTCGACGTTCGGCACAGGATTCTTCGGTTGAGCCATTTCTATCCCCGGCTCGCGGCGAACGCCGCTGAAAGTCGGATCTCACGATCCATCACGAGAGTTGCATCGACCGATCTCTCGATGCCGCTCGCGTATCGGACGCGACCTTGAGGTCTGATCGTCCTAACTTCCTAAGTTACCACAGTTATCCCGGGCGGTCACGTCAAGTTGTACTTGACCGTTTGTCCACTTCACGAATTCGGCCAGGTTTGCGAGCGATGAGGGGTAGCCCACCGCACGCGACTATCCTCCTTTGTGAAGCCCCCTGACCAACCATCGAGCCGATCTCGTTCCTCATCCTCCAAGCCGCGCTCTCGTCAGACAGTCCGAGGCCCGGGCCGACAGGCTCAAGCCAGAGGGTCGGACGGCGCCAGCAAGGGCGTTCGCCTGCAACGAATCCTGGCCGAGGCCGGGGTCGCCGCACGCCGCGTCTGCGAGCGCCTCATCGAGGAGGGGCACGTTCAGGTCAACGGCAAGATTGCCAATAAACTCCCGGTTTTCGTCGATCCTGACCACGATCACATCGAGGTAGATGGTCGCCCGATCGCGCGAAAAAAATCCGCACGCCCACGCCGCCTCTACATCATGGTCAACAAGCCCGCCCGCACGCTCACCACCGCCAGCGAAGAACCGGGCGACGAACGAACCACGATCTTTGATCTTGTGGACTACCCCGGAAAGCCTCGGTTGTTCGCCGTCGGTCGGCTCGACTACGAGACCACCGGGCTGGTCCTGCTCACCAACGACGGCACCATGGCCAACGTCATGACCCACCCACGCTACGGCGTGCCCAAAACCTACGAGGCGGTGGTCAAAGGCCTGCCCGACCAGATCTCGCTCGCCAAGCTGGAAAAGGACATCCACAAGGCCGCGCTGCGGGCGGCGGAAGAGGAAGGCTCGTCGCACGCGCCACGCGTCGAGCTGAAGATCACCAAACGCGATTCCGAAAAGACCATGATCGAGCTGACCTTCCGCGAGGGCAAGAACCCGCAGGTGCGGCGGATGCTGGCGATCGCCGGTTGGCCGGTGAAGAAACTCACGCATATCCGCTTGGGGCCGCTGGAGTTACGAGCGCTGGCGCTGGGCAAGTGGCGAGAGCTGGAGCGCGACGAGCTCGCGGCTCTCAAGAAGACCGCGGCCGCACTGACCAAGGGCGGCAAAAACCGCCAAGGCGGCAAACCGCCGACGGGCACGAAAGCGCCCGAGGCCCCGCTGGTCCCCGCCGGGCCGATCATCACGACCCGATCCCGAGCAAGTTTGAGGTCAGAAAAACGATCCATTTCGGTCGGGTCGGCCGACGACATCCGCGGGCGCGGGCCCTCCGAGCCGATCAAGAACAAACCTCGGCGGCTCGACCCGCCCCCATCCCACCACCCGCGCCCGGGCGGCCGGTTTTCCTCGCGCAGCTGACCCGCGCCCTTCAATACAGTCATGGCAATGCCCAACTCGCCAAGCCCAGAACCGCGAACCCAGCCCGCCGTCGCGCAGCCGCCGACCTCTCGGTCGGGGTCCGTCTTGAGCGCGATCGACAAGGGCCTGCGCCGCGTGGTCGAGCACCCCAGCGTCCCGCGCCAGTTCTGGCACATCACGCAGCTCGTCGTGGTGGGGGCCAAGCGAGTCCAGATCCCGCGCATGGCCGCCGCGTTGTCCTATCGCACCCTCTTCGGGCTGATCCCCGTGCTAGTCGTGGGCATCATCTTCATCGCCGCGTTCTCCAGCGAGCAGGCCGTGACCGACAAGGTCAAGGAGATCGTGAAGTTCGCAGGGCTAAACCAGATCACGGCGGCCGAGCCCGCCGACGAGGCCGCGTTCTTTGAGCACGCAACACCGAGCAGCGACACGACCGCAGCGGCACCGATCGGCGAGCAGCCCGCGCTCTCGCCACTGCCGCAGGAAAAACCGACCGCCAAGCTCGACGAGTGGATTCAGGCGTTGGTCATGCGTGTGCGCACGCTGCCGCCCGGATCGCTAGGCCTGATCGGCGTGCTGACGCTGATCTACGCGGGCATCTCGATGCTCGTCGAGATCGAGAAGACGTTCAACCAAGTCTACATGGCCCCGACGGGCCGATCGTGGACGCGGCGCGTCGTGCAATACTGGGCCATGCTCACGCTGGGCGCCTTCGGGCTGGTCGCCAGCCTCAGCGTCCAGACCTACATGGCCAACTGGATCACCGAGCCCAAAAACCTACAGATCCTCTCGATCTTTCAGACCGTGGTGGTCAGGATCGGCGTGAACATCGTGCCGATCCCCATCACCACCTTGCTGCTGGTGGTGCTATACACGACCGTGCCCAACACTCGAGTTCGTCTCGGCGCGGCCTTGGCTGGCGCGCTCCTCGCGGCCGTGCTCTGGCAGGCCAGCAAATACGGCTTCGAGCAGTACATCCGCCTCTCGCTCGGTTATTCCAAGCTCTACGGCCCGATCGCCATCCTGCCGCTGTTCCTGCTCTGGGTCTACGTGACGTGGATCATCATCCTCAGCGGCTTGCAGGTCTCGCACGCGCTGCAAACATATACCACCGCCAAGACCGTCGGCCTTACGCGCTCCGTGCTCGAAACTCTCGGCGTGATCACGGTGCAGGCCGAGAATCGCCGCTCGCTCATCATGGACCCGGCCGCGATCCTGGTCGTCATGGTCGAGGTCGCCAAACGATTCGCGGCTGGCAAGCCCAGCGACCACAACACCATCGCCGACAAGACCGGCATGGACGAGCGGATCGTCTCGGAGATGCTCGAACGCCTCGGCTCGGCGGGCCTGGTACACCGGGTTTCTGGCGGCGACCTTGACGGCGGGTACACGCTCGCCAGGCCGCCGCAGTCGATCGCGGCGGCCGACGTGCTGCGGGTGGGCGAGAACCTGATGGCCGTGGACCGCGAACGAGCCCCAGCCCTGTTCGGCGAACTAATGGCAGCCCGGCTCAGCAGCATCGACGGCAAGTCGCTGGCAGACCTGATGGGCGGGGCGGCGACGACGGAAACGCTGCCCACGCCGACCGAGACGAAAGCCTCTCACCTGTCGCCCGTGCCGCGATAAGAACAGCTTTCAAGAGGACCACCCAAGCCATCCCAGAAACCAAGAAGTATCAGGAGTGGCGGGAAGTAGCGGGAGTAGAAGGCAGGCGGGACGCTTGCCCCACAAGGTGAGGAAGGCTCTTTGAGATAGCCTCTACCCAAGCTCGTGGGGTGGGCGTCCCGCCCGCCTCTCCGTCTTTCTACTTCTCATTCTGAAATCCGCTCGAATTCAAACGATCGCATCAAACACAAAGTGAGCGTGAACGCGGAGAAGAATCCGCACACACCCGCGCGTGCACCACGCCCCAGCGGGGCGACGGCCTGCCGCCACGGGTGAAGAGATGGAGCGGCGACGCCCGTCGACGCGGAACCCGTGGAAAGCGTGACGATTCACGGACCCGCACCGGCAGGGGCGGAGGAGTTGGCTCAAGCGGACCGTGCCGGGGGGCGCCAGCCTCAGGTATCAGTCGAACACGGTCGCCGCCGCGGTTTGTATACTTGTTGCATGGACCCTGTGATTTTCATCTCGCTTTTTGTGCCACCCGTTGTTCCGCTTCCGGGATTCGATAAGCATACTGGTCTTCTTTCGTCGGGTCATAAATTTAAGACTCACGTGGTGCTCGGTTTCATTGATCCCAAACTGAGCAAATCCCCGAGCGTGTCTGGAGTCTTCAACGAAGTTCTTTCCGTAAACGGTCAATGGACGCTCGAAGTAGCCGTCGAGTTGCCCGATCTGCTTCCGTTGATCGATGGAAAGAGTGATGCCGTCGTAGACGTGGTGGATGCGAAGGGTGTGGCGAGGCAACTTTGCCTGTCAAATCGAATCTCACGGTTTCACTATCAAGACGGGCCAATCGCCTATCACGAGGTCACGCCTCGTACCGAACCTTGGCACGGGGCCGAAGAGATCAGGAGCGAAAGCGGAGCAATTCTCATCGCCGCGGAGGAGCAACTCCGGACGGTTGCGGCGATGCGATTTCAGGTGACGGGCGATACGGCCGAACACGCGTTTGAGTCATCAATCATGGGATGTTTGGAGACGTTTTTCGAGTGCATAAATGCAGTACTTCACGCAACGCGAGAGTGTCGGGTTGGCTTCGCGCCGACTACTCGATCTCTAAGGTGGAATGGCGTGGCTTCGGTGTACGTACTATTGAGCGGTGATGGAAAGCCAGAGTGTGCAAGACTCGCCCTCAGTGGCGCGCGAATCGCCCTCAACTCCGAAGTATTCGAAGGAGACCGGGCAGCGCAGTTCCGCGCAATCTCCGACGGCTCCAGACCGCTCGGGGATGTTGATCGATTGATCGGCGAGGCACGGAGTGGTTGGGAGGATGGGGAGTACGAGTTCGCCTTTCTTCAGGCGGTGATCGCCGCAGAGATCGCGACCGCGCGGGCAGTTAGAGCGGAGTGCATCAGACGTGGAGTCAGCAAGAATAAGCTCGATGATGCTCGCAAGGAAATGACTTATTCGTGGGCGCTCAATATTGGCCTTCCTCTCTGCTTCCCCACTTCAATTTGTCCAAGTGCGGCGCTGCTCGCTGCGATGAATGGCGCGAGATCCAAACGCAACGACCTGATGCATGAGGCGAAATTCGACATGACGCGTGAGCAACTGGGCCAACTACTCACCGACACCAAGGACTACGTTACGGCTTTGAAAACTTCCGAGGCCGCAGCATCATAACTCTCAGCGCGCCAGCGCCAGCGAATCAAAGGAGCAGCCTAGAGAATTGCGGTAGCCCGGCGTCATGACTCCTTTGTACTCTTTTTTTCTCATGCTCAACCGCCCCTGCCG
>Ga0163154_10005131_pt1 | contig 16830 bp, 9 predicted proteins | sample OliLakLV19MP9P1_FD_148649 | JGI IMG/M metagenome (GOLD analysis project Ga0163154, IMG submission 148649) | Freshwater microbial mat bacterial communities from Lake Vanda, McMurdo Dry Valleys, Antarctica - Oligotrophic Lake LV.19.MP9.P1 | ecosystem: Environmental > Aquatic > Freshwater > Lake >... | reverse complement strand
CGGTGTCCGGGTCCACGGCGACGGCGGAGACTGCACCGGCCGGACCCGGCGAAGCGAGCGTCATGGCCGCCACACCGCCACCCGCGGCGTTCGCGAGCGGAGACCAAGCGCTCGCTTGGAACGAGCAGGGCTTCGAGCTGCTCGCGACAGGTGACCTGGAAGGCGCGATCGAGCGCTTCGAGGCTGCGGCCGAGCTCTGGCCCTCGGTCGACACCTACGCGAACAACCTCGCCGAGGCCCTCTTCCGCAGCGCCAAGGCGCGCTGGGACGAGGAGCCCGAACCAGCGCTCGCGCTCCTCGAGCGCGCGCTCGAGGTGCTGCGCGACGACGCGCGGCGCAAGGAGCTCGAGCCCCTGCGGGACCGCTGGCGGCGGGCGCGCGAGGCCGAGGACGGGTTCTGGACGACGTCCAGCCCGTACTTCGCCGTCTCTTTCGACGGCACGCGCGTCGAGCTCATGAACAACGTGCACGAGGTGCTCGCCGACCTCGATACGTACTACTCCGAGTACGGCGACCTCTTCGGCCAGCGCCCCGTCGAGAACGGACGTCCCAAGATCCGAGTCGTGTTCTACCGGCGCGCGGCCTTCGCCGAGGTCACGGGCCTCGGAGACTGGGCCGGCGGCGTCTTCGACGGCACGATCCGCGTGCCCGTCGAGTCGCTCGGCGACGAGCGCGAGCGCTTGCGCGCGGTGTTGCGGCACGAGCTCATGCACGCGTTCATCCACTACGTCAGCGGCGGCAACGCGCCAGCATGGTTGAACGAGGGCCTCGCGCAGTGGATCGAGCGGCCGGGCGAGGGGCGCGCGCTCGACATCGCGCTGGCGCGCGGGCGGCTCCGTGGACATGATCTGTTCCCACTGACGTCGCTGCGCGGCACTCTCGCGGCGTGGAGCGACAAGCAGGCGATCACGCGGGCCTACGCCCAAGCACTGCTCCTGGTCGATCACCTCGTGTTCTCGAAGGGCGAGGCGCTGATCTTCGAGCTCGTGGTGGCGTCGAAGGCCGGGGGCGTGACAGGGCCGGAGCAGCACTTCATGACACGCTTTCCTGGGTTCCCGCTCGATGAGTTCCTCGCGACGGTCCCGCGGTGAGAGCACGAGCATGAAGCGAGCCGTGCCCGTCGCCGACGCACTGGAATCCAGTCGCTGACGCCCTGGAATGACGTTGGCACGGCCCCTGACGGTGCCGTCGCGTCTTTCGAGCGGCGCCATCGCGCCAGCGGGGCGTCCGTGGTGTGATGCAGTACATGCGCCCTCTCCAGCGGTCCCTCCTCGCGCTCTCGTTCGGCCTGTACTGCGCGCCCCTCGGGGGCGCATGGCAACACTCCGGTGAGCGCGCCGCGCTCCTCGTCGATCCAGCGAACCCCGACGCGTTGCATATCGCGAACCACTACGCGGCGCTGCGCGATCTGCCAGCGCCGAACGTGCTGTTCATGGACCCCGACGCCGCGAGCTACGCGGCGCTCGCGGGCTCGCAGTTGCGCGGGTTCCTGGGTGAGCTCGCGCAGCGCGGGATCGCCGAGTCCGCGGACTTCGTCGTGCTCGCGCCGAGCTCTTCGTTCTACGTCGCGGCGTCGGGGCTGCTCGAGGACTCCTGCTCGCCGGTGAACCGCTTCGCGTTGCCGTCGGCGTACGGGCTCTACCAGTACGAGGGCCTCGCACTGGGACCGGGCACTCCGCCGGTGCACCAGACCAACACGTACTCGCGTGGCACGTGGCTGGCGGAGGGTTTCCGCAGCGAGCTCGCGTGGCTCACGGGGCAGCCCAGCACCAGCGCGAGCGCGCGTCGCTACTACATCCCGGCGGCGCTGGGGTGGACCGGGGTCCTCGGCAACACGAAGGCCGAGGTGCTCGCGATGATCGACCGCAGCGTGCAGAGCGACGGCACGTTCCCGACGGGCACGGCGTACTACATGCAGACGACGGACCCGCTGCGCTCGGGGCCGCGGCATGCGACTTTCCCGACCGCGGTCATCCAGATGGCGAACGCGGGCGGCATCGCGGAACACCTGATGGACGTGCTGCCGCTCGGGCGCCAGGACGCGCTCGGCGTCATGACCGGCTGGGCGTCGCCGGACATCGATGGCGGGAACTTCACGCTCTTGCCGGGCGCGTTCTGCGACCACCTGACGAGCTACGCCGCGACGTTCGACGTCGCCTCGCAGGTGAAGATGTCGCGCTGGATCGCGAAGGGCGCCAGCGGCACGGCCGGCACCGTCGAGGAGCCCTGCAACTACGCGACGAAGTTCCCACATCCACGGGTGCACGTCGTGTATCGGCGGGGCATGACGCTCGGCGAGGCGTGGTTCCGTTCGATGGGGAACGTGCCGTTCCAGGTGCTGTTCACGGGTGACCCGTTGACGAGTCCGTGGCAACTCGCCCCGACGGTGCAGGTGAGCGGGCTCGGTGGAGGCGCCGTGTCGGGGGTCGTGCAGCTCACGCCCAGCGCGACGCCGCACCCTGCCGGCGGCGCAGCGATCGCGGAGTGCGAGCTCTTCGTCGACGGCGTGCGCGTGGCGCGCGCGCCGCTGGCGGCGGGATTCGCGCTGGACACGACGGCGCTCGCCGATGGGTGGCACGACGTGCGTGTGCGCGCGACGGACGACAGCGCGGGCCGCAACAGCGGCGTCTGGCAGACCTGGGTGGAGATCGCGAATGCAGGCGCCAGCGTCACGTGCACGCCCAGCGCGCTGATGGGGGACCTCTCGACACGCTTCGACCTCGTGCTCAATGCCGCGGGCGGCGACGTCGACGAGATCGTCGTGCTGCAGGGCGCGCGCATCGTTGCGAGCCTGCAGGGCGGCCTCGCCGTCGGCGCCGGCACGGTCCACGTGCACGGGCGCAACGTCGGCGCGGGGCCGGTGCGCCTCGTCGCGGAGGCGCGCTTCGCGGACGGGCGCCGCGCGCGCAGCGCATTGGTGCTGCTCGATGTGCAGGACACGGAGCAAGCGCCGAACGGCGCAGCGCCGGTCGCGTACGGTTACCGGCGGGCGCTCGCGACGGATGATGCGTTCGTGCTGGACCTGCCGGCGTCGTTCGACACGTCGCTCGGTGGCGCGGCCGTGACGTTGGTCGATGCGCCGGCGCAGTCGACGGTGCTGGGCGGCGCAGGGCCGCACCGCGTGCTGGAGCCGGCGGCAGGGGCGCGCGGGATCGACCTCGCGCGCTTCGAGGTCGCGACCTCGAGCGGCGCGAGCGCCCGCGCGATCGTGCAGCTCGCTTATGCCGCGGGGCAGGGTGACGCGCGCCTCGTGTGTGGCGCTGCCCCCAACGCGTTCGAGCCGGGGGCCCGGATGGGGTGGAGCGGCAGCACCAGCGTCGCGGCGGACGACCTCGTGCTCGCGTTCGCGGGCGCGCCACCGAGCTCGTTCGGGCTCGTGTTCCAGGGCCAAGGCGTCGTGCGCGCGCCGGCGGGGAACGGGCTCCTGTGCGTGGGTGCGGGCCACGCGCGTCTCGGCGTCGTGCAGGCGAGCGCGGGTGGTGCGTCGTCGTTCGCGCTCGACCTCGCCGCACCGCCGTCGCCCGCGGCGGCAGTGCAGCCGGGCGACACCCGCGTCTTCCAGCTCTGGTACCGCGACGTCGGCGGCGCGGCCTACAACTTCAGCGACGCGCTCGTGGTGACCTTCGCGCCCTGATACGACTCTGCGCGGGGCTTCGGCAAGCGCTGCGGGAACGGACCTGCTTCGGTGCGCCCTTCCAGGAACGGCGACGCGAGCGCGGTTACCAGGAGCTTGCGCGAGCGGGGCTCGTATGAGTTTTTCATCATGTCGCGCCGCGCGGCAGCTCCTGCTCGGACCGGAGCGCACTCCGTAAGCGGATGCGGATACGCGCCCCCGACGTACCGTCGCAAGCGAACACGTCGTGTCCCATGCTCCGGGTAGGATCCGCCGGTCACCCCGCCCGCACGCTGGCGGCTGCGACGGCTCGATCTCCTGAATGGCCCCTTTGCCCGCGTGCCACTTCGACCCTTAGACATCCCGACCGAGCCAATTGGCAGCATACCGCGTCCACCGGAGCTCATCAGCGCGGTGGCGAACGCGCGTGGCGACGATCCCGCCCTCGAGGCGCTCTACGACGCGGCCGTGCTGGACACGATCCGTGAGTTCGAAGCCACAGGCTCGCCCGTCATCACCGACGGCGAGCAGCGCAAGTTCCATAATTTCTGGACGTACTGCGTCCACGGGTCTCCCAACACCCGACTCGACGGTTTCGCGATCCCCTTCGCGGCCGGACACGTGCGGCGCATGCCGCGGCTGACGGCCGGACCCTTTCGCTATCGCACACACGCGTACAGGCACCTCGAATTCGCGCTGCGCCACGCGCGAGTCCCCCTCAAGCAGGCCGTGATCTCGCCCTCCGCGCTGAGCCTCATGTATCCGGCGAACGAACTGCCCGGCTACCCCCGCGAGCAGTTCATCGAGGACCTATTGCGCGAGCACGTGAGTGAGGTGCGGACCTGTCTCGCGATGGGCGCGCACTGTGTCCAGGTCGATTTCACCGAAGCCCGTCTCGCCGTTCACATCGATCCCACGTGCGAGCTCCTGAAGAGCTTCATCGAGCTCAACAACCTGGCGTTGGCTCGCTTCACTCCCGCGGAGCGAGCGCGCATCGGGGTCCATACGTGCCCCGGCGGGGACCGCGACTCGACGCACAGCGCCGACGTGCAGTACGCAGAGTTCCTGCCGAGCCTGCTTCAACTCCACGCGACCCACTTCTACATCGCTCTCGCGGGTGAGCGCGACCCAGTGACGGCGCTGAAGATCCTGCGGGATCACGTGAGGCCAGGCCAGAGGATCTTCATCGGGGTGACCGCGCCGATCGACCCGTGGGTCGAGACGGCCGAGGAAGTTCGCGACCGCGTGATCGAGGCGGCGGAGTACCTCCCGATCGAGCAGCTAGGCACGACCGACGACTGTGGTTTCGCCCCGTTCTGCGATGACGAATCGACGAGTCGCGCGGTCGCCTTCGCGAAGATCCGGGCGCGCGTCACGGGCACAGCCCTTGCGGCGCGCGCCATCTTCGGAGGTTGACTCCATGACGGACGAAGAAGACAAGCTCCTCCGCTCGGTGGCGTTGCAGAACGCCAGCGCAGTCCTGCAAGCCCGTCAGCGCGCCGAGCAAGAGCTCCTCGCTACCAAGGAGGCGCTGCGCGAGCGCGAAGAGCTCTTGCGCGCGATGTTCGCGCAAGCCTCGGCCGGCATCGCGCTGGCTTCCCTCGACGGGAGTTTCATCGAGGCGAACCAGCGTATGTGCGAGATCTTCGGCCACGAGCGCGACGAGTTGCTGCAGACGGACTTCGACGCGATCACCCACCCAGATGATCGGGCACGCACGCGAGAGCGCATCGACCAGCTCTTGGCCGGCGACATCCCCACCCTCTCGTACGAGAAGCGGTACGTCCGCCGGGACGGCTCGGTAATGTGGGCTTCGGTGGGCGTGAATGTGATCCGCGATGCGCGCGGCGAGCCGCTCCGCTTCGTCGCCGTCGTCGAAGACATCACTCATCGCCACGAGGCTCTTGAGGTCTTGCGCGACGAAGCCCGCATTCTGGAGCTCCTGCACACGACCGGGGCCTCGATCTCCGCGAATCTGGATCTGCAGAGCCTAGTCCAATCCGTGACGGACGCCGCGACCACGCTGAGCGGAGCGAAGTTCGGGGCGTTCTTCTATAACGTGGTCGATCCCAGCGGCGAATCGTACCTTCTCTACGCGCTGTCGGGCGCGCCGCTCGAGGCCTTCGAGAGATTCGGACTGCCGCGCAACACGGACGTCTTCGATTTCACGTTCCGTGGCAAGGGTATCTTCCGCTCCGCCGACATTACGAAGGACGAGCGCTACGGCCAGATGGGTCCTCACCACGGGATGCCTGCCGGACATCCGGCGGTCGCGAGTTATCTCGCCGTGCCGGTGATCTCGGGTTCACGAGAGGTCATCGGCGGACTCTTTTTCGGCCATCCGCAATCGGGCGTCTTCACCGAGCGATCCGAGCGAATCGTCCTCGGCGTCGCCACTCAGGCGGCGGTGGCGATCGACAATGCGCGGATGTTCGAGGCCTCGCAGCTCGCGGCCGAAGAACGCAAGCGGCTGCTCGAGAACGAGCGCTCGGCACGGGCCGAGCTCCAGCGGATGAGCGAGATCAAAGATGATTTCCTGGCGACGCTCTCGCACGAGCTGCGCACCCCGCTGAGCGCCATCGTGGGTTGGGCGCGCGTTCTGCGCGTGAAGCCGATGGAGCGGGATGAATTGAATACTGCGCTGGACACGATCGAACGGAACGCGCGCATCCAGACCCAGTTGATCGAGGACTTGCTCGACATGAGTCGGATCACGTCCGGCAAGCTCAGGCTCGATATCCAGTCCGTCGATCCGGCGTCGTTCGTGAAGGCCGCGATACAGACCGTTCAGCCCGCCGCCGACGCGAAGGGGATCCGCCTCGAGGCTGATCTCGATCCAGAGGCCGGTCCGATCTCAGGCGACCCGAACCGGCTCCAGCAGGTCGTGTGGAACCTGGTGTCCAACGCGATCAAGTTCACACCCAAGAACGGGCAGGTCCAGATTCGCCTCGCACGCGAGGACTCGCGGATCGAGTTCTCCGTCACCGACAACGGCGTCGGTATCGAGCCAGAGTTCCTCACGCACGTCTTCGAGCGCTTTCGCCAGGCCGACGCGTCCATCACGCGGGGGTATGGTGGTCTGGGCCTCGGGCTCTCGATCGTGAAGCACCTCGTCGAACAGCACGGCGGCTCGGTAGACGCCTCCAGCGGCGGCCCTGGGAGGGGCGCCACGTTCAGCTTCCAGCTCCCGCTCGTCGCGGTCTCACCGCTGCCGGATCCGGCGCCGCGCGCGCGCATTTCGCCGTCGAGCGCGAGCGTGGGTACGTACAAGGTCGCGGAGCTCACGGGCCTGCGAATCCTCGTGGTCGATGACGAACCCGACACGCGCACGATATTGAAACACGTCCTGGATGACTGCGGAGCGACAGTGACTCTGGCGGAGAGCGCGGACGATGCGCTGAGGGTGCTGCGGCGCACGCACGTCGACCTCATGGTCAGTGACATCGGGATGCCGATCGCCGACGGGTACGAACTGATGCGCCGGATTCGCGAGATGGCCGCTCCTGTGTGTACCGTTCCAGCGATCGCTTTGACGGCGTTCGCGCGCTCCGAGGATCGGGCCCGCGCGCTGCGCGAGGGCTACGTGATGCACCTCTCGAAGCCGGTCGAGCCGGCTGAGTTCGTCGCCGCAGTGGCCAGAGTGCTCGGACGCTTGGAGGACCGGCCCAGCTGATGGAGCGCGATAAGCGCGGGAGTTCCTTCGAGCAAGCTCCCGCCAAGGCCCGCGTGGCGCATCATCTCAGCCCAGTCATGCGCCCCCGCATCGCTCTCACAGTCGGCGACCCAGCGGGCATCGGCCCCGAGACCGTCTTCGCCGCGCTCGCACGCGCGGACGTGCGAGCACGGGCGTCGCTCGTCGTGATCGGGCCCGAGGCGCTGCGCCCCGTCGACGTACCGCAGTTCCGTGAGGGCGCTCCGCCGAGCCACGTGGAATGGAGCGCGACGGAGGGGCCCGAGTGCTGGTCCATGGGTGAGGTGCAAGCGAGCTGCGGCGCGGCTGCGGTCGCGGCGCTCCGGCGCGCGCACGAGCTCGCGCTCGCGGGCGACGTCGACGCCATCGTCACTGCGCCGGTGAACAAAGCGGCGCTGCACGCGGCGGGCACACACGTCGAGGGCCAGACGGAGCTCTTGGCGTCGTGGTGCGGCGCGACGCGCTACGAGATGATCGGCATCGCGGGCGCGCTGCGCGTGATGCTCTTGACGCGCCACATGCCGCTCGCCGACGCGCTCGTCGCAATTCGGCACGCGTGCGAGGTCGGTGGGCAGCTCGAGGCGCACCTCGCGCTGTTCGACGAGGCCTTGCGCGACCTCATCGGCATCGATGCGCCCCGCATCGCGGTCGCGGGCCAGAATCCCCACGCGGGCGAGGGCGGCATCCTCGGCCGCGACGAGCTCGATCACATTGCGCCCGCCGTCGCGCGCGCGCGCGCCGCTGGCCTCGACGTCAGCGGGCCGATCTCGCCCGACGCCGTATTCCACGACGCGTTGCACGGGCGCTACGACGGCGTGCTGGCCCTGTACCACGACCAGGCATTCATCCCGCTGAAGCTGCTCGCCGCTGGGCGCGGCGTGACCGTGATCGCGGGCCTGCCGTACCTGCGGCTCAGCCCGATGCACGGCACGGCGTTCGACATCGCGGGTCGCGGCCTCGCGGATCCGACGAACCTGGTCGAGGCGCTCCTGCGCGCGGCGGAGCTCGTCGAGCGTCGCCGGTGAGGCGCTGGTGCACCTCACCGTCGAGCGCGTCGTTGCTCGACGCGCTGCTGCCGAGGGCGCGGGTGGGGCCAAAAGGGGGTGCAGCGGTCCAAGGGGCGCCCCGTGGCGAGGGGAGGCGCGTGCACGCTCTCCCGCCCGCGTCGGCTTCAGAGGGCGTCAAAACGGACATCGGGCTCCAGAGGTGCGCCGAGGCGCGCGCCCCGCCACCAACTCTTCACACGAGACACGCCTCGGGCCCAAAAGGGGCCAGTCGGCTCGCATAGAATGCCGAAACGAATCGGGGTGCCCTCTCCAGCGCCCCGCCGGCGGCCTCTCCCCGTCACCCGACCATGATCCAACGCAAGAAGAAGATCGTCCTCTACCAGCCGAAGCAGGTCGACGAGACCCTCGGCGTCGAGTCCGGTAAGGACATGCTGCCGCTCGAGATGATGACGATCGCGGCGTTCCCGCTGCAGGACGGCTACGACGTGCGCATCGTCGACGGCTCGCTGTACCACGGCACCACCGGACACGAGCGCCTCTTGCAGGAATGCGAAGACGCGTTCCTCGTCGCGACCACGTGCATCCTCGGCTACATGGTCACGGACAGCTGGCTCGCGATGCAGCGCGTCAAGGCCAAGTTCCCGAAGCTGCCCGCCGTGATCGGCGGTTGGTTCCCGAGTGTCAAGCCCGACCTCATGCTGGAGACGGGCCTCTACGAGTGTGTTGTCATCGGGCAAGGCGAGCTCGTCTTCCGGGACGTCGTGCGCGCGATCGACGCGGGCGAGCCCCTCGACACGCTCGAAGGCATCGCGATCCGACGCGACGGCCAGGTGATCCGCACGCCGCGCCGCGCCATCGCGGGGTGGGACGAGATCCCGAACGTGCCTTGGCACTTGATCGACCCCGCGCCGTACCGCGAGCACCAGATGCGCGCGAACTCCGCGCGCGACGTGCTGCGGCTGCCGACGCCGCCGTGGATTGGTCACGGGAAGCCGTACTTCGGCATCACGTACTTCTCGAGCTACGGTTGCCCGGAGCCGTGTGGCTTCTGCTGCAGCCCCGAGCTGACGATGCGCCGCTGGAAGCCGATGGGGGCGGAGCGGATGCTCGACGACATCCAGGAGCTGCACGAGCGCTGGGGCTTCGACTCCATCCGCTTCCACGACGCGAACTTCGGCGTGATGCAGAAGCGCAGCCGCGAGTTCGCGGAGGGCCTCCTGAACCGCAACCTGCGCATCGGCTGGAACGCGTTCATCGAGACCCACGCGATCCTCAAGTACAAGCCGGAGACGCTCGACCTGATGGCCGAGTCCGGCATGTACGTCGCCGAGATCGGCGCCGAGGCCGGGCTGGACGAGATGATGAAGCGCATCGGCAAACCCATCAAAGGCGACGACAACATCGCCGCCGCCGTCGAGATGGACCGCCGCGGTGTACAGGGCTCGATCACGTACATCATCGGATACCCCGGCGAGAGCGAGGAGTCGATGATGGCCACGATCGACCAGTGCAGGCGTCTGCACAACGCCGCGCCGCTCGCGCGCCCGAACGTCTGGCCGTATCGCCCGATTCCCGGCACGGTGATGTGGGACGAGGCGATCGCGCTCGGTTACCAGGGGCCGAAGACGATCCCCGAGTGGGGCTCGATCGGCGAGTACCACCTCGAGGAGACCTGGCCCGGCAACATCCCGCCGTCGGTCGCCGAGGCGCGGAAGATGTACCAGCACTACGCGACGCTCTCGTACGGCCTCGCGCGTGGGCGTATCGGGTGGTGGGAGCGCCGCGCGCAGCGCCGCCTCGAGGACGGCTCGTACCAACGCGGCCGGATCGAGGCGAAGGCGTTCGGCGCCTACAGCAAGGTCTCGCGCAAGCTGTTCGGCGGCGCGGACACGATCCGCTCGTGGGTCGACCCGGGCCACAAGACCGGCACCGCCGGCAACGCGGCGTCGAAGTCGCGCAGCGTGATGACCGAGGCGACGAAGGGCTGAAGGCCAGCCGGGGCCACGCTCGCCGTGGCCAGGTTGCGCCGACCGATTTCTCGCGCTCACCCGCAACCCGCGGTCGCGCCGTCGGTCTGTCTCCACGCGCGGGCCCTCCGCCCGCGCTCGAGCGGACCGAACGCACTTGGAGGTGCAGCGGCATGGGGTGGCGATTCGATCGGGAGCGTTGGCGCGCGCGGAGCCTCGTAGCTCTCTTGCTCACGCCGTGGATCACGGGAGCGTCATGGGCCATGGGGCCGGTCGTCGCTGCGCAAGGCGCGCGGCCGGCGCAGCCGCCGCAGGAGGACGAGCCGCCATCTCTCGCGGAGCTGAAGCGTGACCTCCGCGCGCCCTATCCCGACGCGCGGCGGCGCGCGGTGAAGCGGCTGGCCGCGCTCGGGACGGACGAGGCCTGGCGGCTCGTCACGGCGGCCCTGGAGGATCGCGACGGGCAGGTCGCGGACCCGGCGCAGCTCGCGCTCGCCACGTTGACCGAGCCCAAGCTGCTGCGCGAGCTCTTCGGCGCGGCAGGACTCACGCACAAGGACGAATGGGTGCGGCTGCGCGCGGCGGAGGTGCTCGGGCGCAGCGCGCTGCCAGTCGATGGGCTCGAGCTCGCGCGCCGCTTCGATCGGCGGGCGCCCGCGTTGACGGTGGCGCTGCTCGCCGGCATCGAGCGGCTCGCGCTCGCAGGGCAGCTCACCTCGGACGCGCCCGGGCTCGCCGAGAAGGTCGCCGACGAGGTCGCGCGTGGGCGCGTTGACGAAGTGCGGGGGATGGCGCTCCTGACGCTGCTCGCGCTGGACCGGGCCGCAGCAGAGCGCACGGCGCGCGACGTGCGGGGCGACAAGGCCGCGGCCGTGCGCGCTGCCGCGAGCGAGGTGCTCGCGCTCGTCGGCGCGCGGGACAACGAAGCCATCTTGCAGCGCGCGCTGACGGACGGCGACCCACAGGTGCGCGCCGTCGCGCTGCGCCGGATCGGTCTGCAGCCGACAAGAAACACCCTCGAGCTCGTGGCCGCGCGCCTCGCCGTCGAGCCGCGCACGACGCTGAAGGCGCGGCTCCTCGAGACGCTGCGCGATGCAACGGGCTGGCGGCACGGCTCGAACCCCGAGGCCTGGCGCGCGGCGCTCGCCAAGATCCCGAGCGACTGGGACGGGCGCCCGCTCACCCCGGCACGGCCCAGCGACGCGGCGGCGGACAAGTCGCTCGCGGCGATCGGGCGCCTCGACCCGGCCAGCGATCGGCTCGCGATCCTGATCGACTTCTCGGGCTCGCTCTGGAACGTGCAGGCCGGTGGGCGCACACGCAAGGAGCTCCTGGACCCCGAGTTCCAGAAGCTCGTGGCGGCCCTCGCGCCCGGCGCGCGCTTCAACGTCGTGCCCTATACCGGCGTGCCACACCCTTGGCAGGAGCGGCTCGTCGACGGCGACCAACAGAACGTACGCGCAGCACAGGACGCATTCACGCGCTGGACCATGCGCGGGCAGGGTGACGCCTTTGGCGCGATCGAGGTGGCGCTCGCGGACCCCGATGTCGACCGCGTCTTGCTCCTGACCGACGGCGCGCCGACAGGCGGTCGCCGGTGGGACCTGCCGCTGGCGTTCGAGCACCTCCTGCAGGGCTGTCGCCTGCGACCGATCGTGTACGACGTCGTGCTCGTCGACGCGCCGAAGGGGACGGCGCGACGCTGGGAGCGCCTGACGGCCGAGACGGGCGGGCGCCTGCTCGCCGTGAGCTTCTCGACGGCGACGGGGGAGGCGACGACACGTTGAAGCTTGCAGTGGCCTCCTGGGCGCGCGACGATCGCGCACGATGCAGCCCCCCGAGCGCCTGGCCGGACGCGCAGCGCCGCTCCTGGCCGCGCTGCTCGCGGGGCTCCATGCCGCGTCGTACTGGAGCGCGGGTCCGGTGGACGACGATTACATCGTGCACCGCTACGCCGCGAACCTCCTGGCGGGGTACGGCTTCGTCTACAACCCCGGCGGCGAGGCCGCGGAGGGGTTCACGTCGCCGTTCTGGCTCGCGGTGTCGGTCGCCGTGCAGGCGCTCGACCCCTTGCGCGGGGCCGCGCTCGAGGATGCGGTGCGCGGCTTGGGTGTGGCGGCCGCGGCGCTGACGGCGTGGGTCGTCGCGCGGGCCGCTGGGACGACGCGTGTGGCGTGGGCAGGGCTTGCGGTGGCAGCGTCGCCGGCCTTCGCGTTCCACGCGGTGGCGGGGCTCGGGACGGTGTTCCTGGCGCTCTTCCTGGCGCTCTTCGCCGCGCGCTGGCTGGCTGCGGAGCGCCGCCAGGTGACGCCGCTCGGAGCGGGCCTCTGGCTCGCGCTCGCGTGCCTGACGCGTCAGGAGGCCGCGCTCCTGTGGCTACCGTTCCTCGTGGTCGCGTGGCGTCGTCGCCAGGTCGTCGCTGCGCTGCCGGCGGGGCTCGCTCTGGTCGGTTGGACCGTGGCGCGGCTCGCGCTCTTCGGGCGCCTCGACCCCGTGACCCACGCGGTCAAGCGGCTGCCGCTCGCGGCGGAGCTCGATTATGGGCTCCATTACCTCTGGCGTTCGACGTTGGACGCGCTCGTCCTGGTCGCGCTCGCCGCGGCGCTCGTCGTCGTGTGCGACCGGCGCAGAGGCGCCGCGTTGCGCGCGCTCGGCGCTGGGGTCCTGTTGCACGCGGCCTATGTCGTGCTCGTCGGCGGCGATTGGATGCCGCTGGCGCGGTTCTTCGTGCCCGTGCTGCCACTCGGGCTCCTGCTGTTCGGCGCAGCGGTCGAGCGCCACGTCCCCGAAGCGCCGCGACTCGCCGCGTGGGCGGCGGCCCCGCGGCTTGCCGCTTGGACAGTGGTTCTGCTCGGACTGCAGCTCGGGCAGCGCGAGCGCGCGCAGGTGGTGTTCGACCACGGCTTCTTCGAGCGGCGTTGGGTGGCCCTCGGCGAGCACTTCCGCCGCTTTGCGCCGCCGGGCACGCGCGTCGCGTTGTCGCCGATAGGCGCGTTCGGCCAGCGCTCGCGGTTGCCGATCGTCGACCTCCTGGGCCTGACCCACACGCGCCTCCTCGGCGTGTCGCCCGACCTCGAGGGGGTGCGCATGAAGGGGCACCATCGCCACGACGCCGAGTGGGTCCTCGCCGACCCGCCTGAATTCATCGTGCTCGGCAACGGCGTCGTACAGCCCGACACGGGGCGCCTCGCGGTGAACCCGTGGGAGCGCGACATCGCCACCGACCCGCGCTTCGCTGCTCTCTACGTGAAGGTGCGCGCCGAGCTCGACGGCGCGCCGCTGGAGTGGTTCCGCCGGCGCGACGTCGCGCCGCTCGCCGGAGAGACGCCGCGTTGAGCTCGACTTCGATCGACTAACGGAAGGTCACTGCGAGGCCGTCGGTCAGGTTCGAAGTGGCCTGGTTCCCGGCCTGATCGCGGTACCAGGCCTGGAAGTGCCAGGTCTCGCCGATGGCCGCCGAGACGTTGCCGCTGGACTGCGGGAGCAGCGCGAGGTCGAGCGTGGACTCGAATCGACCCAGGCTGCCGGTGGCGAGGACGACCGTGTCGAAGCGCCCGATGTCGCCGGAGAGGCAGAGCGTTCCGATACCTCCACCCACGTTCGGGGTCGAGCCGCTCAGGCGGCTGCAGATGAAGGAGCCCACGGAGTTCGGCGTGAGCTGACGCGCCTCGAGCGTGAAGTTGTTGGCGACGATCACGTCGGTGCCCCGCGCCGAGATGCGCCCGGACATGCCGGTAACGTTCGGCGTCGCCGTGCAGTAATTCGTGCCGAGCCCCACACCGCCGAGGTTCGCGACGAGGTCGTAGGTATTGCACGCCGACCAGGAGTACAGGTCCACCTCGACGATGACGTCCCGCGGCGTGGAGCCTGTGTTCTGCCACACGATGCGCTCGCTGTCAGTCAACGAGATGCTGCGCGCGAGTTCGCCTGTGCCCGTGCCGCACGATTGCCCAACGTCGTAGAGCCACAGGTCGATGTCCGCGGTGCTGTGGGTGAAGTCGATCCGGAAGTCCAGCGTCGCGCCCGCTGGGATGCGGACGGAGTAGTAGTCGAGGTCCGCGTTGCTCACCCAAAGGTCCGCGGTCGACCCGAGCGGCAGCGGTGTGGCGGTTGCGCAAGTGTCGTTCTCCTCAAGCAGGTCGTCGAGGACGGTCGCATTGCACGGCTGTGGCGGCACCGCGGAGGTCAGAGACAGGTCATACCGGTTGCAGATCGGGATCGAACCGCGCCACATCTGGACCTGGACGATCAACACCTTGGGCGCACCGGTGTTGTTGAGCCACGCGACCGCCTCGTAGTTCGTATACGTCTGCGAGCTGCGGAAATTCACCCAGAGGTCGCCGCAGGCGGCGCCGGGCTCGTAGAGCACGAGGTCGACGTCCCCTTGGTCGTCGTCGCATTGCAAGGACGCGCGCAGCTCGTACCCCGGCAGCACCGTGACCTGGAACAGGTCCGGGTCGTGGCGATGGACCCAGAGCGCGGTCTGGACGAATGGCATCGTCACGGCCAGCGCGGTCGCGCAGGTGTCGTTGTCCTCGAACGCGTCGTCGGGACCGCTGCACTGGGCACGGGACGGCGCGGAGAGCGCGGCGCAAACGACGAAGGCGACTGCCGCCGACAGCGGTAGGGATTTGCGAGGCATGGGGGGAATCGGCCCCTGTGGACGAGGCACGAGCGGAGGAGGCCGCCGAGGGTGCAATGCCCGGGCGGCACTTCGTCGACCAGGGGGCGACGCGAGGGGGAGATGAGGAGAGTGAGTCGAGCTGTCGAGCGCGGTGGCCACGGAAGACCAGGGCTCGGTTGTCGATCAGAGTGACGACGTGCTCATGTGGATCCACTCATCCCTCGTGTTCTGCCCGCAATCGTTCTGAGGCACTCGCTGTAAGTGCCTGTACCGCAACACTTTCTGCGGTATCGAGGGCAGGACCGTAGCGCTCCCGATAAGCCCACTGGACCAGTTCCGGCAACATTTCGGGGGCGCGCTCCTGGCGCACCAGTGTCGCAGCGTGGCTCGCGAGCGTGACTGCTCGGGGGCGCGGGTGACCGTGTTTGCGCAGGTCCGCCGACAGGCGTGCATGCAGGTCGTCCGCGGCCGCTGGCCGACGCGGGCCGGCGCTCGCTCGCCCGTTGGCCGTCGGCGAGCGCTCGCGCCGACGCAACAAGAGCCACGCGGCCACCGCGACCAGAGGCACGGCGAGAAGGGCCATGAACGAGCGCGGCGGGAGCGCGTCGGCGAAGCTGCGCAGCGCCGTCGCGAGTCCGAGGTCGCCCGCGCGCCAGGCACCCCAGGCGTCCGCGGCCCCGTCGAGCCAAGTCGAGGGCCCTGCGGCACGCGGGCGGCTCGGCGGTGGTTCGTCGGAGAGGGGAGTCCAGCGGCCGGCCACGCCGCCGGCCCGCCCGATGCTCGGAGTCGGGTCGAAGGTCAGCCAACCGAGCCCCTCGAACGGCACCTCGAGCCACGCATGCGCGTTGCGCTCCCGCGCGACCCAGCCGCCGTCCGGGGCGCGGGTCGCCATGAAGCCGACCGCCACCCGCGCAGGCACGTCGCAGAGGCGCAGCATCACCAGCCCGGCGCCAGCGAACTCCGTGCAGTGGCCGCGGCGGCGCTCGACGAAGTCCGCGAGCGCCTCGACGCCGCGGAAGCCCGAGCTCTCGAGCGAGTAATCGAACGCTTGCAGGTACGCGGCGATGGCGATGACCCGCTCGACGTCGGTGTCCGCGCCGCGCGTCGCGCGCCGCGCGTGGCGCGCCAGGACACGCAGCGCCGGCGAGTCCGCGGGCAGCTCCAGGTAGCGCCCCGGGGCCTCGCTCGGTGAGGCAGGCGGGCTGACACATCGGCGCCGTTCGAGCTCGCGTTGGGTCGTGCGCACGATGCCCGCCGAGCACTCGTAGGTGAACGTGCCACTCCGCAGCCCGTCGTACACCGAGGGACCGTCCGGCGAGTGACGCACGGGCTCCAGGGCGACCGCCAGCGCAGGCGACGGCAACGGCAGGATCGTCCACCGGCGCGCGGCGAGCGTCAGAGGCTGCGCCTCGATCGAATAGGTGTGCACCGCGACGCCCTCCGGGGCCAGCCCAAGCTGCACCCAGCCGTCGCGCACGCCGTCGTCCGCGTCACGGCGCTGGGGCGGTGCCCGCCGGTCGCTGGCGACGATGCCCTCTGGCGCCAGGCGATCCAGCACGAGGTGCCTCAGGTAGAGCACCGAGTCTTCGCACGGAGGAGTCACGCCTCGGACCCAGAGCACCTCGGCGTCCGAGACGAGCGAGCCGCTGCCTTCGGCGACGAAGTCGAGCATGTCGTCCATGGCGTCGGTCGGGGCTGCCCGCTGCGCCTTGCCACGGTCGGCCAGGTCCTCGGAGGGGTCGCTCGCGGCGCGCTGCGTCTCCGCGTCGGGCGAAGCGTGCGTGAGCCGCACAAACGCTGCATGGCCGGCGTCGACGCCCGCCAGTAACACGAGCGCGGCGGCGAAGAGCCCGAGGGCCAGCGCCGCGCCGAATGGCGCGCGGCTCCGCTCCGAGGAAGCGACGTCTGCGCGGCCGCCGCGGCACGCG
>Ga0163154_10005127_pt1 | contig 16832 bp, 10 predicted proteins | sample OliLakLV19MP9P1_FD_148649 | JGI IMG/M metagenome (GOLD analysis project Ga0163154, IMG submission 148649) | Freshwater microbial mat bacterial communities from Lake Vanda, McMurdo Dry Valleys, Antarctica - Oligotrophic Lake LV.19.MP9.P1 | ecosystem: Environmental > Aquatic > Freshwater > Lake >... | reverse complement strand
TCGATTTGATCCCCACGAAACGCAAAACTCACCACGGCACTACTCGCATAGGAAATCTCACCAAGCAGCCCCGCCAGTAGCGCATCAATCTCCCCAATCAGCGCCGCCGCTCGCGGCGCGGGCACCGCCAACACCACCCCCGCATAGGATTCACTACTCGTCCCGTCGGCAAAACGCAAACGCCAGTTGCCTACCTCATCGTGCGAAATTTTCTCCACCGATTGATTCAAATGGATCGCTTCCGCTGGCAAACATGCTCTGAGCGCCTCCACCAGCCGCCCCATCCCCCCGCGCAGCGTCACAAAACTCCCATACCGCGCCCCGCTAGAAGCTTCAGCATCCACTTGATCGCGCTGCCAAAGCGTCCCATTTTTCCGCAAAGCTTCCAATGCCTCCGGCATCGTTGCCGCCACGCTCAGTTGGTTTGCATCAGCCGTGTAAATCCCCGCCACCAACGGCTCGACCAAATGTTCAAACGCTTCCCGGCCCAACCGCTCCGAGGCGAAGTGAGCCAAGTTGTCATCAAATCCATCGTGATCGATGCCCTGCGGAGGCTTTCGCCAACGCTCCGCGATCAACCGCAATTTCCCCGGCCAACTCAAGAGCGGAGTTTTGATGATGGGCCATAGCCGTTGCGGACGGATCAGCACAAACCCCGCCGGCACGGGATGCAGTTTGCCATAGTGCAGCACGAGCGCCCGACGGTGGGCCGTGTTGGTCGGAATCAACTCGCCGCTGAGTCCCAACTCCTCGCACAATTCGCGGCCCCAAGGCTCCCGGGTAATAAAACTGTCCGCCCCGCGCTCGATAAGAAAATCGCCCTCGCCGTGCGTGGCGAGCACCCCACCCAGCCGATCACTCGCTTCAAAAATCTCGACCCGCGCCTGCGGCAGCAGCTTGGTCAATCGATACGCAGCCGTCAGCCCAGAAATCCCGCCCCCCACAACGGCAAACTTCAGAGGTGTTTTAGAAGTATCAGCCAAAATGAATCACAATCGATACCTATTTAGCCGCGGTGCTCGCACCGCGCTCAAGACAACACAGCGCCACGGCGGGCACCGACGCTCCGCGTTGGTCGGCACCGCGCTTCTCGTGGAAACAACGCAACCATTCTGGCATCACCAACCAACCCCTGTCCACCATACAGAGCAGCACCATCCCGGTGCGGAAACAGTGGTTTTCTTGCTTCAAGGGCAGGGTGCCACTGCTGGCTTGTCCAGCAGTGCCTTCTCAGCGGCTGCTTGTAATCAGATTTCTTGTGGATTCTCACCGACGTCAAGCTTATATTCACTGCATGAGCAACCTTCCACCCCATCGCAAGCAAGTCCGCCATCATCACGATCCGAGCCATTGTCACGAGCTCACGTTTTCTTGCTTTGGCCATTACGTTCTGCCCCTTTTTGTCTTCCCTTCTATCTTCTAAGAAGAGCAAAGCAAGTTGGACGATTCAATGAACTTATGGGAGCTAGTTGAAACAGGCGATCAAACGGGGCTACGTCAAGCCATCGCGGAGGGGGCTGATCCGAATCGATCGTTCCCCGACAGCGACGAATGTCTATTAACGATAGCTGCTTCCAGAGGAGATTCGGCCATGGTCCGACTGCTGTTGGAACTGAGAGCTGATCCTAATTTCTGCCAAACAGTTACCCCACCTCTGACAGCGGCCGTCGAGAGTGGCTCCTTGACATCTGTAAAGGAGTTATTGAAGGCCGGCGCCGAAATCAACGTGCGGGATGAGGATGGTGGTACACCGTTGATGATCGCCGCAGCGTGTGGGCATGTGGACATTGTCAAAGAGCTCTTGCAGCGCGGTGCCAATCCGAAGCTCAAAGACGAGAGCGCAAACACAGCACTATTCTTGGCGACTGACAAAAACCACATCGAGGTTTGCGAACTTTTAATGCCTATCTCCACAGCCAAGGAAAGAGAGAGAGCTAAACTTGTTTTGGCTTTTCGCTCGCAAGGGGAAACCTCGGAAGAAGTAAATCAGCTCATTCTTGCAGCCACGCGCGGACATGCCGAAGTTGTTTATGGTTTAGTGAGAAACGGGTTATCGGTTAATGCCATCAATGAAGACGGCAAGACTGCCCTTATGCGTGCTGCCAACAAAAACCACAAGGAGATCGTCGAGTGGATGCTCGAACGCGGGGCGGACATCAATCGAAGAGATATTTACGGCGAGAGTCCGTTGACTTATGCGGCAATGGGATGTCATCCCGAGATGTACGATTTTCTCTTCCCGCTGACTGACAAGAAACTTCGCAAACGGGCTGAGATGATCAAGAAAAATCAGATTGACATCGGCAACTGGCCCGCCCAGAAGGGGTGACTGTGTCCATTCGGCAGAAGAAAAACGGAACGAATGACAAACAAACAATCGTTCGGACACAAATAACGCTCGGTCTCCTCGGTCAGCTTCCCCAAGCGCGCGGCCAAAAGTAACGGCTAAAATTGGCCACCCGTTTGTGATAAAATCAGCGATGCGCTAAATTATGTTCAGATGGCGTTTCCTTGAATATTGGGTTGGCAAGGCAACGACAATTCGTGGGAATTGGGTCCGACAACGTTAAAATCGCGAGTTTTTTCTTGGCAAACCACATCATCTAGTGGGTCTGACCAAACCAACTACTACCTATAGACATTTTCACCACCCCGCCAATCGACGTAAACTGGTAAATTAGAGTCTCAAGAGCGGCCCCGAAGCCAGGGCGGAGCCACAACATGTTGTGTGTCCCCACCGCTGACCCGCGTGTGCGACGCCAGTAGGCAACTGGACTGACAAGCACTTGCCTACCACACCTTCCGACCCGGTCGCCAAGGCCAATACGATTGCGGCCGCGCGCCGAGTCGTAACTCCATGCCCGCGGTCAAGGAGAAATTGTTGACCGTCTCGACGTCGTCCGACCCAAAGCCGAGGTTGTCGAGCACTTCCAGCCGCCAGGCAAGCCAAGGAAATTGATGGAACTCCACGCCCACGCCAAACGGCATCGTGGCCAGTGTCACGTTGCGGCTGATACTCAAGTCATCCACGAAATCAATCCGCGCCAACCCCGCGCCCAGCAGTCCGTAAGGCCGAACTTTGGAATCGCCCCACGGATAATACTTGAGATCGACGTCGCTGATAAAGTAAGAGCCGTCGGCAGGCGTGGCATTAACCCCTTCGAGGTCCATGTTGGGATGCGACCAACCAAACCGCCATTCGAGCCCCCAGAAGTAATCAAAGTCGTAACCGATCCGCAGTCCGGCGATCAACTCATTGTCGAGATTAACTCGCCCCGCGATCAACTCATCGCCGGTGAGCGTGCCGAGAAACCAATCCGCGTGATAGGGGCGATTGAGCCAACTCGTGCCCTCCAAGGGGACGCCTTTGCCAGTGTGACGGCCGTCGGTCGAGGAATGGCGAAAACCGAAGTGGCGGACCCAGTCAATCGTTTTCACCGAGGGGTCGTTCCACTTGACGGTGTTGTCTGCCAGCGGTTCTTGCTCGACGAGCGGCTCCCATTGATCGAATTCCGCAGCCTCGGGAGCATTGACTTCGCTCTCTTCATCGACCTTGAAATCAAATGTCGAGGCCTTGCCACGCGATTCTTCGTCGAATGGATCAGCCGCGTGCGCAGGCAACGCCATGAGCAGCGTCAGCCACGCAGCGCAAAGGGCATACAAAGATCGTGTGAAGACCGCGTCCATGCGATTCAACAGCCACTCGTGGAGAAAAGAAATCAATACGCGGTTCCGCTTACGAATCGAAGCGGAATCGCGAGATTTGGGCGGGGATTATGGCGGTGGCTGCCGCTGGTGTCAACGCTGCCGTTACTGCACGCTAGCAGTCTCGGCAACTTGAGCATCGTTCGACTCAATAACCGATTGTTTCCCCACTTCGACTTCCACCTGACTGGCTGGCGGGGTCGGGGGTGCTATCACTTCGGCAGAGACGGTCAGACCCGCCGTACGATTAGGGCGGTCCGTCGTGATGGTGACGGGCACCTTCACCGGACCAGCCTGATCGCCGGGGCGATATGTGATTTCGACCAAGTGCAACTCTTTCGATTCTTGATCGGTATTAAAGCTAAAGCAGTTGTCACCGCAGTTCACATCAAGAATCTTGAACGGCTTCTTGCCGCGTACCACCACTTTCTTGGTGATCGGCTCGCCGGCCTTTACATTGCCAAGCACCAAAGTCTCGGGAGTCACGGAGATTTCCGGCACGACATGTCCACCAACAAACAACGGAATCCGTTGGCTATCCGTGCGGCGATCGTTCGTGACGACTGTGAGCTGATCCTTGATGAAACCGACCGGCACGTTGTCCTTGAGCCGCACGGTCAGGTTGTAATTCACTTTGCCCGAAGTGCGGGGAGCTTCTGCCATTTCAACTTCAAAGTAGTCATTATCATTCGTGATATCGACAATCTTCCAGTCGGCACGGCCGGCATAACTGACATTGATACGCTGCTCGCGGAGCTCGCCTTCGTCAACTTTGCCGAATTCAATCGCACCAGGGCTGAAAACAACGTCGCCCCGGATATTGCCATGCACGCGGACCTGTACTTCGGCTGGATACGGTGCGCCAAACGAGACGGTGAGGGTCGCCCCGTGCAAACCCACGAAAGTGTGAGTATTAAACTTGGCGACCAAGAATGCCTTCTGATAAGTGTTAATGGTGTTGTTCTCGATGGTCGGCGAGGTGCAACCGCAACTCGAACGCACGCCAAGAATCTTCATCGGCTGCTTGTAGAGATTGGTAATCTCGAAGCGGTAAATGGTTTCCGCTCCACGAGCGACCGTGCCGAAGTCGTGCTCAACTTTGTTGAACATTTTCTCGGCCCAATCTTGAGCGGCGAGTTGACCGACGGCGAAATTGGCGGCCACGACGAGGGCCACGAAAATAGTGCGCAACATGGCAGATGTCCCTGAAAAAAGTGAACGGCCTGATTGCGCAAATCCCTTTGCAACGAACATGATCAAAAACTTTCCCTGCTAGCAAGCAGTACCCAAGTGTAGTAAGGCGTAGGTTAGTTTACCGCAGTAATTACGTAAGAGCGAAGAATTGATTTAACTAAAACCATTATTTTTTGCTATTTTGTTCCGCTTTGGGTAGAGCAGTTCCGCAGGGCGAACTTCTGCTCTAGCCGTAGAATCTAACGATTGCAAGGGGCGTACCAACGAGCGAGATTATCGCATCTCCGAACTTCAGTTTAGCCCCCTGCAATCTTCGCACGCTTTGCTAGAATGCCCCCAACGGCAATTGCCGTGGTTGAATCGTTGTTTTTATCAAGCCCCAAGCGGGCTAAACCAGCCATATTTCCCACGTTCGCATGCCCAACGCCAGGAATGTTGCCATTGTCGGTGTCGGACTGATCGGCGGATCGATTGGCCTTGCTCTACGTAAGCGCGGATTGGCCGGGAATGTTACAGGCGTCGGGCGAAATCAAGCCACCCTTAATAAAGCCCTCGCCGTGGGAGCCATCGACCGAGCCACCACCGACTTGGGGGAGGGTGTGGCCAATGCCGAGGTCATTGTGGTTGCGACTCCCGTGGATTCGATTGCCGAGCAGGTGTGCCAAGTCGCGGCAGCGGCACCCTTGGCTCGGCTCATTACCGACGCAGGCAGCACCAAAGGCTTGATTTGCCGGGAAGTCGATGCACGACTTGCTGGGAAATCCCCAAACTTTGTCGGCAGCCATCCTTTGGCCGGCGATCATCGCACCGGCCCCGAGAATGCCCGCGAAGATTTGCTTGAAGGCCGAACGGTCGTGGTTACCCCCACCAAAGCCACTTCTGCGGAGGTGCTAGAAATTGCGCGGGAATTTTGGCAATCTTTGGGGGCCACGGTTCATGTCATGTCTCCCAAAGAGCATGACCAAGCCCTTGCCGCGACGAGCCATTTACCACACTTGGTGGCCTCGGCCCTGGCGAAATGCACCGCTCAAGAGTATTTGCCACTCGCCGCGACGGGTTGGGCCGACACAACCCGCGTGGCCGCCGGTGATGCGGAATTGTGGACTCAGATTTTCAGCCAAAACTTGGCTGACATGTTGCCGGCGCTCGACAGATTGATCGCCCAGCTTCAAGAAATGCGTGCTCAAATGGCCACCGGCGAGTGGTCTCAACTCCAAAAAACCCTCCACCAAGCGAAACAGATTCGAGATGCTCTGGGAAATTGACATCCACCCGCTCCCTGGACTGCCCGACCATGAAGCCGAGCGCATTGCCGCAGTCGCTTCAGAATTGGGAATTGGTCACAATTTGGTGATCCACTCCGCGCGGGGTTTCCTGCTCGAGAGCGATTCGCTTGATGAGGCTCAGGCCGAGCGGTTGGCCAGCGAGTTGTTTGCGGAATCAACCGTGGAGCGCCCGGTCGTGGGCCAAGTCAGTCAAGCGGCATTGTCTGCTTCACCCAACGGCAACGGGGCAGCGCTGCTGCAGGTCTTGTTGAAGCCGGGAGTCATGGATCCGGTTGCCCAGAGCGCGGAAGCGGCGGTGCGAGATTTTGGCTATTCGCTCTCATCGCTTCGCACCCTCCGCAAGTATTGGATTGATGGTGCCACCCAGCAGCAACTCGCCGCGATCAGTAACCGCATCCTCGCCAACGACGCCATTGAGCAAACAATTGTCGGTCCGCTGCCGTTTGATCGGTTGCAATTGGGGAGCGACTATCAATTCCAACTCTGCACGGTCGCTCTTAAGGATTTAGACGACGCCGGCCTGATGAAGCGCAGCCGCGAGGGACAGCTTTATTTGCAACTCGCCGAGATGCAGACAATCCAAAAGCATTTTGCCGAGTTGGGTCGCGAGCCAACCGACATCGAGTTGGAAACCCTCGCCCAAACCTGGAGCGAGCATTGCAGCCACAAGACGCTCGCGGGTCGGATCGCCTATCGCGACGAACAAGGCGAACGGCAATTCGACAACATGCTCAAGGAAACCATTTTCGCCGCGACCAACAAATTGCGAAAACAATGGGGCGACGAGGATTGGTGCGTCAGTGTATTCCGTGATAACGCGGGGATCGTGCGGTTCACCGATGATTTCAATATTTGCTTCAAGGTCGAGACGCACAACCATCCGTCGGCATTGGAGCCTTACGGCGGGGCCAACACAGGTATCGGCGGCGTAATCCGCGACACGATGGGTACTGGCATGGGTGCGAAACCGATCTGCAACACCGACGTGTTTTGCTTTGCCCCACCCGATACGCCGACGGACGATCTTCCGCCGGGGGTTCTGAATCCGAAACAGGTGATGCGTGGCGTGGTGAGTGGAGTGCGCGACTACGGGAACCGCATGGGGATTCCCACCGTGAATGGAGCCGTCTACTTCGATCCGCGCTACTTGGGAAATCCGCTTGTTTACTGTGGCAACGTCGGTTTGATTCCTGTGGACAAATCTTTCAAGAAACCACAGCCCAACGATTTGATCGTGAGCGTCGGCGGCCGCACGGGCCGCGACGGCATTCACGGCGCGACATTCTCGAGCGCGGAACTGACTCACGAAAGCGAATCGCTCTCCGGTGGAGCCGTGCAGATCGGCAATGCCGTCGAAGAGAAAAAAGTGCTCGATGTGCTGCTCGCCATTCGCGATCGCGGGCTGTATAGCGCGATCACCGACTGCGGGGCGGGGGGATTCAGCAGTGCCGTCGGCGAAATGGGGGAAGAAATCGGGGCCGAAGTCTGGCTTGACCGTGCCCCTGTAAAATACGCGGGACTCTCCTATACCGAGATATGGATTTCCGAGGCCCAAGAGCGGATGGTCATCAGCGTGCCGCCGGAGTCGTGGGAGGAACTTCACGCCCTGTGCGAGGCCGAAGGGGTTGAAGCGACGGTCATTGGCAAGTTTGCACCCACGGGTCGACTGGTTCTGAAATACGGCGAACACGTCGTCGGTGATTTAGCGATGGATCTCTTGCACAACGGCCGCCCACCGGTGATTCGCTCCGCGAGTTTCAATCCCCCACAAGTCCAACCGCTCGAATTGCCGATGCTGGGTCACGATCTCACCACCGATTTGTGCCGCATCTTAGGCAGTTATAACGTGGCGAGTAAGGAATGGATCATTCGTCAGTATGACCACGAAGTGCAGGGTGGCAGCGTCATCAAGCCGCTTGTCGGCTTGGCGAGCGACGGCCCGAGCGACGCCGCGATTGTCCGGCCCGTGCTTGGTTCGCGACGTGGCGTGGTAATTTCCTGCGGCATGAATCCCCGCTATGGCGATCTCGACACCTATCACATGGCTGCCAGTGCCATCGACGAAGCAATGCGCAACTGCGTGGCGGTGGGTGCCGATCCAAGCCGCATTGCGCTCTTGGACAATTTCTGTTGGGGCGATTGCGAGAAGAGTGAAACGCTTGGCTCGCTGGTCCGCGCGGCGCTCGCTTGTCATGATTTGTCACTCGTTTTGGAAACTCCTTTCATCAGCGGGAAGGACAGCCTCAACAATGAATTCAGTTTTGTCGATTCGATGGGCGAGAAGCAAACGATCGCGATTCCGCCGACGCTGTTGATTAGCGCGATGGGCCAAATCGCCGACGTTTCGCAAACAGTGACAATGGACCTCAAGCATGCCGACAGTTTACTTTACCTGGTGGGTGAAACGAAGGACGAACTCGGCGGTTCACACTTTGCGTTGATTCACGAAATTTCGGGCGGCGATGTACCTCAAGTCGATCCCAGAGTCGCCAAGCAAACCTTTGCCGCCTTGCATCGTGCGATTTCACAGGGGTTGGTTCGTGCCTGCCATGATTTGAGCGAAGGTGGCCTCGCCGTGGCGGCAGCCGAGATGTGTTTCGCTGGTGGCATCGGGGCAGAAATCGAATTGGTTAAGGTTCCCACCGGTGGTGAAACGCTCTCGCCAGTGACACTGCTGTTTAGCGAATCGAATACTCGGTTCCTCTGTGAAGTTCGACACGAACAAGCCGACAAGTTTGAAACGGTAATGTCCAGCGTTATGCACGCCAGTGTGGGCCGCACCCAACCCGAGCTCCGGTTGCGTATCGCTGAACAGCAGGGTGCCTCTGCATGGATCAACGCGGAACTCAATGCGTTAAAAGCCGCCTGGAAACAACCACTCGCTTGGTAGAACCGATTTGACTATGTCACAGCCAAAAATATTAATCCTCAGAGCTCCTGGCACCAATTGTGATGCTGAGACCGCGCATGCGTTTCGGCTTGCTGGCGGGATTTCGGACGTAGTTCATTTGAATCGTTTTCTCGAAGACCCGCGATTGGCTGCCGACTACCAAGTGCTCTGTATCCCGGGGGGATTCAGTTACGGTGACGACGTTGCCGCCGGGCGTATTTTTGGCAATCAGATTCGGCATCATTTAGCTGATGCTCTCCGTGAATTTCGCGAGGCGGGCAAACTCATTCTTGGTATTTGCAACGGCTTTCAAGTGCTCATCAAGTCGGGGCTCTTGGACACCGACGATGCAATCGGCCCTGCGGCTTCACTCACTTGGAACGACTCGGGCCGATTTATGGATCGCTGGGTCGGCTTGCAAACATCCGGAAACCGCTGTGTCTTCTTGCAAGGCTTGGAGACGCTCGTGCTGCCGATTGCTCACGCGGAAGGAAAGTTCGTCGTTCGTGATGAAAGCTCTTTGACTCGATTCGAGCAGAACGGCCAATTGGTGTTGCGCTATGCAAACATTGGCGGCATGGCTGCGCCGTACAATCCCAACGGTGCGATTGCCGACGTGGCTGGAATGTGTGATACCACAGGGCGCGTTTTCGGCCTGATGCCGCACCCGGAACGGTTCGTCGATTTCACGCAGCATCCGCAGTGGACACGTCATGAGGAACGTGGCGAAGGCCAGGGTCTCGCCGTGTTTCACAACGCTGTGCGCTATTTTTCCTGAGAACTAACCGAATCGTTTGTATCGCGGTTCGATCTCTGGCTCTTTTTTTTCTGGCAGCGATTCGGCGAGCCACCAGGCAAACCGGCCCAAGACGCGGAAATAAACGAAACCCGTCGCCAGGGCGATCGGCACGGCAGCCAATATCCAACCTTCTGCAAACAGAAGTATGTTTGCACAGGTAACCACTCCCGCGGCCCAAATACTTGCCGACTCGACATAAAACAACAGCCAATAGGCTGGCCGAATCGCGAGACTTCCCCAAATCCTTGCCGAAAACACGCCCATCGGCGTACTTTCTTGAAAGGTGGAAAGTAGCAGTACGGGAAAGAAAACCAACATGCTAACGCTGCCGACGGCCGTCGAATATTGCCACGGTACAAACTGCATCGTGGCGAAAGCTGGTATCAAGCTCAGCGCGATTGGAAAGAAGATGTAAAATATCTCCGGGAAGGATTCGAAGATCCAGGGGCTAGGGGAAACGTGCAGCTTCTTGTGTCCCTCGGAGCTTTCCGCGACGATCGCGCACCAGATGGCGGCTATAGGCGCGATCCAAAACAGAACACCAATGATGATCGCCGCGACTATGCAGCACAGCATATACATGGCTGAAATCCCACCACCTTTGATAGTTGCCGCTTCGATCGCCAATCCCGCGACTACGATTCCTACCGCTGATGTCCCCACCCACCACGCTGGAACCGGCTCCTTGATCAGCATCGACCACACGCCGTTAAGCGTCGGCAGGCGTGGCATTTTCGGACGTTCTTCTTCACGTTGCTTCGCTACCTTCTCAACTGCGACTTTGCTCTCGCGTTTCAACCGCTCGACATACTCCGGCACCGGACTAGCTACGATAAGTTGCGTGGGGTCAAGTTTATATTCTTGCCCCGCCGGGACGAGCGGTGATTTCTTCTCGACTTCTTTGGGTGGTTCCTTCACCTTCGTGAGTGCGCCGCAATCGGGGCATTTTAATTGGCCACCAACGTGCTTAAGCTGGGCGTACATCAGCGTGTCGCAGACGCGGCAATAGACGGGGAACAACTTCGGTTGGGCCGCACGCTGGTTTTCCGGATCAGGGGCCTTGTTCACTTCCCACACGCCATACTGCTGCCCGCTCATGGCTGGCGGTTGGCGGATTGGTTCTGCCTGCTTCGGTTGGGGAACAACATTCGTTGCGTGACATTCCGGGCATTTGGCTTTTTTGCCCGCATCAGCACGATTGGCCACCAGTCGCGTGTCACACACTCGGCACCAAAACTCGATATAGCTCGGAGGCGCGGGCACTTCGGGTTTTACTTCTGCCTCAGCCTGTGGGCTGGGAACAATGAGAATCTTGCCGCATTGGCCGCAGCGACATTTTTTACCCGCATTGGCCGGTTCATAGGGGAGCGTGGCTTGGCAACCATCGCAGATGAAGAGTCGAGTTGGAGAAAGGGGGGCGGACATAAATGCAGAGATCCTGTTTTATGAATTGTACTCAACTCTTGGTGCGTCCCTCTATGACCGGCAAATAAAGGAGTCCACTTGTCAGCCGATTTGTCTAACTGTTAGCATCAATTTCATGTGGCAAGATATTCATGGACATGACGCGGTCGTCGAGCGATTCCGCCGCAGTCTCACCAGCGGTCGGCTCGCGTCGAGTTATCTCTTTCTTGGTCCCGCGGGAGTGGGGAAACGGACGTTTGCCTTGAAGCTGGCCAAGGCTTTGCTTTGCGCGAATACGGCGGAGGCCGATCTCGCTCCATGCAACCAGTGCGAGTCCTGTCGGCTGATGGACGCGGGCACGCACCCCGATGTCGATATTGTGGGCTTGCCAGTGGGGAAACGTGAGTTGTCGATCAACATCTTTCTGGGTGATCGTGAGCACCGTCACCAAGAGGGGTTGTGTCACAAGATCGGGCTGAGACCGATGATGGGCCGACGCCGAGTGGCGATCATCGACGATGCCGATGGGCTTAACACCGAGAGCGCGAACTGTCTGCTCAAGACCCTGGAAGAACCCCCGCCCGGCGCCGTGCTGATTCTCATCGGTACGAACCGTAGCCGCCAATTGCCCACGATTCTTTCCCGAACTCAAGTGGTTCGCTTCGAGCCGCTGCCCACGGATATTGTGAGCCGCTTGTTGGTTGACCAGGGAATTGTGGCCAGCGAACAAGAGGCCTCGCCACTTGCGGTGGAATCTGGCGGCAGTTTGCAGACAGCCGGTGAGATTCTTGCCATGAACCTTAGCGAATTCCGCACACGTCTGTTGCGTCAATTTGCTACTCCCGTTCTTGATGGTACACGGTTGGTTGCCATTCTTAACGATTTTGTAAGTGAAGCCGGAGCCGAGCCCGAGGCAAAACGGCAGCGTTTGCGACCGGCGTTTGCTCTCGTGATCGAACACCTCCGAGCCCAACTACGAGGCCAGAATGCTCAAGTTTCAACGAATCGCGCACCAAATTCGCGCTTACTGGCCGCCATGGATCGCTGCATCCTGGCCGAGGAAGAGCTGGATCGGAACGCGAATCAGGCCACTCTGCTGGAATGCTGGGTCGACGATCTGGCCCGATTGTTCAATCCAGCACCTTCAGTTCGCTGATCTGTGTGTTTTCCACCCCCTCTCCTCCGGTTGACTGACTTCGTGAGTCAATCTAAACTTCGCTCTTGCTTAGGATTACAATCTTGCAAACTGTAACCGCCAGGCCGGACTTTGCTGGGGTTCTTCGATCCAAAACGGTCGCTTTTCCGGTTATCTAGGTGGTTCTGGGGAGTTGCGTATCCTATTTTTCGGTAGCTTGGAACTGTTCAGGTTGGGGGAGCTCTGATCGCAGCGAGTCTCACTGCTGCGGAGCTTTTCGTTCCGCCCAGCACTAAGCGCGACACGACACTAGTTTTCCAAAATAAAGAGCCAGGAATCTCAATGTTTTTTTCGATAGTGCGTTGCTTGCTCACGGCGGTCATTGGATTGATTGCATCCGCGGCGAGTGCTGGTGAAGCGGACCTCATTCTTCCCGACGTTTCCACTGAACTTTTTCTGGGAATCAATGGCCGACACTGGCTGTTGGGCGGCCTGGGGGTTTGCGGGCTCGGCATGTTGTTCGGGCTGAGCATGTTTGTCAAGCTCCGCAATCTTCCCGTGCATCGCTCGATGCGCGAAATCTCGGAGCTTATCTACGCAACCTGCAAGACCTATCTGTTTACTCAGGGTAAGTTCATTCTGATCCTCGAGTTGTTTATCGGGACGGTCATGGTCTTCTACTTCGGTTGGCTGCGAGACTTTGAGCCACTCAAGGTTAGCGTCATTGTGTTGTTTAGCCTGGTTGGTATCGCGGGTAGCTATTTCGTCGCTTGGTTTGGTATTCGCATCAACACCTATGCCAACTCACGGGCGGCGTTTGCTTGCTTGGCGGGAAAGCCGTTGCCGGCTTATTCCATTCCTCTTCAAGCGGGTATCAGCATTGGCACGTTGCTGATCAGCGTCGAGCTGGCGATCATGCTCGCGATTCTGCTCTTCATCCCCGGAGACTATGCCGGGGCATGTTTCATCGGTTTTGCCATCGGCGAATCGCTCGGTGCCGCGGCTCTTCGGATCGCGGGGGGCATCTTCACGAAGATCGCTGACATCGGTGCCGACCTGATGAAAATCGTGTTCCATATCGAGGAAGACGATGCCCGCAATCCTGGCGTGATCGCCGATTGCACGGGCGACAACGCCGGCGATTCCGTCGGCCCCACGGCCGATGGATTTGAAACCTATGGCGTGACGGGCGTGGCACTGATTACCTTTATTTTGTTGGCAGTGATTCCTTCGGATACGACATCGTATCTGCCGGATGGCGTGACCGTAGCTGCGGCTACCCAGGATCAAGTGGCCGCTGCCACGGTTGCTGCGACACAAGTGCAAGTGCGGTTGCTGGTCTGGATTTTCATGATGCGCATCATGATGATCGCCACGAGCATCCTGGCGTATGCCGTGAATCAGGCCTTGGCTCGGGCGAAATATGCCAATGAGACTCATATGGATTTTGAGGCTCCGCTGACGCGGTTGGTGTGGATTACGTCGATCATTTCCGTGGCTGTCACTTATGTGATGTCTTACTTGTTGATCGCGGAACTCGGCGACGGCACCTTATGGTGGAAGCTCTCGACGATCATCTCTTGTGGCACTTTGGCCGGAGCGATTATCCCTGAGCTTGTCAAGATTTTCACTTCCACACATTCCATGCATGTGAAAGAAGTCGTCGAGTCCTCGCGGCAAGGCGGGGCTTCGCTCAATATTCTCTCCGGTCTCACGGCGGGAAACTTTAGTGCGTTTTGGATGGGGCTGACCATCGTCGCTCTCATGGCGATTGCCTACGGGGTAAGTCTATTTGGACTCGAAGCTCTTATGATCGCTCCGGCGGTGTTTGCTTTTGGTTTGGTTGCGTTCGGCTTTTTGGGCATGGGGCCCGTCACGATCGCCGTCGATTCGTATGGCCCCGTAGCCGACAACGCGCAGAGCGTGTTCGAGCTTTCGAGAATTGCCAAACTGCCCGGTATCGAGAAAGAGATCAAAAGAGATTTCGGTTTTACTCCTGACTTTGTCAAAGCCAAACAATTCCTGGAAGAAAACGACGGTGCCGGCAACACGTTCAAAGCCACGGCCAAGCCGGTGCTCATCGGTACGGCAGTCGTCGGTGCGACGACCCTCATTTTCTCGATCATCGTGGTCCTGACTCAGGGGCTCACGACGGATATGGAAAAACTCTCTCTGTTGTATCCTCCCTTCATGCTCGGCCTCATTTCTGGTGGGGCGGTGATTTATTGGTTCACGGGTGCTTCGACTCAAGCGGTCTGTGCCGGTGCTTATCGCGCGGTGGAATTCATCAAGGAGCATATTCATCTCGACGATGGAGCGGAGCGGGCGTCCATCGAAGACAGCAAACGGGTTGTCGAAATCTGCACTCTCTATGCCCAAAAAGGCATGTTCAATATTTTCTTCGCGTTGTTCTTCATGACTCTGTCGTTCGCGTGCATCAATGCTCATTTCTTTATTGGGTACTTGTTCTCGATAGCCATCTTTGGACTCTATCAAGCGATCTTCATGGCCAATGCCGGCGGTGCTTGGGACAACGCCAAGAAAATCGTGGAAGTCGAGCTCCGCGAAAAGGGAACTCCGCTGCACGATGCCTCGGTCGTCGGCGACACGGTCGGCGATCCGTTCAAGGACACTTCCTCGGTGGCCCTCAACCCGGTGATCAAGTTCACCACGCTCTTTGGTCTGCTGGCCGTGGAACTGGCGATTGAAATGGATCCGACCACCAGTGTCACCATCGGCGCGATCCTCGGGCTGCTGTCGCTGGTCTTTATTTGGCGGTCGTTCTACCGGATGCAAATCGCTGTCCATGCTGCTGGCTGAGGCCCCAGGGGAGTAGTTTTTCAGCCCCACTTGCAGCGCCCGACGATTGATCTAAAATTAGGCTGAATTGGTCTGGGGGAATTGACGATATTCCGTGGGCCGATCCTGCTGGGATAGCACCTGGAGAGGTGGCAGAGTGGTCGAATGCGCCGGTTTGCTAAATCGGTGACCGGGGAAACCTGGTTCGCAGGTTCAAATCCTGTCCTCTCCGTTTCCAAAACCCTTGCCTGATGGTGAGGGTTTTTTTGTTGCGAGGTGGTTCAACGCATCCAATCCCACCAACCGGGAGTGCTATTTTGCGATGAAAACTTCAAGCCCGCAGCAGGCTATGAAGCTCGCTTGCCATTGTGACTGGTTTCCATGGCACGTTATGGGGAAACCCATGGCTTTAGCGCATGGAATGAGAACAGCGATTGGCAGCTTACGCCGAATCGCTCGCCTTTGTCGTGGTTGCGAAGAGACAGCACTATTTCAAGTGCTAGCTTGCTCATAATGTCTGCTATCCGCATAAGTGACTGCATTCTTCAAGTCACCCCCTAGCGGGGTCCGAACAACTCTATAGTAGTGTGCTTTTTCGTCGGGGCTTGCTAGCTCTAAGGACAAGCCGCGAGCAATACCTTGTCTACCCTGGTTCGACGCCTCTCGGACCAAACGATCTTCTCGTCTTATCACAACATGTTCAGCATCGTTTCAGGGAATATCCTGAGTGGGAGATGTTGCGCAACCGCGCGAAAGCAGTTGTGCGCGCGGTTGGCGATGGTGCTGCTGATGGCAATTTTCTGTGTCACGGCGGGCTGTACCCCTTCCAAGTATCGCCAAGAGGCCGACGAAGATGCGAATTGTTTGACCGATCAAAAGTCCGCGATGGCGGGGATTGAACCGGCGAGTTACCGCATCGACATCGACCCGCGTTCGCGCATGTTCGATCCGAATGACCCTGACTGCGAGCCGATGCCTCCCGATGATCCAACCTCGAATCTGTTGATGCAACGGATCGACGGGATGAAAGGCTCGAAGCTTTGGAAGAAATTGCCGAAGACGCCGTTCGTCGAGAATCCGGCGTGGACCGACTATCTGCCGCTCAATGAAGAAGGTCAGGTGGTGCTCGATCTCACCGGTGCGGTGGAAATGGGAGTGATTAACTCGCCCCGCTATCAGTCAGAATTGGAACAGCTTTATCTTTCCGCGCTCGATGTGAGTTTCGAGCGGTTTCGTTTCGATTCGCAGTTTTATGGTGGGTCGAGTGTGCTTTTTACGGCCGATGGCAGAGATCGCACGGGAACTGGTGAGTCTTCGAGCTTGTTTGAAGTCAATGCTTCGCGACCTGGCAATCGGTTGAGGCTGGAAAAGCTTTCGGCGACTGGTAATCAATTGGTCGTCGGTTTTGCCAACTCGCTGATGTGGCAATTTGCTGGACCGGACGATTACACGAGCAACACGATTCTTGATTTTTCGATGATTCAACCCTTGCTGCGTGCCGGTGGCCGGACGCGAGTGTTGGAGCGACTCACAATCTCCGAGCGCAATTTGCTCGCTAACGTCCGCGAGATGGAACGGTTTCGCGAAGCGTATTATGTGAGCGTGGTGACGGGCCAAGAT
>Ga0163154_10005124_pt1 | contig 16839 bp, 28 predicted proteins | sample OliLakLV19MP9P1_FD_148649 | JGI IMG/M metagenome (GOLD analysis project Ga0163154, IMG submission 148649) | Freshwater microbial mat bacterial communities from Lake Vanda, McMurdo Dry Valleys, Antarctica - Oligotrophic Lake LV.19.MP9.P1 | ecosystem: Environmental > Aquatic > Freshwater > Lake >... | reverse complement strand
AGTTCATCGTCATCCATATCGTCGGAAGAAGAAGAACCATTAGCCCAGAAGGCACTCAGATCAACGCCAGGTACATTCAAATAATTCTTTTCACGTAACCGATCCACCAATTCATCCAGCGATTTCTTGCCGAAGTTGCGGATCGCTAACATTTCCTCTTCGCCCTTTTCCATGCGTCTGAGGATTTCGCCCACTTTGGTGATACCAGCCCGCTTCAAACAATTGTAAGCGCGGACCGTTAGTTCAAGCTCTTCAATAGCAGCATCATAAACCCGGCTGGGAATACCCTGTTCTTCCTGAGCCGGATGCTCTGGCATAGAAGGTACATTATCACCCAACAGCGTCAAATGCTGGACCAAGATATTGGCTGATTTATGCAAGGCTTCTTCAGGTGAAACTGTCCCGTCGGTCCAAATCTCCAAGTTAAGCTTATCGTAGTCCGTCTGTTGGCCGATACGTGTCCGCTCGACGCGATAAGCAGCCTTGCGCACAGGGCTGAAAATTGCATCAACTGGGATTTCACCTAATGGAAGTCGTGTACGTTCTTCGGCAGGACTATAGCCACGTCCGACTTCCACTACCATCTCGATGTCCAAATCAACGTCATTGGAATCAGCCGTTAACAAGTACAAATCAGGATTCACAACTTCAATCTCAGGTGGGCAAATCAAATCACCGGCCGTAATCGGACCCTCATTCGTTACTTCAACATGAATACGAACGGGATCTTCACTACGACTGCGCAGACGAATCTGCTTAATATTTAGAATTAAACGCGTCGTGTCTTCACGCACATGTGGAATAGGCGAAAATTCATGATGAATTCCACTGATGCGGATTGAACTAACCGCAGCACCTGTTAAACTCGACAAAAGAACGCGGCGCAGTGCATTACCCAACGTAATGCCATAGCCGCTTTCCAAAGGACTGATAACAAAATGGCCATAGTTCTGCGAACTGGCCGCAACCTCAATTTTGGGTAGAACCATATTAAGCAATGGGCATCCCTCCCTGACATTCCCGTACGCTCAAAACCAACCCCAAAAAAAGCTGGCCGGTGGCGTAACTTTGTGAATCAATAACAGATTCTAACGAACCTGAATGACGCTCTTAGCGGCTATAATATTCGACAATCAACTGTTCGTTAAGGGGAATTTCAATATCCTCACGACCTGGTTGATTAACGACAGAACCACTCAAGCTAACAGCACTCAAGTTTAACCATGCCGGTGACTTGCCCATCCGTTGCATGATTTGGGAGCGATCCTTAAAATAAGTCATATTGCGACTGGTTTCCGATACAGCAATTGTATCACCAGTGCCGACTAGGAACGAAGGAATATCAGTTTTTCTACCGTTAACTAGGAAGTGACCATGACATACTAATTGTCGAGCCTGAGCACGACTGTCAGCAAAACCAAGTCGGTAAACCACATTATCCAGGCGGCTTTCCAAAATTGACAACAGAGTTACACCTGTCATGCCTTGACGCCGGCTGGCTTCACGGAAATAGCGGCGAAATTGCTTTTCCATTACACCATAAATTCGGCGTGCTTTTTGCTTCTCACGCATCTGCATGCCGTAGTCAGACATTTTGCGCTTAAAGGTAACCTTTTTACCATGATCGCCAGGCGGGTAATTGCGCTTCTCAATGGCGCACTTTGGGCTAAGGCAACGATCGCCTTTTAAAAACAGCTTTAGTCCCTCGCGGCGACACAGTCGACAGACTGCATCCGTATATCTTGCCATTTTTCCTCCGAATGGTATGCTGCATCCGACAAGCAGCCTTCAATAGGGTACTAAAACAGGTGGTGCAAACAGCTGCACACACCTGTTTATCATTTCAATCAGTTTCTATCAATCCGAAATAATTGAGAAAATTCCCTTATGTCGAGAACCTCACAGCTATAAAATCAATTTATCGGATAATTTTTCGTTCTGAAACAATAACAGGTTAAATTACCTGACTAAACACGTCGCTTCTTCGGAGCCCGACAACCATTGTGTGGTAGCGGCGTGATATCCGTAATTGAACGCACAATCAAGCCGGACCCTTGGATCGAGCGAACTGAACTTTCGCGACCAGGACCAGGACCCTTTACAAATACATCTACTTCGCGCATATTGAAATCGCTACGGGCTGTGCTACCCGCACTTTGCGCCGCTAACTGGGCAGCAAAAGGTGTCGACTTGCGACTACCCTTGAAACCAGCGCTACCACTACTAGCCCAACATAACGTATGGCCAGTTTGATCCGTAATCGTCACAATCGTATTATTAAACGATGCATGAATATGCACCTGGCCACTTGGCACGTTTTTCTTTTCGCGCTTACTGCTTACGCGACGATCGCGACGCTTTTGAGGTCGAGCCATAATTGCTCCTTCTATCCAAGCTGATCTTCAATCAGTGATGCTAAAAATAAGAATTGACCTAAAAACCCTTGGTGGCGATCAGGCTTGCTGAGCAATATTCCTGCGGCACAATTGATCCTAGATCGACCCTAAACTTCAACAACTCAAAAGATGCCATTGCATTAGCATCCAAATCATTTGGGTGTGTTTCATCTGAGTTGAACGAGGAGGGAGCATTCTCTAATGCGACCAGAGCAGCGTTAGAGAACGCTGCCTCCTCAACCCAAATGAATCACACCCGAATGATTTTACTTGCGAGCTACACGCTTTTTGCCTGCAACAGTGCGGCGGACGCCGCGACGGGTACGGGCATTTGTACGGGTTCGTTGTCCACGTACTGGCAAATTGCGACGATGGCGCAAGCCCCGGTAACAACCAATTTCAATCAGGCGCTTGATGTTCATGTTTACTTCGCGCCGCAAGTCGCCCTCTACGAGATGATTTCGATCAATATACTCGCGTAGGCGGGCTACCTGAGTTTCATCTAAATCCTTAACCCGAATTGTGGGATCAATCTGAGTTGCCTCTAAAATTTGCGCACTGGTTGTGTCGCCAATCCCATAAATATAGGTAAGGGAGATAATCACACGCTTTTCACGGGGAATATCAACACCGGCAATACGTGCCATAAAACTTCTCCTTCAATTCCGGGTAATTTTATCTTTGTTGCACCAATGCATACGAATAGAGCTAGAACGCAGCCTAGCAACAATGCTTTCTAGCCTTGACGTTGTTTGTGCTTTGGATTTGTGCAAATAATATAAAGAACGCCACGCCGGCGTACTACTTTGCATTTCTCACACATTTTTTTAACGGATGGTCGAACTTTCATAATCGCCTTGCTCCCAGTCTATAATTTCGGTTGCAATTGCACAACTCAGATCGAGCTTACCTATCAGAATTGAACCTATGGCCTTGCAACAAGCCTTTACGCAGAATCTTTTCAGCGCAACTTTACTAGTTTACCACAAATCTATGGCAGCGTCAAGATCTCAGGTCCAGTATTGGTAATAGCAATCGTATGCTCGAAGTGGGCTGCCAAACCGTTGTCTTTGCTTACTACTGTCCACTTATCTTTTAAAGTCCGGGTTTCCCAAGTGCTGTACTGAACCATCGGCTCAAGGGCTAACACCAAGCCGGGTGCTAAAACGACATTGCGATCCGGATCTTCCGATACATAGTTCAGAACTTGTGGGCCTTCATGCATCTGACGGCCTACGCCATGTCCTGTGTACTCGCGTACGATATACAGACCGTGACCCTCTACGTATTGTTGCACTGCTCGGCTAATATCAAGTACACGATTACCAACAACCGCTTGTTTAATCCCTTCATATAAACTCTGCTCAGTTACCCGCATTATTTCAGCAGCTTTTTCACTGATTTCACCCACAGCGTAGGTCCAAGCAGAGTCACCAATAAAGCCTCGATAACGGACACCTACGTCAACACTTATGATATCGCCCGTCTTCAAAATTTTCTTTTTGCTTGGGATTCCATGCACCAACTCTTCGTTAATGCTTGTACATATATGTGCTGGGAAACCTCGGTAATTCAAAAAGGCAGAAGCAGCATCATATTTTTGCATAACCTCAACAGCAAGCCGATCCAGATCCCAGGTGCTAACGCCTGGCTGAATAACTTCTTTTAAAGCCGCATGGACACGCGCTACAACACGGCCCGCCTCGCGCATGATTTGAATCTCGCGAGGACTTTTCAAGACTGGCGGATTAGACCGTTGCGCTTGTTGCGATTGACGCCGCACTGGAGCGCGACCACTTTTCTTAAACATCGTTATCCACCTACTTAGCAAATTTCTAACCATTACATGGCAAGTTAATTCCCAAATTAACTAGGTAAGCAAATTCATCAATTGCTCAAATACAACTTCAATTGGTTGGGTACCATCTAATTCGACTAACAACGATTTGGCGAAGTAGTAGCCGATCAAAGGCGATGTTTGCTTATAATAGACATAAAGCCGATTGCGAACTGTCTCTAGCTTGTCATCATCACGCTGATAGAGTTCACCACCATCAATATCACATCTACCCGCTTGCTTGGGTGGATTAAAGTCAAGATGATAAACGGCGCCGCATGTACGGCAAGAACGACGGCCAGTTACGCGCCTTATGGCTTCTTCATCGTCCAAACTAATCAGTGGTACTAATTTTATACCACCATAGACAGCACTTATCTCATCAAATGTTTTCGCCTGTATCAGGTTGCGCGGAAAACCATCTAAAATAGCGCCCTTGATTGCATCTGGTTGTTGTAAACGATCTTCAACCATTCGGATTGTGACCTCGTCCGGCACCAAATCACCCCGGTCCATATAGCTTTTGGCCAACAATCCTAGCTCTGTTTGATTTTTAAGGTTATAACGAAAAATATCACCTGTTGATACTTGCGGAATACCGAGTGATTCTTCGAGCAATCGGGCTTGCGTACCTTTGCCAGCACCCGGAATACCCAACAAAACTACATACGTGCGTTGTTGTGCACTCATTATTTCCCCTCAAACCTACCAGCGTTTCCGGACAAAATACTAGAGCAAGGGAAGTCGACGACAGATCTCATGATGCTGCTCGATCTTTCAAAACTACAAATACCGGAGCAGTAGGTTCTGGCTGTCGTATAGGCCGCTAACCAGATGATTAACGGATGAACCCCTCATAGTTGCGCATTAGTAATTGCGCCTCAATTTGCTTCATCGTGTCTAATACTACACCGACCACGATCAGCAATCCAGTGCTGGTAATGATTAGAGAATTGTTACTAGTTAATCCTGACGCTGCTCCTGTAAAACCACTCACAATGCTACTAGCAATGTAAGGTAAGATAGCGATAAAACCCAAGAAAAGCGCCCCGACCAAGGTAATCCGGGATAACACACCATTTAAGTATGCCTCTGTCCGGGCACCAGGACGAATACCGGGAATAAAACCACCCTGTTTTTGTAGAGTTTCCGGTAAATTTTGCTGACGAAACATCACATCTGTGTAGAAATATGTAAAGGCAACTGTGAACAGGAAGTAGAGCAACCAATAAACAAAGTTTGTTGGTCCTAACCAAGTATTAACAGCACGTGCTATTGAGCCAATCCAACCGGCATTGGTTGTAAAATAGCTCGCAATCGTACTCGGTAAAATTAGCAAGCTTTGGGCGAAGATCAAAGGGATCATCCCTGCTGTATTAACACGCATTGGTACATGTGTGCTTTGTCCACCAACCATCATCATCCGATTGCCACGCATTGTTCGCACGCGTTTTCCATACTGGACGGGAATGCGACGTTGGCCTTCTTGTACCCACACAATCAAGGCAACAGTCAAGATCGTAATGATAATAAACAGGATCAGCAAAATTGGTTGTTGCCACAACAAGCGAATCTGGAAAGGGATATTCGCTAAAATGCCTGAAAAAATAATCAGCGATGTGCCATTGCCGATGCCTTGTTCAGTTAGTAATTGCCCAAGCCAGACGGCAAACATTGTTCCAGCCGTCATACCAACAATAATCGTTAATGAAGGCAGTAGATTATCGCCAGTAAAACCCCAGTTGGGTAATACAACTGCACCACCAGCCAATTGCTGACGGTTTAGGATGGTCGATTGCGTAATAGCTTGTAAGATAGCAAGCGGGATTGTTAACCAATATGTATATTGGTTAATCCGATGACGACCCTGTTCGCCTTCTTTTTGTAGCTCCTCCAAAGCAGGAATAATTGGCGTAAGCAACTGCATAATAATCGAAGAGGTGATATATGGGTAGACACCCAGTGCCATCACACCCATCTGCGCCAAACCGCCACCGCTGAAGAAATTGAGCAAACTCAACAGCATGTTGCTGTCATCACCACGGAACATCAAGGCTAACGCATCGCGATCAACGCCAGGTAATGGAATATTTGCAGCTAAGCGATAAAGCGCAATGATACCAAAGGTGATCAGCAATTTCTGACGTAGATCGGGCAAACGAAATGCATTACGTATAGCTTCAAGCATTAGAATTTTTCTCCCCGGCTATCAGCGCTCAATTAACAGTAAATTATTACAATTGTGATTAACTGAGCACTGACATATACCAGTTTTACTGTGGAACAGTAAAGGTTTAAGAACGCGGCATATTTTTATTGATTGTCACGGGCAACAATTCAACCGAACCACCCACCGCTTCGATCTGCTGGCGAGCCGGAGCGCTGATGCGATGAACTTTGAGATGCAGAGGCTTCGCAAGTTCGCCGCGAGCTAGCACCACAATATGTTGCTTAGGACTGCCCAGTAGACCAACTGTCAATAAGGACTCGGGGGTCACATTTGCATTACTGTCGAAGAGTCGCTCGAGTGCATCCAGGTTCACCGGCGTGTAATAGACTTTAAAAATATTCTTGTTTGAACCACGCTTGCTTAAACCGCGCAGTTTGGGCAGACGCTTAACCAGCGGTAATTGACCACCTTCACGTGTCGGGCTGGTACCACCGCCAGAGCGTGAATTTTGGCCTTTAGTACCACGAGTGCTTGTCTTGCCTTTGCCAGAGCCCGTGCCCCGACCTACTCGCTTGCGCTTCTTCGTGGAACCATCCGCGGGGCGCAGGTCATGGAGTTGCATAATGATTATCCTTTACTTCTAATTTTAAAAGCTATATTATAGCTTCTATTCAACCAAAATCAGGCCGCCACACTTTTCTGTTTTACTTCAACCAAGTGTGAAATTGCATTGATCATGCCGCGAATGGCTGGCGTATCGTCTTTTTCAACTGTACGATGTAGTTTCCGCAAGCCAAGTGCATTAAGCGTAGCCCGCTGCCGTTTCTCAAACCCAATTGGGCTTTTCACGAGCGTGATTTCTAATTTAGCTGGCATAGACTTCCTCCTTATACCAATACGGTGCCAAGCGCTTGGGATCAACGCCACGATTCTTTGCCTCGCGACGAAAATCTTGTAGCTGCTGTAAGGCCTCAAATGTCGCTTGGACTACGTTAAGGATGTTATCACTGCCTAAGGATTTGCTCAGAATGTCGCTAACACCAGCGGCTTCCACAACGGCACGTACACCACCACCAGCAATTACACCGGTGCCAGCACTAGCAGGTTTAAGTAATACTTCACCAGCACCAAACTGAGCTTGTACTGCATGTGGAATTGTCGAACCGAGCAATGGAATTAAAACCATCCCCTTGCGTGCGCGGTCCGATGCCTTGCGAATTGCATCAGGCACTTCGCGTGCCTTGCCAACGCCAACACCAACACGTCCCTTTTGATCGCCCACAACAACCACTGCGCGGAAAGCGAAGCGGCGTCCGCCTTTCACTACCTTGGCCGTACGGGCAATATGAACGACGCGCTCATCTAACTCTTCGCGCTCGTCCTTCTCTCGTCTCTCACGTTTTTCTTTGCGAGCCATTTTTCTCTCCCAATTCTATTAGAAAACGAGACCGCCCTCACGGCTGCCGTCGGCTACTGCTTTCACACGACCATGGTAAGGAAAACCACCGCGGTCAAAAACGACTTTTTCAATACCCTTTGCACGAGCACGATCAGCAATTACTTTGCCGATAGCCTTTGCCTGCTCTTGCTTTGGCAAAGTAGCCAATTCCGCTCGCAATGCACCATCAACGGTAGAAGCAGAGGCTAAGGTGTGACCAGCCTCGTCGTCAATTAGCTGCACATAAATATGGTCCAGACTGCGCGTAACATTCAAACGCGGCCGGCTGGCAGTTCCTTGCACTTTACGACGTACGCGGGCATGGCGCCGTGCACGCGCCACCGATCGAGTTGCTTTAGCCATCTTAATTCATTCCCCTTACTTCTTACCGCCCTTGCCAACCTTACCCGATTTGCCAGCCTTCACCTTCACAACCTCGCCTGCATAGCGAATGCCTTTACCCTTATAAGGTTCGGGCGGACGTGTCCGACGGATTACAGCCGCCAGTTCGCCCACAGCACACTTATCGACGCCATTAATTGTAAAGGCACGGCCATCTTTTTCTACATCAAAGCTAATACTGTTATCGGGTGGCAAAAATTCCACCGGATGGCTTTTGCCGACTTGTAGCACCAGTTTGTTACCTTGCTTCTCAGCACGATAACCAACGCCTTGAACTTCCAAGCGGCGGGCAAAACCGGTTGTAACACCCGTCACCATGTTATTGAGCAATGAACGGGTCAGACCATGCTGCTCTTTGTGATGGCGCAGGTCGGTAGGACGACTGACTACAACCGTATCGTTCTCTTGGTCAATCGCCATATCAGGGCTAAATTGTTGACTCAAGCTACCCTTAGGGCCGGTGACTGTCACCAAATTGCCCTTATCGACTTTAATAGTTACTTTGGCTGGCACCGTAATCGGCGCCCTTCCAATCCGTGACATATGAACCTCCCACGCTTACCAAACGTTACAAAGCACTTCGCCGCCGACTTTAGCCCGACGTGCTTTACGCCCCGTCAGCACTCCCTTTGGCGTTGAAAGAATGTTGATACCTAAACCGCTACGCACCCAGGGGATTTCTTTGTAGCCCATGTAGACACGGCGACCTGGCCGACTTACCCGAGCTAAATTCGTAATAACCGGTTTGTTGCGCCCTGAATACTTGAGGCCGAGGATCAGATTTGGCTGTGGTTGATCATTCGTCACCGTATAGCCTCTGATAAAGCCTTCTTCTGTCAAAATTTTGGCGATTTCCACTTTAATCTTTGAACTGGGCATCACCACTTGTGAATGCTGAACCATCGACGCGTTACGAATACGCGTCAAGAGATCAGCAATCGGATCATTGACCATGTTTATCTCCTCAGGTTACTCTTGCAACCTTCTCAAAGACAGCCATTCGAATGGCTGTAGAAAATTGTAGTTAGCAACTGAGCCGTATATCCTATTAACAGTAAACAGTTGGGAACTGATAACTAATTTTGTCTACTTATTACATAGCATAATTTTACTGACTCAATTTACCAGCTTGACTTAACAACGCCAGGTAGATTACCCTTGAGCGCCTCACTGCGGAAACAAATACGGCACAAGCCGAAGCGACGCATGTAACCGCGTGGGCGACCACACATGCTACAACGGTTGCGCACACGCACTTGGAATTTCCGACGAGTTTCACGCACCAACATCGATGTCTTTGCCATTAGTTCTTCTTTCCTTTATCGCTTGAAAGGCATATTCATCAAGGCGAGCAGCCGCCGCGCTTCTTCATCGGTTTGAGCAGTCGTCACAATCGTCGCTTCCAAACCACGAATTTTGTCGATCTTGTCGTAATCAATTTCGGGGAAAGCGAGCTGCTCGCGTAGGCCGATACTGTAATTACCCCGACCATCAAAAGCGTCGGCCGAAATACCTTGAAAATCGCGCTGGCGTGGCAAGACAATATTAATCAGCCGATCCAAAAAGTCCCACATTCGATTATTACGCAGTGTAACTTTGGCACCAATCGACTGCCCTTCGCGCAGCTTAAACACAGCAATTGAATTACGTGCTTTAGTCACTACCGGCTTTTGCCCCGTCATGATGCGCAAATCTTCGGTAGCAGCTTCAATCGCTTTGCTGTTCTGGAGTGCTTCGCCCAAGCCAATATTTATTGCAATCTTAACCAAGCGTGGCACCTGCATAGTATTACTGTATTCAAATTCTTTCATCATCGCTGGGACAACTTCTTCCCAGTAACGTGTCTTTAAGCGCGGTACATTCATTGTACCGCCGCCATTCTCACTCATAATCTTCACTCCTCGCCCGCAGACGCCGACGAGTCCGGCGCCAGGTCAGGTAAACGCTAAAACAACAAATAAAGTAGGTACTTTTAACAGAAATGACAACCGCAGACAAAAGCTGGCGATTAATCATCACATTCCTTACGCCTCTTTCACTCTCGGCAGCACATTACCAGAGCGACGATCAATACGGCTCTTCTCACCGTTAGCGGCTACTTGATAACCAGTGCGTGTAGGACGGTTATCTGAACCAATCAGCATCACATTACTAATATGAAGCGGCGCCTCTTTTTCGATCCGACCAGTTTGAGTACGAACACGTCCAGTTGCTTTTTGATGCTTGGTAACCATATTGGCCCCAGCGACAATCACATAAACGCGATTTGGATCGTAAGAACCATCTTTATTTTTTTTGCGAATCACCGTTTGTACTTGGCCGCGATGACCTTTTGAATCACCAGCAACGACCTCAACGGTATCGCCTTTGCTAATTTTGAGCGACATAATGATAACTCCTCATCCTTTGGGTAGCAGTTACCAGGATGTCAGTCACCAGAAATTGAGTAAACTCCACTGATAACTGTGCACTGATTACTGCACGCTGGTCTTAAAGCACTTCTGGCGCCAGCGAAACAATTTTCATGTAACCGCCTTCACGCAGTTCGCGAGCCACAGGGCCAAAAATGCGCGTGCCGCGTGGATTACGGTTGTCATCGATAATAACAGCTGCATTCTCGTCGAAACGAATATAGCTGCCATCTGCTCGGCGTACAGGGCGCGTTGTGCGCACAACAACAGCACGAACAACATCACCTTTTTTTACACTGCCAGTGGGACTGGCAGCCTTAACACTAGCCACAATTACATCGCCAACGGCAGCGTAGCGGCGCGTACTGCCACCTTTTACGCGGATCGTCAACAATTCTTTGGCCCCTGTATTGTCGGCTACTTTGAGTCGACTTTCCTGCTGAATCATCGTCCGCTCCTCCCGCTAGACAATCGTGGCCCGCTGAAGAATTTCTTCGACGAAAAACTTCTTCTCTTTACTGATTGGCCGACATTCACGAATTCGCACCGTATCACCAATTTTAGCGGCGTTGTCTTCGTTATGAGCCTTATATTTTTTGTTAACTTTTATAATTTTGCCATACAGTGGATGGCGTGTGGTGCGTGCAATCGTCACAACCACAGTCTTATCCATCTTATCACTGACAACAGTACCTTCTAAGGCTTTGCGTAATTCACGCATTTCGCTTCTCTCCTTATTGACCTACATCGGTCAATTCACGCTGGCGCAGAATCGTCTTGATGCGTGCAATATCCTTGTGCACCACCCGAACACGCGCGGTGTTGGTCAACTGGCCCGTCGCTTTTTGGAAACGCAAGTTAAAAAGCTCCTGATAAGCTTCATCCAACTTACCACCTAATTCTGCACTGCTGGTTGTCCGCAATTCGCTTGCTTTCATAATATCCTTCCTTCTGTAAACCTATCCGAAAACCCCATAACCAAATTAGCGCAGCAGCAAAAATGGTTATGTAATGAGCAGCTTTCGGATGGAATTTTACGCGCTGTTCTCTTCGCGGGTAATAAACTGTGTTCTCATTGGCAACTTGTGAGCTGCCAGGCGAAATGCTTCGCGTGCTAGATCCTCACGGATGCCAGCCATCTCGAATAGCACACGGCCTGGGCGCACTGGTGCCACGTAATGATCCACGCTACCTTTGCCAGAACCCATGCGCGTTTCAGCTGCGCGTTTGGTTACAGGCTTATGGGGGAAAACGCGAATCCATAGTTTGCCACCACGACGAATATAGCGTACAACAGCACGACGGGCGGCTTCAATTTGGCGACTCGTAATATACTTGGATTCCATCGACTGCAAGCCGAAGGTTCCAAAAGATACCTGGTTGCCACGCTGCGCTAACCCTTTTAATCGACCGCGCATTAATTTGCGGTACTTAGTACGTTTTGGCATCAACATGGTTGTAACTCCATCATATTAACTCTCTGCCGCTGATAAGTGTTCAGCCAGTAGCAGCAGAAATTAGCAAAATACAAGTTGCTAGAAACTAACCGCCAACAACTGCCTGTACATTCCCTAGACAGATTCTTATTCTCTACTAGCCTTCGTCTCTGTTGTCAAGCGGGCATGGTATTCTTCACCGGGCAAAACCTCGCCCGAGTAGATCCAAACCTTGACACCAATCACACCAAAGGTAGTGTTGGCTTCGGCGGTGTTATAATCAATATCAGCGCGTAGCGTATGGCGTGGAATCTGTCCTTCACGTACTGTATCGACACGGCCCATATCGCTACCACCCAAACGACCAGCAACCGTAATCATAATTCCTTTGCCGCCAGCACGCAGTGTTTTCTGAGCAGCCTGCTTCATAGCACGCTTCCAGCTAATCCGGCGCTCGATCTGCTCGGCTACGCTTTCAGCAACCAGTCGGGAGTTTAGTTCCGGCTTGGTAATTTCGCGTACGTCGATCTTGACTTTCTTCTGTGTCATATCTTGCAGCTTAGTGCGCAAAACATTGACGCTAGTGCCTTTGCGGCCGATGATAACACCTGGCCGGGCTGTGTCAACCAGGATGTAAACCTGACCCGGTTGGCGCTCGATCTCGACGCTGCTAATGCCTGCCTTAGGTAATTCTTCAACGACCATCGAGCGGATTTTACGATCCTCGGCTAATTGATCAGTATAACGCTTGCCGATCGCAAACCAACGACTCTTGTGCTCTTTGATAATTCCTAGACGAAATCCTATAGGATGAACTTTGCGACCCAAATGAATCCTCCTCTGTTATGAAGCAGCCCGCTCTTCCAATACAACGGTAATATGCGATGAACGCCGCAGCCATGGTTTGAAGCGGCCACGCGCGCCGAAGCGACGCCACTTGCGCATCGGTGCCGAATCAGCATAAATCTTGCTAATGTACATGTCACTAGCTTCTAAGCCAAAATTTTCGGTCGCATTGGCTAGCGCGCTTTTAATCGTTTTCGCCACTAGTTTGGCAGACTGCTGTGGCATAAAAATGAGCAACGCCAGAGCATCTTCTGCCCGACGACCACGCATTTCATCCAACACAAGCCGTGCCTTCTGTGGGCTAACCCCTGTAAATTTGTTTACAGCTTGGACTTCCATGGTTAACTCCCTTTATTCCGTACGACGAGCCTTGGTAGTTTTTTCTGACCGGATGTGACCACGAAAAAAGCGGGTTGGTGCAAACTCACCCAGCTTATGGCCCACCATGTTTTCGCTAATGAAGACAGGCACATGCCGGCGACCATCATGCACAGCAATGGTATGACCCACGAACTGCGGAAAGACGGTGGATGCTCGCGACCATGTCTTAATGACCTTGCGCTCGCTTCTGCGATTCATGTCCTCAACCCGTTTGAGCAATTTCAACTCGACAAACGGCCCTTTTTTCAGTGAACGCGACATATCGTTTTATCCTTCCCCTTACTTAACCCCACCGCCACGACGGACGATGAACTTGTTCGTGCGCTTGTTACGCCGGGTCTTCTTGCCTAGCGCAGGCTTGCCCCAAGGCGTCTTGGGATGCTTCATACCAATCGGCGAACGGCCTTCACCACCGCCGTGCGGATGCGACGAGGGATCCATCGCAATACCACGTGTGCCTGGGCGGATACCTAACCAACGCTTGCGTCCAGCCTTACCCAAATTAATATTGGCATGATCGGGATTAGAGACTTCACCGATAGTTGCCAGACAATTCATATCAATATAGCGTACTTCACCACTCGGCAAGCGCAATTGCGCCATTGTGCCTTCTTTGGCTAACAGCTGGGCTGCATTCCCAGCGCTGCGTACCAACTGACCACCACGCCCTGGATACAACTCGACGTTGTGAACCATAGTTCCAAGTGGAATATTGCGAATCGGCAACGCATTGCCAGTGCGAATATCAGCCTCAGGGCCAGACATAATCATGTCGCCCACTTTTAATCCATTGGGCGCAAGAATATAACGTTTCTCACCATCTGTATAAACAATCAGGGCAATACGTGCGCTGCGGTTCGGATCATATTCAATCGAATCAACTTTGCCTGAAACATTAAATTTATTGCGGCGAAAATCGATAATGCGATAGCGTCGTTTGTGACCGCCACCTTGATGGCGCATAGTGACAATACCACGATTGTTGCGACCGGCTTTGCTGCGCAAAGGCGCCAATAGTGAACGTTCTGGTTCAGAGCGAGTGATGTCGTCAAAAGTCGAAACACTCATATTACGGCGACCCGCCGAAGTTGGTCGATAAATCTTAATAGCCATTTTCGATCACTCTCCTCACTAAACGCCTTCAAACAATTGAATGCTGTCACCAGGCGCCAAGGTCACAATCGCCTTCTTCCACTTGGGTTTGCGAATCGCAATACGGCGACCGCGACGGGCAGTTTTGATCGGCATGACCATTACATGAACCCGATTCACTGTAACATTAAAAGCAGTTTCAACGGCGTCTTTAACCAACAGTTTATTGGCACGCATGTCTACTTCAAAAGCATAGCGTTTAAGGCCCAAGTCCTCATTGCCGTAGACACTTTTTTCCGTGACAACCGGTCGCTTCAATACTTCATAAATATGCATATTAGGACTCCTCACCATTCACTTCTGGCGACTCTACATCAGGCTCACCAGAAGCGCCATTTGCACCCAACCACTGCTCGATCTGCTCAATCGAACCCCGGGATAGCAATAGTGCATCGTATCCTAAAATGTCGCGCATGTTAAGATATCCACTCAACAGAGTCTTTACGTTGGGAAGATTGTGGGCGCTGCGCATTACAAGCTCGTTCTTTGCGGGCAAAACCAACAGTACGCTGCCGGCATTGAAGCCCAACGCCCCCATCATATTGACCATCGCTTTAGTCTTAGCTTCAGCGAATTCCAGATTATCGAGCACGATAATCTGCCCGGCAGCAGCTTTGGCTGTCAACGCACCACGGATAGCAGCGTGGTGCATTTTCTTAGGCAAATTTTTGGTATACTTACGTGGGGTAGGTCCAAAGACAGTGCCACCACCAATCCATTGTGGTGCGCGTGTCGAGCCCTGACGAGCACGACCAGTACCTTTCTGACGGAAGGGTTTGCGGCCACCACCAGCTACCTCAGCACGCGTTTTAGTTTTGTGAGTGCCTAAGCGAGCGTTGGACAATTGGCGGATCAGCGCCTGGTGCATCAGAGATCGATTGATCGGTGCAGCAAAAACTGCATCGCTAACTTCAATCTCGCCAATTTGCTTCCCTGCCATATCTTTAAGCGGCAAATTCATAATTTTTTCTCCTTGTTTTTTCTAGCATGCTCGCTACGGTTTAAGCCTTTTTCGCCGGCTTTTTTACCGCGTCGTGCACCAGGACAAGGCCGTTACGTGGGCCAGGGATGGCGCCTCTGACGGCGATCAAATTGCGTTCTGCATCTACCAAGGCAACCTTCAAACTTTGCACCGTCGTGCGGACGTTACCAAACTGACCAGGTGCACGGGCGCCAGGCCAAGTGTGACCAGGGGTCGTACCAGCGCCACGCGAGCCGACCGCACGGTGGCGATCAGATTGGCCATGTGTTTTGGGACCGCCACTAAAGCCGTGGCGCTTGACACCACCACTAAAGCCGTGCCCTTTAGAGACGCCTTCAACATCAACCCAGTCGCCTTCTTGGAAAACATCTGCCTTAATGACATCGCCAAGCCCGTAGGTGGGCGCGTTGACATAACGCAATTCACGCAGTTCGCGCAGCGTAGGGGCAGTAGCCTTACTTAAATGGCCGCGCTCGCCTTTGGTCAGTTTGCGCTCAGGCACTTCATCAAAGCCGATTTGCACGGCGTTGTACCCATCGGTATCAACATTCTTTACTTGTGTGACATAGCAAGGACCTGCCTCGATAATTGTCACGGGCACAACGGCGCCACTCTCGTCAAAGAGCTGCGTCATGCCAACTTTTCTGCCTAAAATTCCTCGCATCATTTCCTCCTGGGACTGCCAGTTGCAATGGTCAGTTATCAGCAAACAGTCGTCATAAACGACTCATAAACCAGCGCTGATAGTACTAACCATTCAGACCGCATCATCCCGCAACTAAGTTTGACAATCGATAGCAGACAATAAACAACAGACAATAGTCGGTAATCAGAGGTCTGCAATCACTATATAATGTCTATCTAAGCAAATGGCTTATGTTCAGATAGTTTCTATAACTTAATTTCAATATCGACGCCAGCAGGCAAGTTCAATCGGGTTAGGTTCTCAATTGTCTTGCTGCCCGGATCAACCACGTCAATTAATCGCTTATGGGTTCGCACTTCAAACTGTTCGCGGCTGTCCTTATCAATAAAAGGAGCACGCATAACGGTAAATTTCTCAATGTGTGTGGGCAGCGGCACAGGACCTACAACTTGTGCTCCCGTCTGCTCAGCGGCATCCACAATCTGACGGACAGATAAGTCCAACACGCGGTGATCGTAAGCTTTTAATTTAATGCGAATTCGCTGCTTTGCCATCAGGCATTCCTTTCGAGCCGACAAAAGAGAGGAGAACAGAAAATTCTGTTCTCCTCCCGAATGTACTTTACTTCAGGATTTGGGTAATGACGCCAGCACCAACGGTGCGACCACCTTCGCGAATGGCGAAGCGACTACCGGTTTCAAGCGCCACAGGCGAAATGAGTTCGACCTTCATGTTGATGTTG
>Ga0163154_10005122_pt1 | contig 16841 bp, 16 predicted proteins | sample OliLakLV19MP9P1_FD_148649 | JGI IMG/M metagenome (GOLD analysis project Ga0163154, IMG submission 148649) | Freshwater microbial mat bacterial communities from Lake Vanda, McMurdo Dry Valleys, Antarctica - Oligotrophic Lake LV.19.MP9.P1 | ecosystem: Environmental > Aquatic > Freshwater > Lake >... | reverse complement strand
GTGTTGGCCCCAGGCCTTGAGCACCGTGGGGTCGGGCAGACCCATGGCGCCACATTGGCGCAGCAGTTCCGCGCCGGCCAGAAAGTCGCGGTTGCCCACCATGAAGGCCAGCTGCCGGTGGCTGGCGGCCTGCGCCAGGGCGTCGATGCAGCGGCGCTCGAAGCCGCGGCTGCCCATGTCGTCGCCGACCCAGACTTCGAACAGATCACCCAGGACAACCACCGCGTCAGCCGCGGTATTCAGCAGGTGCGCTGCAAACGCTTCGAAGGTGCGCGGCATCCGCTCGCTGAGGTGCAGGTCTGAGATGAAATCCACCGCACGCCAATGGGGCGCTGCAGCCAACTCGAAGTAGGGCGGCAGAGAGCCTGGTGAGCCGGCTTCAGGCACGGCGCGTGTGCATCAGTTGACTTCGACGGCCTTGATGATCAGCACGTCTTCAAGCGGCACGTCGTCGTGGAAGCCCTTGCGGCCCGTGGCCACCTTCTCGATCTTGTCGGCCACTTCGGTGCCTTTGACCACACGGCCGAACACCGCGTAGCCCCAGCCCGAAGCGTTTTCTGCCTTGAAGTCGAGGAAGGCGTTGTCAGCCACGTTCAGAAAAAACTGCGAGGTGGCCGAATGGGGGTCATTGGTGCGTGCCATCGACAGCGTGTAGCGCTTGTTCTTCACGCCGTTGTTGGCTTCGTTCTTGATGGGAGCCAGTGTGCTCTTCTGCTTCATGCCGGCCTCGAAGCCGCCGCCTTGCAGCATGAAGCCCTTGATGACACGGTGGAACACCGTGCCGTCGTAGTGGCCGCTGTTGACATAGGCCAGAAAGTTGGCGGCGGACAACGGCGCGTTGGCCTCGTCCAGTTCGATGTGCAGGGTGCCGGCGCTGGTGTCCATTTGCACGGTCTTGGTCATGTCATTTCTCCACGGTGGCTTTGTTGATGGTCACGGCGGTGACCGGCAGGTTCTGGTGCATACCCGACGAGGTGGTGGGCATGGCCTTGATCTTGTCGACGACTTCCATGCCTTCGACCACCTTGCCGAATACGGCGTAGCCGTTGCCGTCGCGTGAGTTGGGTTGGTCCAGGAAGGGGTTGTCAACGACGCTGATGAAAAACTGAGACGTGGCCGAGTCGGGGTTGCCCGAGCGGGCCATCGCCAGGGTGCCGCGCACATTGCTTAGGCCGGTGCGGCTTTCCAGCGCAATCGGCGCCCGCGTGGGCCTTTCGCTGAGGTCGGCCTTGTAGCCACCGCCCTGGATCATGAAGGTCTCGATGACGCGGTGGAACACGGTGCCGTTGTAGTGCCCTGCACGCACGTACGCCAGGAAGTTGGCCACCGTCTTGGGCGCCTTCTCGGCTTCAAGCTGGACCACGATGTCGCCCGCGCTGGTGGCCAGGCGCACCTTCTGCGCCAATGCGGGCACAGCCACCAGCAACAGCGCTGCAGACAGCGCGGGGGCGATGCAGATTCGGGCGAGTTTTTCCAATCGGTTCTTCAATCGGTGTTCTCCGGAAGGGGGGCGTGAAGCCGGGCTGCAAAGGCCGCGGCTGGCGAGTCTAGCGGGCACCGGGCGCGGCCGCTGGCAGGGTCGAAGTCACCAGGGCGCGCACGGCTTCCAGCTTGCGCAGCAGGCGCTGGTCCAGCGGACCTTGGGCCGCAGCCTGTTCCCAGGTTTGCACCGCCAGCATCAGGTACACCTCGCCCAGGTTGGCGCGGGCCGCGCGGTGACCGGCGTCGTTGCGCAGCGCCGCTTCCAGCGACTGCCGCGCCAGTTCCAACCGTCCTGCACGCACATGCAGCAAGGCCAGGTTGTTGAAGGGCTCGGGCAGTTCGGGGTATTCCTGGCTCAGGCGCGTGAAGGCGGCCAGGGCTTCGTCGTTGCGCTGCATTTCCATCAGCACCAGGGCAGCGAGAAAACGTGCCTGTGCATCACGGGGATTGGCCGACTGGGCTGACTGCGCGGCAAGCAAAGCGCCCGCCAGATCGTTTCTGCCCATCAGCGTGGGCACTTCGGTCACCACATCGCACCGAGCCGGCTGCGCCACCAGCAGCACAGCGGCCAGCAGCATGTGAAGAGGGCGGCGCAACAAAAAAGACACAGGGTGCATGGGTGCGGGCGAGGGCGCGCCAGGCCAGATTGCCCGCAGAGCCGCCGCTATACTGAAAGCCGATTCTATCGACGCCGCCACGCCCAGCAGGGCGCAGACCGGTTGGCGTCTTTTGCCGGCGCGGCGCCGCCACCCAAGCCCCAGCCATGACGCTCCGCATCCACAACACGCTCACGCGCCGCCAGGAACCCTTTGTGCCCATCGAGCCCGGGCACGTGCGCATGTACGTCTGCGGCATCACGGTGTACGACCTGTGCCATCTGGGCCATGCCCGCATGATTCTGGCCTTCGACACGGTGTACCGCTGGCTGCTGGCCAGCGGCTACCGCGTGACCTACGTGCGCAACATCACCGACATCGAAGACAAGATCATCCGGCGCGCGGTGGAGCGTGGCATGACCATCCGCCAACTCACCGACGAGATGATCGCATCCATGCACCGGGACTTTGCGGGCCTCGGCGCCGCGGCGCCCACACATGAACCGCGCGCCACCGACTTCGTGCCGCAGATGCTGGACATCATCGGCAAACTGCAAGGCAAGGGCCTGGCCTATCAGGCCGAAGGTGGCGACGTCAATTTTGCGGTGCGGCGCTTCGAAGGCTACGGCAAGCTGTCGGGCAAGAGCCTGGACGAACTTCGTGCCGGCGAGCGCGTGGCGGTGCTGGGCGACAAGCAGGACCCGCTGGACTTCGTGCTGTGGAAAGCGGCCAAACCCGATGAGCCCGAAGACGCCAAGTGGCCCAGTGCCTACGGCCCGGGCCGACCGGGTTGGCACATCGAATGCTCGGCCATGAGTGAAGGTGTGCTGGGCTTGCCGATCGACATCCACGGTGGTGGCATGGACCTGCAGTTTCCGCACCACGAAAACGAGATTGCGCAAAGCGAAGGTGCCTGCGGTGGCGAGTTCGTGCGCACGTGGATGCACAACGGCTTTCTGAACATCGACGACACGAAGATGTCCAAGTCGCTGGGCAACTTCTTCACCATTGCCGATGTGCTGAAGAAGTTTGACGGTGAGTCGGTGCGCCTGTTCATGCTGCGCACGCACTACCGCAGCCCCTTCAATTTCAGCGACACGCTGCTGGAAGAAGCGCGCAGCGCGCTCAAGCGCTTGTACACCGCGCTCGATGCCGCGGGCCCGGTGCCGGCGTTGGCGGCCGTCGACTGGTCCGAGCCGCGCGCGGCGGCCTTCAAGGCGTCGATGGACGACGACTTCAACACCCCGGGTGCGCTGGCCGTGCTGTTTGACCTGGTGAGCGACGTCAACCGCGGCCAGACGGCGGACGCTGCGCTGCTCAAGGCCCTGGCCAGCACGCTGGGCCTGCTGCAGGCGGCGCCCCGGGATTACCTGCAAGGAGGCGCCTCGGTGGACGAAGCGTTTGTGCAGTCGCGCATCGCCGCCCGGGCCGCAGCCAAGCAGGCGCGCGACTTTGCCGCCGCTGACGGCATCCGGGCCGAACTGGCGGCTCTGGGCATCGAGCTCAAGGATGGGCCACAGGGCACCACCTGGGTCCGCGCCTGATCGCCATGCCCAAGTCCGCTGCGGCGCTGCCGCCGTCACCCGCTGTGTCGGATGGTTCTCCCGCTGCGGCCGTGGCCGCGACCCACCCGGACTTCACGCCCGGCTACTGGGACGAGGCCTGCCGCCACCTGGCCAAGCGCGACCGCGTGCTGAAGAAGCTGATCCCGCGCTTCGGCGAGGCGCGCTTGAAGAGCCGCGGCGACGCCTTCACCACACTGGCGCGGTCCATCGTGGGCCAGCAGATATCGGTCAAGGCCGCGCAGGCGGTGTGGGACCGGTTTGCGCTTGCCGTGGGCGGCGTGCCCGCACGCCTGAAGCCGGCGCACGTGCAGGCACTGCCCGTGCCGCAGATGCGCGAGGCCGGTTTGTCGGGGCGCAAGACAGAATACCTGCTGGACCTGGCGCGCCATTTCAGTGACGGCAGCGCGCAGGTCAAGCAGTGGCAGCAGATGGATGATGAAGCCATCATCACCGAATTGGTGTCGATCCGCGGCATCGGCCTCTGGACGGCAGAGATGTTCCTCATCTTCCATCTCATGCGACCCAACGTGATGCCACTGGACGACCTGGGCCTCATCAAGGGCATCAGCCTGAACTACTTCAGTGGCGAGCCTGTCTCGCGTGCAGAAGCGCGTGAAGTGGGCGAGGCCTGGGCCCCGTATCGCTCGGTGGCCACTTGGTATATTTGGCGCAGCCTGGACCCGCTGCCGGTGGAGTATTGAATTGTCGAAGCGCCACTTTCTTGAGTTTGAATCGCCGATCTCGGAGCTGGAATCCAAGATCGACGAGTTGCGCTACGTGCAGAACGAATCGGCCGTCGACATCAGCGACGAGATCGAACGCCTCAGTGCCAAGAGCCAGCAACTCACGCGCGACATCTACGCCAACCTCACACCGTGGCAGGTGACGCAGATCGCACGGCATCCGCAGCGCCCCTACACGCTGGACTACGTGCACGAGATCTTCACCGAGTTCCAGGAACTGCACGGTGACCGCCACTACGCCGACGATCTGTCCATCGTCGGCGGGCTGGCGCGATTCAATGGCCAGCCTTGCATGGTGCTGGGCCACCAGAAAGGCCGCGACACCAAAGAGCGCACGCTGCGCAACTTCGGCATGAGCCGGCCCGAGGGTTACCGCAAGGCGCTGCGCCTGATGAAGCTGGCCGAAAAGTTCGGCCTGCCCGTCTTCACCTTCGTGGACACCCCAGGCGCCTACCCCGGCATTGGCGCGGAAGAGCGCGGCCAGAGCGAAGCCATCGGCCGCAACATCTACGAGATGGCGCAGCTCGAAGTGCCCATCGTCAGCACCATCATCGGTGAAGGCGGCTCGGGCGGCGCGCTGGCCATCAGCGTGGCCGACCAGGTGTTGATGCTGCAGTACAGCGTGTACTCGGTGATCTCGCCCGAAGGCTGCGCGTCCATCCTGTGGAAGACCGCCGAACGCGCCAGTGAAGCGGCCGAGGCGCTGGGCATCACCGCGCATCGCCTGAAGGCGCTGGGTGTGGTGGACAAGATCGTCAGCGAACCCGTGGGCGGCGCGCACCGTGACGTGCCGTGGATGGCCGCTCAACTGAAGCGCGGTCTGGCCGAAGCGCTGCGCCAGAACGTCGATCTCAAGCCCAAGGATCTGCTGCAGCGCCGGTACGAGCGCCTGCGCGCCTACGGCCGCTTCACCGACACCAAGGAGCGCTGACCATGCAGCAGCCGCGGGTCGCCGTGGCTGTGAGCGGCGGACGCGACTCGACGGCGCTGCTGCACTGCACCGTGCAGCAAGCGCGGCCGCTTGGCCTGCAGGTGCTGGCGCTGCATGTGCACCACGGGTTGATGCCGCAGGCCGACGATTGGCTGCGCCATGTGCAGCGCCAGAGCAAGCGCTGGGGCGCCACCTTCGACAGCCGCCGCCTGGGCGGCGCACCGGGCCGCGGCCAAAGCGTCGAAGCCTGGGCCCGCGACGGTCGCTACCTGGCTTTGACCGAGATGGCCCAAACCCACGGCTGCACCCTGGTGCTGTTGGCCCACCACCGCCGCGACCAGGCCGAAACCTGGCTGCTGCAGGCCCTCCGCGGTGCCGGCTTTGCGGGCCTGGCGGCCATGCCGGTGCAGCGTCTGCGCGAGGGTGTCCAATTTGTACGGCCCTGGCTGGATGTGGGCGTGCCGGCCATCGAAGCCTATGTGCGCCGGCACCGCCTGCGCCATGTCGATGACCCCAGCAACGTCGACCCGGCCTTTGCGCGCAGCCGCTTGCGGCAGCAGGTATGGCCGGCGCTGACATCGGCATTCCCCGACGCCGAGACCACCTTGGCTGCGGCGGCACGGCACGCTCAGGATGCGTTGGCGCTGGCACAAGAAGCCGCGGCCGCCGATCTGAGTGTGCTGCTGCGGGGTGATGGCCTTGGCCTTCTTTGCAAGCCGTGGCTGCAACTGCCGCCCGCGCGGCGGCGCAACGCCTTGCGTGCATGGCTGGCTGCGGCGTGTGGCTCACCGCCGCCTCAGACCCTGCTGGACCGGCTGGTGAAAGACTTGCCAGCCACCATGCAGGGTTCGTGGCCGGCGCCTGGCGGCGGCTTGCGCTTGTACCGGGGCGTGTTGAGTCTGGTGCGCGCGGCCGCTGTTCCGCTGGTGCCGCTGGTGCCGCTGGTTCCTTTGACCCCGCTGTCAAGCCCACCGTCGCCGCTGCAGTTGGACCTCAGCCGGCCGGGCATCGTGCCCGTGCCGGGCTGGAACGGCCATTGGCAGGTGCAGTCCGCGCGCAGTGAAGGCGTGCACGCAGCCGATCTGCACCAGCTGGTGGCGCAGGCCCGTGAAGGGGGCGAGCGGTTCAGCCTGCGCCCGGGCTCGCCGGCACGCAGCCTGAAGAAGCAGTACCAGACCTGCGGCGTGCCGGCGTGGGCCCGGCAAGGGCCGCTGCTGCGCACCCTGGACGGCCGGCTGCTGCTGGTGCCGGGTCTGGGCCCCGAAGCGGCGTTCCAGGCGCCCGCGGGCACGGTGCAGCTGCGCTTGAGTTGGGTGTCGGACCTGCCAGGCCCGAAAGAACAGGGTCAGCGTGCCGGATAGAATTTAGGGTTTATGCGCGGTGCCTGTCGGTGCTGTGGCAACACATCACGGAACAACGGCAAGGGCCCATGGCATTGATCGTTCACAAATACGGTGGCACCTCGATGGGGTCGACCGAGCGCATCCGCAGCGTCGCGCAGCGCGTGGCCAAATGGGTGCGCGCCGGCCACCAACTGGTGGTCGTGCCATCGGCCATGAGCGGCGAAACCAACCGCCTGCTGGGCCTGGCGAAAGACCTGATGCCAGACGCCATGATGGCCAACGCGCCCGAAGCGTTGCGCGAACTGGACGCCCTGGCCGCCACTGGCGAACAGGTCAGCGTTGGCTTGCTGGCCCTGGCGCTGCAGGCGCAAGGCGTGCCGGCGGTCAGCTATGGCGGCTGGCAGGTGCCCATCAAGACCGATTCATCCTTCACCAAGGCGCGTATTTCGGCCATCGACGACACGCGCGTGCGTGCTGACCTGGCCGCCGGCAAGGTGGTTATCGTCACCGGATTTCAAGGCATCGACCCCGACGGCAACGTCACCACGCTGGGCCGTGGCGGCAGCGACACCTCGGCGGTGGCGGTGGCCGCCGCGATGAAGGCCGACGAGTGCCTGATCTACACCGACGTGGACGGTGTCTACACCACCGACCCGCGCATCGTGCCCGAAGCTCGCCGCCTGTCCACCATCAGCTTCGAAGAGATGCTGGAAATGGCCAGCCTGGGCAGCAAGGTCCTGCAGATCCGCTCGGTCGAATTTGCCGGCAAGTACCGCGTGCCCTTGCGTGTGCTGAGCAGCTTCACACCCTGGGACATCCCGATCGAGGAAGAAGCCGTGTCCGGCACCCTGATCACCTTTGAGGAAGACGAAAAGATGGAACAAGCCGTTGTTGCCGGCATCGCGTTCAACCGCGACGAAGCCAAGATCAGCGTCATCGGCGTGCCCGACAGACCGGGCATCGCCTTCCAGATCATCGGGCCGGTGGCCGATGCCAACATCGACATCGACGTCATCATCCAGAACGTCTCGCACAGCGGCCGCACGGACTTCAGCTTCACCGTGCACCGCAACGACTACGCCCGCACGCTGGAGGTGCTGAAGACGCAGGTGCTGCCCGCTACCGGCGCACTGGACGTGCTGGGCGACGCCAAGATCTGCAAGGTCAGCATCGTGGGCATCGGCATGCGCAGCCACGTCGGCGTGGCCAGCAAGATGTTTCGCACGCTCAGCGACGAAGGCATCAACATCCAGATGATCACCACCAGCGAAATCAAGACCAGCGTGGTGATCGACGAGAAATACATGGAACTGGCCGTGCGCGCGCTGCACAAGGCCTTCGATCTGGACCAGGAAAGCGCCGCTGCTTGACGCGCGGTAGGCGCCGCATCTTGCGGCTAGAATGCGCTGCTTCGCCGGAGTCGTGACCGAGTGGCCGAAGGTGCTCCCCTGCTAAGGGAGTATGTGGGCAAAACCTGCATCAAGGGTTCGAATCCCTTCGACTCCGCCAATACGAGACCCCAAGTAGTGGATCTACTTGGGGTTTTTCTGTTTCTGAGCCCTATCGATCGTGCTGACGACATCTTTATCGACTTTTCGCAGTGAGACATTGAATCTCGCCGAGCCGAGCCCGGGGCGGCACTGCCCGTCGTTCACGCGGTTGTGGTGTGCGGTATGCCTGACTCGACTACGCCGCGCTGGCCTGCCGCACCGCACGCTCCCAACGCGCCATCAGCTCGGCCGCACGCTCGCGCGGCATCGTCGGCAGGAAGCGCCGTTCCACCTGCCATTGCGCGACGAGTTCGTCCTGGTCGTGCCAGACGCCGGTGGCCAGGCCCGCGAGGTAGGCTGCGCCCAGCGCCGTGGTTTCGGTGACCTGCGGCCGAACCACCGGGATGCCCAGCAGGTCGGCCTGGAACTGCATCAAGAGGTTGTTGACGCAGGCGCCGCCGTCCACGCGCAGTTCGGTCACGGGCCCGGTGTCCTTCGACATGGCTTGCAGCAGCGCGGCGCTCTGAAACGCGATGCTCTCCAGCGCCGCGCGCGCGATGTGCGCCACCGTCGTGCCGCGGGTGATGCCGACGATGGCACCACGCACCTCGGCGTTCCAGTAGGGCGCACCGAGGCCGGTGAACGCCGGCACGCAGACGACGCCGCCGGCGTCGGGAACACTTTCGGCCAGGCCCTGCACCTGGTCGCTGGCGCTGATGGCGTTGAGCCCGTCGCGCAACCATTGCACGACCGCGCCGCCAATGAAGACACTGCCTTCCAGCGCGTACTCTGGCGTCTTGCCGGGCTGCGCGGCGGCCGTGGTCAGCAAGCCGTTGGCCGACTGCTCGAATCGATCACCGGTGTGCATCAGCATGAAGCAGCCGGTGCCATAGGTGTTCTTCGCCAGGCCGGCCTTGAAACACGCCTGGCCGAACAACGCGGCCTGCTGATCGCCAGCCACTCCGGCGATCGGAATCGAAGTGCCGAACACCGTGGTCTCGCCGAACACATGGCTGGACGGAAACACCTTCGGCAGCAGACTGTCAGGCACGTGCAGCGCCTTCAGCAGCTCGGGGTCCCAGTCGTTGTGGCGGATGTCGAACAACATCGTGCGCGAGGCGTTGCTCACATCGGTGGCATGCAACTGGCCGTTGGTCAGCTTCCACATCAGCCAGCTGTCGACGGTGCCGAAGGCGAGATCGCCTTGCGCTGCGGCGATGTGCGCGCCGCTCACGTGGTCCAGGATCCAGCGGATCTTGGTGGCTGAAAAATACGCATCGATGACAAGACCCGTGCTGTGTCGGATGGTCTGCGCCATGCCACGGGCACGCAACTGCGCGCACAGCGGCTCGCCGCGGCGGTCTTGCCAGACGATGGCGTTGTAGATGGGCGCGCCGGTGCGGCGGTTCCAGACCACGGTGGTCTCGCGCTGGTTCGTGATGCCGATGCTGGTGATGTCGGCCGCCGTGAGCCCGGCCTTGGCCAGCGCTTCGTGCGCTGTCGCGATCTGGCTGCTCCAGATCTCGTCCGGGTTGTGTTCCACCCAGCCGGGCTGCGGGTAGATCTGGCGGAATTCACGCTGCGCCATCGCGACGATGTGGCCAGCGCTGTCGAAGACGATGCTGCGCGAACTGGACGTGCCCTGGTCGAGCGCGAGGATGTACCGGGTCATGGAGCTTTGTCTCCTGCCACCGCGCACTGCACGCCGGCCTCGGCCAGCAGGGTGGCGAATGCCGGTGGCGGCGCCTGGTCGGTGAAAAGCATATCGAGTTGGTCGACCCGCCCCACCTCCACCATCGCCGGGCGGTTGAACTTGCTGTGATCGGCGGCGAGCCAGACTTCGCGCGCGTTGTCGATGATCGCACGTGTCACCTTGACTTCGCGGAAGTCGAAGTCGCGCAAGCTGCCATCGGCTTCGATGCCGCTGATGCCGATGAGCGCGATGTCGACGCGGAACTGTCGGATGAAGTCCACCGTGGCCTCACCAACGATGCCGCGATCGCGTCCGCGCACCACGCCGCCGGCGACGATGACCTCGCAGTCCGGGTTGTCCGACAAGGTCGCCGCGACGTTCAGGTTGTTCGTGATGACACGCAGCCCCCTGTGATGCAGCAACTCGCGTGCGACCGCTTCGGTGGTGGTGCCGATGTTGAGGATCAGCGAACAGCCTGCCGGCACGGCCACGGCCACGGCGCGGGCAATGGCACGTTTGGCGGCTTGGTGAATGTGCTGGCGTTGGCGATAGGCGATGTTCTCGGTGGTGCTGCGCGGCACCCGCACGCCGCCATGAAATCGCGCCAGCAGCCCGGCTTCGGCCAGCAGTTTCACGTCGCGCCGCACGGTCTGCAGCGTGACCCCAAAGCGTTCGGCCATGGCCTCCACCGAGACCGAGCCCTGGCGCAGCACCATGTCCAGCAACTCGGCCTGCCTGGGGTTGGGATCCATGGTGGACGAGACTAAAAGAAAAGAATCGAAAGCAAACTAGGGAAAACTCGGCATTCAAACGAACTCAAACGAACAAGAATCGAACGCAAACAATGCGGAGACAGGGCTTGGGCGAACAGCTATACGACGTGCTGGTGGTCGGAGGCGGCATCAACGGTGCCGGCATCGCGCGTGACCTCGCGGGTCGCGGCTGGCGCGTGCTGCTCGCCGAGCAGGACGACTTGGCGGCGCACACCAGCAGTTCGTCGACCAAGCTCATTCACGGCGGGCTGCGCTATCTGGAGCACTACGAGTTCGGCCTCGTACGCAAGGCGCTGCAAGAGCGCGAGGTGCTGCTGAAGAGTGCGCCGCACATCATGTGGCCGCTGCGCTTTGTGATGCCGCACGACCCCGATGACAACTTCTTGCGGCCGGCCTGGATGATCCGCATTGGCCTCTTCCTCTACGATCATCTGGCGCGCCGCGAGGTGCTGCCGGGTTCAACCGGCGTGCGCCTGCAAGGCAGCCCGCTCGGCGCGCCGCTGAAGGCCGAGTACACACACGGCTTCGTCTATTCCGACGGTTGGGTCGACGACGCGCGGCTCGTCGTGCTGAATGCCATCGACGCCCGTGAGCGCGGCGCCACGGTGCTGACCCGCACGCGATGCACGGCGGCGCAACGCAGCGTCACGGGCTGGACGGCGACGCTGCGCCATAACAACGGTAGCGATGGCAGCGAGCAGACGGTGCAAGCGCGCGCCCTGGTCAACGCCGCCGGCCCCTGGGCCGAAGCCTTTCTGCGTGGCATCGCCAAGCCCACCGGAGCCGAGGTGCTGGCAAACAAGAGCCTGCGCCTGGTGAAGGGCAGCCATATCGTCGTGCCGCGTTGCTTCGAGCACGACCACGCCTACATCTTCCAGAACCCCGACAGACGCATCATCTTCGCCATTCCCTACGAAACCGACTTCACGCTCATTGGCACCACCGACGTCGAAATCCAGGGCGACCCGCTTGGTGCGCGCGTCACGCCCGACGAGATCGCCTACCTTTGCGAACAGGCCAGCCGCTACTTCAAGCAGCCGGTGCGCGCGGCCGACGTGGTGTGGAGCTACACCGGCGTGCGCCCGCTGCTCGACGACGCTTCGGGCGACCCGTCGGCCGTGACACGCGACTACCTGCTCGAGAGCCACACCGAAGCCGCGCCGCTGCTGAGCGTCTGGGGCGGCAAGATCACGACCTTCCGCAAGCTCGCCGAAGAAGCGGCCGACGAAGTCGGGCGGCTGCTCGGTGAACGCCGCGCGGCTTGGACCGCCAAGGCCTCGTTGCCGGGCGGCGACCTGTCGCCGTGGATCGGCGCCGCCGACCGCCCCGACCGCGACTTCGAGCGCCTGGTTACCGCTGTGCGCACACGCCATCCGGCCCTGGGCGCAGCATGCGCACGGCGCCTCTCGCGGGCCTACGGCGCACGCATCGACAAGGTGCTGGCGCGGGACCTGGGCGCCGAAGTGGCCCCTGGCCTGTTCGAGGCCGAACTGAACTACCTGCGCAACGAAGAGTGGGCGACCACCGCCGAGGACGTGCTGTGGCGCCGCAGCAAGCTCGGTCTGCACTACACCGAAGCCCAGCGCCGCAGCGTCGCCGACTGGATGGCGCCGGCACTGCACAGGGCCATGGCATGCAGCTGACGCTGGACCGCATCACCCGCCAGGTCGGGGCCTCGACCTGGCTGTACCCGATGGACCTGGCGCCGCAGCCGGGCGCCGTCACTGTGCTGCTGGGCGCCACGCAAGCTGGCAAGACCAGCCTGATGCGGGTGATGGCGGGCCTGGACAAACCCAGCACCGGCCAGGTGCGTGTCGACGGACACGATGTCACGGCGATGGGCGTGCGCGAGCGCAACGTCGCGATGGTCTACCAGCAGTTCATCAACTACCCGTCGATGACCGTGTTCGACAACATCGCATCGCCGCTGAAGCTGCGGCGCGAAAAGGGCATCGACAAGACCGTGCGCGCGCTGGCCGAGCGTCTGCACATCGAGATGTTCCTCGACCGCCTGCCCGCGGCGCTGAGCGGCGGCCAGCAGCAGCGGGTGGCGCTGGCACGAGCGCTCGCCAAAAACGCGCCGCTGATGCTGCTGGACGAACCGCTGGTCAACCTGGACTACAAACTGCGCGAAGAGCTGCGCGAAGAGCTTGCGCAGCTGTTTGCCAGCGGCGACAGCACCGTCATCTACGCTACCACCGAGCCAGGGGAGGCGCTGCTGCTCGGCGGCTACACCGCCGTGCTCGATGCCGGCGAACTGCTGCAATACGGTCCCACCGCCGAGGTCTTCCACGCGCCCAAGTCGCTGCGGGTGGCGCGGGCCTTCAGTGACCCGCCGATGAACCTGATCGAAGCCGATGCGGTGGCGCAGGGCGTGCAGCTGAAGGCCGGTCCGTCGCTCGATATCATCTTGCCCGCATCGACTGACCTGCCCGCCTCGGCGTCCAGGTCGCTGACCCTGGGCGTGCGCGCTGCGGCGCTGCGCGTCAACCCACGGCCCGGCGACGTGGCGTTGGACGGCCATGTCGAGCTGGCCGAGATCTCGGGCTCCGACACCTTCGTGCACGTGCACACCGCTGTCGGCGAACTTGTCGCACAGCTCACCGGCGTGCACTTCTTCGATCTTGGCGCGCCGATCACCCTGCATCTGGCGGCGCAGCAGGCTTATGTGTTCGACGCGCAGGGCAAACTGCTTGTCGCCCCGCAACGGAAAACTTGAGATGGCCCGCATCGACCTCGATCTCGCGCATTCGTACAAGCCGAACCCGAAGGAGGACGACGACTACGCGCTGCTGCCGCTGAAGATGAGCTTTCGCGACGGCGGCGCCTATGCGCTGCTGGGGCCTTCGGGCTGCGGCAAGACGACGATGCTGAACATCATGTCGGGGCTGCTCGTGCCCTCAAAGGGCACGGTGCTGTTCGACGGCGTCGATGCCACGCACACGACACCGCAGCAGCGCAACATCGCGCAGGTGTTCCAGTTTCCGGTGATCTACGACACGATGACGGTGGCCGAGAACCTGGCATTCCCGCTGAAGAACCGCAAGGTTCCCGCTGACCAGATCAAAGCGCGTGTGGCCCAGATCGCCGAGATGCTGGAGATGAGCCACCAGCTCGACCAGCGCGCCGCCGGCCTGAGCGCCGACCAGAAGCAGAAGATCAGCCTCGGCCGCGGTCTCGTGCGCGCAGACGTCTCGGCAGTGCTCTTCGACGAGCCGCTGACCGTGATCGACCCGCACCTGAAGTGGCAGTTGCGGCGCAAGCTCAAGCAGATCCACCACGAGCTGAAGCTGACGCTGATCTACGTCACGCACGACCAGGTCGAGGCCCTGACCTTCGCCGAAGAGGTGGTCGTCATGACGCGTGGCCGTGCCGTGCAGGTGGGCTCGGCCGAGGCGCTTTTCGAACGGCCGGCGCACACCTTCGTCGGCCACTTCATCGGCAGCCCGGGCATGAACTTCCTGCCGGTGAGCCAGGCGGGTGACAGCTGGCAGGTGGCGCGCCACCCGATTCCCGCCCCAGTCGGCCGCACGCTGCCGGCAGGCGACCTGCGGCTGGGGGTGCGCCCGGAATACGTGACGCTGGCCGAAGCCGGTGGCGGCGGTGCATTGCCCGTGGTCGTGAAACAGGTGCAGGACATCGGCACCTATCTGATGCTCACCGCGGCCATTGATGGCTGCGTTATCAAAGCGCGCCTGCCGCTGGAAGCCAGTGCTCCGAACGTTGGCGACACCGTCTGGCTGCGTGTCGTGGGCGAACACACCTGCTTTTACAAGGACGAGGAGCTGGTGACATGAGCGACGAGGCTGTGCCGAGTGCGAATTCCCCCGCGGGGGGACCGGCCGAAGGCCGCAGGGGGCGAACATGACGACAACGACCAAACCCGTCAACCAGAAGGCCTGGTTCCTGATCCTGCCGGTATTGGTATGCGTGGCCTTCTCGGCCATCCTGCCGCTGATGACGGTGGTGAACTACTCGGTACAGGACATCATCAGCCCCGAGCGCCGTGTGTTCGTGGGTACGGAATGGTTCGCCAAGGTCATGCGCGACAGTGACCTGCACGCGGCGCTGTGGCGGCAACTGACCTATTCGTTCGCGGTGCTGGCCATCGAGATCCCACTCGGTATCGCCCTGGCGCTGTCGATGCCGGCCACAGGCTGGAAGAGCAGCGCCGTGCTCGTCATCGTCGCGCTGAGCCTGCTGATCCCGTGGAACGTGGTCGGGACCATCTGGCAGATCTTCTGCCGGACCGACATCGGCCTGCTCGGCGTTGCGCTAAAGGGCATGGGCTTCGACTACAACTACACCGGCAACGCCACGCACGCCTGGCTGACCGTGCTGGTGATGGATGTCTGGCACTGGACACCGCTGGTCGCGCTGCTCGGCTATGCCGGCCTGCGCAGCATCCCGGATGCCTATTACCAGGCCGCGCGCATCGACGGCGCCAGCAAGTTCGCCGTGTTCCGCTATATCCAGCTGCCGAAGATGCGCGGCGTGCTGATGATCGCGGTGTTGCTGCGTTTCATGGACAGCTTCATGATCTACACCGAGCCCTTCGTGCTGACCGGCGGCGGGCCGGGCAACAGCACCACCTTCCTGAGCCAGTACCTGACGCAGAAGGCGGTGGGCCAGTTCGACATCGGCCCGGCGGCGGCGTTTTCGCTGATCTACTTCCTCATCATCCTGTTGCTGTGTTTTGTGCTCTACAACTGGATGCAGCGCGTAGGCACGGCCGACAAGGAGGTGGTGCGATGAAAAAACGGCATGTGTTCCTCATCGGCTACATCGTCTTTGCGCTCTTGCCCATCTACTGGATGGTCAACATGAGCTTCAAGACGAACCAGGAGATCGTTTCCAGCTTCACGATCTTTCCGCAGCAATTCACCTTCGACAATTACAAGCTCATCTTCACGGACAAGAGCTGGTATTCGGGCTACATCAACAGCCTGATCTATGTGGCGATCAATACGGTGATCTCGCTCAGCGTGGCGCTGCCGGCCGCGTATGCCTTCAGCCGCTACAGTTTCATCGGCGACAAGCACGTGTTCTTTTGGCTGCTGACGAACCGCATGACGCCACCCGCGATATTCCTGCTGCCGTTTTTCCAGCTCTACACCACGGTGGGCCTGATGGACACGCACCTGGCGGTGGCGCTGGCGCACCTGGTGTTCAGCGTGCCGCTGGCGGTGTGGATTCTGGAAGGTTTCATGAGCGGTGTCCCGCGCGAGATCGACGAGACCGCGTATATCGACGGCTACAGCTTCCCGCGCTTTTTCGTCACCATCTTCCTGCCGCTGATCAAGTCCGGGGTCGGCGTCACGGCCTTCTTCTGCTTCATGTTCAGCTGGGTCGAACTGCTGCTGGCGCGCACGCTCACCAGCGTCAACGCCAAGCCCATCGTCGCGACGATGACGCGCACGGTCTCGGCCTCGGGCATGGATTGGGCGACACTGGCGGCGGCCGGCGTGTTGACAATCGTGCCCGGCGCGGTGGTGATCTGGTTCGTGCGGCATTACATTGCCAAGGGTTTCGCGATGGGTCGCGTCTAGGAGCGTGTGATGTTTGCGTGGATGGTCTGGACAACGCCGGTAGCGGTCTTCTTCACCTGCATCGTGCTGATGCTGATCGGCATGACGGTGTGGGAGATCAAGCAGCCGACCACGCTGCGCAAGGGTTTCCTGCCGCTGGCCACGACGCGCGGCGACAGGCTCTTCATCGGGCTGCTGACGGCGGCCTACATCAACCTGGCCTTTCTCGGCCTGGGAGCGACTCTGGCCGAATGGTTTTCGCTGGCCAGCGAGCCCAGCGTGTGGATCAGCCTGGTCATTTCGATTTTCGTGCTGGCGCTGATCATGCGCAAAGGCTGAGGCGTGTTTTTCGTGAATCCGGCCCGATGCTTCCCCGGGGCCTGGTCCACCCAAGCACAGACGGGGAAGCGGATGACACCAACGAGGAGATACGGAATGAACTTGCGCAACACCGCCATCGCTGCGGCCGTTCTGCTGGCCGCTGCGGGCTGCGGAAAGAAGGAAGAGCCCGCTGCGTCGACACCGGCGTCTGCCGCCCCTGTTGCCGCGGCACCCGCCGGCAGCGACGCCGCGAAGAAGTGGATCGACAGCGAGTTCTCGCCGTCGACGCTGAGCAAGGACCAGCAGGCCGCTGAAATGAAATGGTTTGTCGAGGCCGCTGCCAAGCTCAGGGCCAAGGGTGTGACCGAGATCTCGG
>Ga0163154_10005120_pt1 | contig 16843 bp, 13 predicted proteins | sample OliLakLV19MP9P1_FD_148649 | JGI IMG/M metagenome (GOLD analysis project Ga0163154, IMG submission 148649) | Freshwater microbial mat bacterial communities from Lake Vanda, McMurdo Dry Valleys, Antarctica - Oligotrophic Lake LV.19.MP9.P1 | ecosystem: Environmental > Aquatic > Freshwater > Lake >... | reverse complement strand
CTTACCGGCGTCGAGAGTGCCGAGATCTACCGTACTCCGCTGCTGGGCCGACGCCGGTAAGGCGAACATGATCGCGGCAACGGCGGCGATCAGAGACACTGAAAGATGCTTCGACACAAGAACTCCTGGTCAAAAAGGTATGTAACGTCCAGACGCCGCCGCACTCACTCGTTGCAATGACACGGCGAGGCGGCGCGACTCGTGAGGGGCCGCGATCGCTCGACACAACGGAATCCCCTGAGCACACAGGTGACTGCAGACACAAAAAAGCGTGGGCAGCCCCTGAAGGGACCACTCACGCCATCACCGGGTGAGCCGCGTGCGCTCATTCGGTCGGCATGCGCAACACTCGCGCTTGTCTTCTGCAACCGGACGCTATCGGCGGTTCACCAGATTGGCAAGGACCGAGCTTCGATCATGGCACGTGCATGGCTCAGTTCGATGCAGCCTGCGCCGCGACCAGTGTCCAGTCGGGATCCGAACATCCCGCATCTGAATTTCGACTGCGGTGATCGCACGGCATACCGCAAGGTCCCGCTGCGGGCAGCCGCGGCAGCGCTCCACGCGAGGCCAATCCGTTCGTTGCGCGCAAACCCGTCACCAGCAGTCAGCGAAGTTTCTCGGCCGCGATACACTGTCCGTCAGCGGCACCGTCCGGTGTGAACTGAGCGGGCTGCCACCTGCACCCGTTGCACCAGCCGATGCGGCACCGGCAGGCGACGCTTCCGCGCTGACGCGCTTCCGGTGCCTTCGTCATCGTCGTCGCCGTCATCACTCCCTTCACCCGACTCGGCGGATTTCGTACTCCTTCCGTTGAGCGACGCGCCGTCACCGGCTTCGCCTCCGGCTCCTGCGGTTGCCCCAGTCGCATACGCACTCCCTGCACCGTGCGTGTAGACCAGAACGCCGCCCGAGTGCCCGACGCGGTACCCGGCCACCAACAGCACTACCGAGCCGATGGTGGCCACCCCGCGGGCCGCCGAACCGACACCAGTCGACAACAATCCGATGGCGGCGATGCCGAAGACGCCGGCCGACACCCACACGAAGAGCTCGGCCGCTTCCTCGTGTGCATGAAATGCGGCACGAGGGACCACTGATTCGACGTGGTCCTCTTCCCGTTCGCCGGTCTGCATCGAGGCCCAGCCGCTCACCGTCAGGGCGCCGAACATGGCAAGCGTGACGGCCCAGGTGCGCATCGGACGTGCGCTGCGCTTCACCGCCAGGAACCCGACCACGGCAAAGACAGGAAGAAGAACGGCCAGCGCCATCGGCAGGTGGACGATTGCCGGATGGAGTGGCGTGGGGATGAGTGATGCGAGTGAACCAGCCATGAGACCCTCCAGAGAGTACGGTGTGCGGGATCGCCCCGCCGTATCCTCACCATGGCTGTTGCCGCGCGCCGCGCCTATCCGACAAGTGTCGTGACTGCACCTTTCTGTGCGTATGTCGTGGTATCCGACAGATGTCGGGGTTCCGCCGCCGGGTGCATGTGGCACGTTTCACTGCATGATTGACGAGACACCGGAGTTCGAGGACGATCGACGCCTGCGCCTGCTGGTGCTGGCGGTGCTGGCAGTCATCGTGGTCGGCGGCGCGTTCGACCTGTATCTCGACGCTCCAGATGACTGGCTGTCGGCACACGTGGTGGTGGAAGCGACCCTCATGCTGGTGAGCGCGACCGCAGGCGTGATGCTGTGGCGCGCCTGGCGCCAGACGTCGCAACAGCTCGCCACCACGTCGCGCTCGCTGGCGGTAGCTCAGGCCGAACGAACCGACTGGCGGCAGCGTGCTGAGCGGGCCCTCACCGGTCTGGCCGGTGCCATCAACGAGCAGTTCGACGACTGGGCGCTCACGCCGAGCGAGCGTGAGGTGGCGCTGCTTCTGCTCAAGGGACACGGGCACAAGCAGATCGCCGCCCGCACCAACCGCAGTGAGAGCACCGTGCGTCAGCACGCCGTGGCCGTGTACGGGAAGTCCGGCCAGCAGGGACGGAGCGAACTGGCCGCCTTCTTCCTTGGCGGACTGGCGCTGCCCTCCCCGAACAACGACGCGGACTCGACAGCGCAGCAGCGCGACTGACACTGCCTCACAGTGGTGCACTCGTCACGAACCGCGACAGATGTCGGATGGTAGCGAAGGCCCGGGTGATCGATGCTGTGAGGGAGCACTTCATCAGTCCCTTCTTCATCAGCGATGCCCGAAATGTCGGACAACACGAACAGCGAGTTCAACACGACGCAGCCGGTGGTCGGTGAGCCTGCTGCCGCACCGCACAGCTGCGGGCGGGTGTTTGCCTTCTCGCTCGACTGCCCGCACAAGGGCCGCATGCTGGAATGGGTCGATGCGGAGAACCGCCTCTATTGTTCAAAGCACAAGGCACACTTCGGTGCCGACGGACGGCTCACCGCCCACTCCGTCACCGCGGTCGCGTGAGTCGAACCGGCAACACCTCCAAAAATGCCGCGGTCAACCCCCATCGACGGTAGGTGACCAGTCCCGTGCGCCTCATCCACCTGGACCGCCGACCACGGCACGCCGACGACGCTCGCACGCAGTCCGACACCGCCATCAGATACGACCGCGATTCGCGCGATCCGTTGCCGGGCGATGGAGTGTATCCCGGGATGTCGAGTCGCAGCGCGAGGCGGGGGGATCGTCGCGCGGCTCCCGCAGGCACTGCGCGTCGCGCCGGGACATGTCGGGGCCTGCAATTTTCTGACGCAGGTCATGGAGCCGGTCTCACGATCGGCGTTCACCTGCGCTCGCGATGGTGTCGGCACCGCTGCCCGATCTTACAGACCCTGACAACCTCGACGTTGCGGCGTGGCGCGTCGGATCGAAGCGTCAGCCGGGGCGCGGGATCAGCACGCCCACCGCTGACGTCCCCACGGAAAAGTCAGGCAGGTTAAATGTCGGGATCGCAGCCGCAACGTTAACGATCCAGCGCCTCCGGTTTGGTTGAGAAGTTCGACCACGAAGAAGTCGAAGTTCAGCGGATGACTGATCGCGTAGTCGCAGCGTTGAGCGGAGCGCGGGTCGGCCCCAGCGGATGCACCGCCGCAGGCATCTTCGGCTACACGCCGTCGTGTGCCTGCGCAATTCCGCGATGCACCGTGCCCACCGGCTCTGGCACGGCGGGTCCAGCGTGGAACGACGTGTTCCCCGAGAGCTGTTCGACGTCACCCAGCCCGCCCTGCGTCACCTCCCGAAGAACGAGGTGACGATCGATTCGGCGTGCTTCTCGGGGAGTTCGGTCGCATTGCGATTGTCCGCGTGGGAAAACACACTCGTGATGTCGACATCGGGCAGTACCATTTGGTCCCGTGCCGCGTGCACGATCTCGTGAAGCAGCGTGCCAAGATCACCGCGCTGCTTGCGTACGTTGATCAGGCAGAAGCGGGGCAGTTTCAGCTCGGATATCGGCCCGCCGTCGGTCACGCCGAACGCGTCACCGACGTCGCTGAATGGGCAGAAGATGATTCGCAGCGTGTCGGGTCTGTCTGCGAGGACCCTGAGCGCCGACGCCATCACGCTTCCGCACGAGGCGGCCGAGCCGGCGATGACCTTTTCGGCGTCGATCACTTCGGGGCCGAAGCTCGGCACGGCGGCGCCGGTCGTGAAGTCCATGCCGTGCGGAGCCAGCAGTTCGCGTGCACGCGGGTAGAGTGCCGCGAGCAGCGCCTCCGCGTTGCCGAACTCTTTCACCCGGCTCGTCTTCTGCACGATGATCCGCAGCCTTGCGGGGCGCTGCTTTTTCGGCTTCAATGACGCCGTGACCCCGAGGCTGCCGCCGACCGCGCCGGCCTGGCCTGCGCCGACAATGGCCGAGCGAGTCGGCTGCGCTACGCCACCTCCGGTGCACACAACACGCCGAGTCGCCGAACGCGTGTCGATGAGCACGAGTTCCTTGTCCATGCGCGCGATGGTCATCTTGCCGACGATGTTGTCGGCGCTCGCCTGATACGCGCGATTGACGATGTTGCGCTTGCGCTTGTAGGCTAGCATCGCAGCGGCGGTGGTCGGCCCGTAGAGGGCCGAGCGCAACTCGTGTGCTGAGATGGGGGCCTTGCCAAGTATCAAGAGCACTTTGTGAATCAGGCCGACGTGTCGGCCGGCGGCACCGGGCACGACGTGAGCGGCGTCGCTCACCAGGCACTTCTGGAGCCGAGGATCATCTCTGAACAGCAACGACACGAGCGGCATGTTTCCTCCGACGTGAATGACCCGCCGGAGCGCGGCCGGCGCGGTGAGGCTGGGTCAGCAAAGCATAAGTCATTGCACCCGGCGCAGCGTGTTGTCGGCAACCTGTCCGCGGCCGAACCGCCGCCATTCCCGAGCCGCAGGCCGCTCATCGACGATCGCGCGGGCGATCGCGAGCTGGTACCGCGCAATCCCATGATCGTCGAGCCCGCCCACGTCGCGTGCCGCGCCAGAAGTCATGCCGGTCGCCGTCGCTGAGGCACAGCTCGCTGACGCCGTGACAACGCTGGGTCTGGCGCAAAACGTGGGTAGCAAAGGGTGTCAGCGCGCGGTTTGCACGCTCCGCGTCCAGGCGTAAGCTTCCGCTTCAAGCGCGCATTTGCTGGTAAGACAGGGCGGTCGATTGACGTTGACCCCGAAAGGCGGGGCAGGTTGCACGCAGGGAACTCGGCAGTACGTCGACTGTCCCATGCCCCGATCAGGGGGCGCTCACGGCTCACCGACAGCGGCAGAATCATTTCGACAGCGGATCTCCACGTCCGGGTCGTGCGCGCGGCCAGACAAGCCAGCGGTCGACGGCGCGCGAACTCAGCGCATTATCGGAGAGACGACGACATGGTGACAACACGGCCACTCCGACTCGCCCTCGCGCTCTCGCTTGTCGCGTGCAGCCCACGCGATGCAGCGACCCCCGCGCCCGTGGTCGTCACGCGGTCGCCGCCGGTCGATAGCTGGTGTGCGGCGCTGCCGCGTGGCGCCAACGAAGCGCTTCCCGCTGTGCGCACGTCCTCGGACTGGTTCCACGTCCGTCAGGCCGCACCGGGTGTTTTCGCACTCGTCGAATCGGATCAGTATCAGGAAGCGATCGCGTATCTGATCGTTGGCACCACGCGGGCGCTGATGTTCGATAGCGCCATTGGCGTTGTTCCGATTCGCCCGGTGGTCGAGCAGCTGACCACACTGCCGGTCACGGTGGTCAATTCACACTCACACCACGATCACGTCGGCGGAATCACGAGTTCGATCGCGTGCTGTCGATGGATACGCCGTTTACGCGCAACAAGATGCGGGGCAGGGCGCACGATGGGCTGGCGAACGAAGTGGCACAACGCTCCTTCTGCCATGACGCACCCGCCGGTCTCGACACCGCAGCGTTCCGGTCGCAGCCGTGGAAGGCGAGCGGCACCATCGCCGATGGCACGACGATAGACCTCGGCGGCCGCGTCGTGGAAGTCGTCGGCGCACCGGGACACACGCCGGACGGGATCGCGCTGCTGGATCGCGCGAATCGATTGTTGTTCACAGGCGACAACTTTTATGACAGCGCGATCTGGTTGTGCGCCGTGGAGACCAGTCTCGATGACTACATCGCCTCGATGACGAAACTCGCGGCGCTCGCGTCGGGGGTCACGCAGCTGCTGCCGGCCCACAACACCGCAAACGTGGATCCGGCGCGTCTCGCGATCGTGCTCGCGGCAACGAAGAAGTTGCGATCCGGCGCGATGACACCCCTGTCCGAGTCGCGCGGTGAGCTGATGTTCAGAATTGATGGCGTCTCGTTCCTGTCGTCACGGGCGGCGATCGCCTCCGTCAACCGCGCCGCGTCCTGGACGGGCCATGAGACTACGGTGCCCTCCGACCGGAAGCCGCTGTCATCGCGCGCGCGCCCGCCGCGTTCGACCAGTCTCACCCACCTCTCACGACGAGAATGACTAGGAGCACTTTCCACGGCACGCTGTGCTGTGCGCTGCTCGGTGTTGCAGCGACATCGACGCTGCGCGCGCAGGGCGTCGACTGGCCCGCGGTCGACGCGGCCGTTGGACGAGCAAGCGTGACACAACCTGGCGATGTGCATCGCTTCAACTTTTCGCGTACGGATCTCACGGTCATCACCGCCGGTGTGACGATCCGACCGACACTGGCACTCGGTGGCTGGATCGCGATACAGGCCGCTGCGGGTGGTGTGATGGCGATGGGCGACCTTGTCGTCACTGAAGATGAATTTGCTCCGGCGATGATCGCACTGCAGCGCGGAGGTATCGAGCAGAGCGCGATTCATCGCCATCTGCTGCATGAATGGCCGCGCATCCTCTACATCCACGTTCATGCGCATGGTGATCCGGTGGCGATTGCGACGGTGATTCATGCAGCGATTGCGGTTATGAAGATCCCGGCCGTGAGATCGTCGCCAGCGCTCGCCACTCCACTGGACCTCGATACCGCCGCCGTTGCGCGCGCGCTGGGCTACTCGGGACGCGCCACCGGTGGGGTGTATCAGGTCGGCGTACCCCGCTCTGAACGAATCCTCGAGGGCACCGTCGAACTGCCTCCGTCGATGGGCCTGAACACCGTCATCGATTTTCAACCCACGTCGGGCGGACGGGCTTCGATCACTGGTGACTTTGTACTCCTTCCCTCGGAGGTGAATCCGGTCATCCGTTCGCTGCAGTCCGGCGGGCTTGAAGTGACCGCACTCCACAGTCACATCCTGGATGAAATGCCACGCCTGATGTTCATGCATTTCTGGGCCAACGCAGATGCGGTGCAGCTGGCAAACACACTCCGGGCAACGCTGGCGCTGACGAAGTTGCGGCTGCCGGCGCCATGAACGAAATGCACCGTCGCGTGCGACGTATCAGGTGAGGTACGGCACGATTCGCATTCGACAGAGGCACCGACTGTGCCCGCTGCTCGCATACGCGGTCGTGGCGTCATGTTCGAACGCGGGCATACCGCTCGTGACGGTGCAGGACATGATCTTCGCGACCGACGACACGATCCCTGCGCTCATGATCACGGCCCTCGATGGCGACTCGGTCACGCCGGGCGCTCACACGGTGCGAAATCGCGCCCCGGGCGCCCCGGGCGCGGCGCTGATGCGGAGGTGGCATAGGCGCTGATCGGCCGTAAGCCGAGAGTTGGTGCGTTCAGCCCCAACCAGTCCGAGAGGTTGCCCCGCTCGCATGAGAGCGGATCGAGCAGCCAGAGTTTACCCATCGCACTGATGTCGCCAATACCAGTGGATCGCTGCTCGTGCCATGCGCCGCGCCGCGGGCTCAGGGATCTGCACGAGATTCGCCGCCGCAACGCGATAGGCAATCGCACCATGCCCGGTGACGACGTGAAGGCTGTCGTCACCGGGCGCCGGTGTCGTGGAGAATTGGCCGCGGCCGCGGGCTACTCGATACCGAGGCGAACCAGGGCCAGCACAACGCCGCCCGGCGACCAAGCGCAAGGCCGCCTTACCATCAAATCGGTAGTGCAGTCCACCGATCACGCGCGAGATGCTCGCCTGTTGCGCTGTGGCGTTGAGCGTACGCGCTTCGCGCGGGAACGCGACGGTCAGAATGCCCTGAAACGCCCCGGTCTCACACGGGTGGGCCGACGGATACGAAGGATGATTCGGCAGGCCGATCGCCGGCGTGATGCTCGGATCGGCCTGCGTGGGGCGGATGAACCAGTAGGCGAACTTCGTGTCGAAGCAGCCGATGATGGCATCGACCGCCGCGGCGTTGCGGTACGCGAGGATCGCCGCCGCTTCCAGCTCTGAGCGATGGTGCCGATCGATCAGGTCCGTCGCGATGCCGGTGTTGTCGGTCGCCGCCCATGAGATGACCGCCGCGCCGATGTCGCGTCCGATCGCCACTCCCGCGTCGAAGGCCGCGAGACAGTCGTCGTCGTTGTCGCCTGCGGGCCCCGACCTCTGCGCGAGCAGCTCGGCATCGATCGCGGCGGCATCCAGCGGATAGAACTGCTTCAGCACCACCACCCTTGCCCCTGCGGCGGCGCCGGCGAGTGACGGGCGCGCATCACGACTGCGCGTATGCCGTGCCTCGAGCACGGCGCGGTACTGCGCAATCGAGAGGTACCCGGTGATGCGTCCAGCGCCGCCGCCGCGAGCGCGGAAGAAGCCGATCGCCTTGCGGTTCCAGCGTACCGCGCTGGTGGGCGTGGCCGAGTGGCGTGCCCCTTCGACGGACGCCGAGATCGGCGAATCCGCGGACTGCCGCGCCGACGTAGGAGCTTCGGTGCACGCAGCCAGCGCGAGAAGGGTGGCCGTGAGGGCCGTGAGTGTGCGTCGCATACCGGTCTCCGAGTGTGGGAATGCGAGGCCTGTGTGAGGGCCTCAGCGGAGACAGGCACGTAGAATAGCCGGGAATCACGACATCGTGCGGCGCGGACTCGCGCCGAGCCTGCTGGTCCGATGGGCCAGACGCGACCGTGGCACGTTCGCCGTCAAATCCATCTTCGCTGGCGTAACGACATCATCAACAGTGGCGTGAGCAGCCGTGAGCTTGCCACGGTTCCGATCAGCAGCGGCCAGTATGCCGGTCTGATCGCAGAGCACCGTGGTGCAGGACCGATCGACTGGGCAGGAGTACCAGCGCTGGAACCGGGTGTTGCGCTTGGCACGGGTGCCGGAAATGGCATGGGACTGATGCAGGGAATACAGTCGACTGAAATCCAGATACCCGCGGTCCAGCGCGGAGAAGGCGCCGGGTTCGCGCACCAGTTCGTGCACCAGTTCGTGCACCAGTTCGTGCACCAGTTCGTGCACCAGTTCGTGCACCAGTTCGTGCACCAGTTCGTGCAAAAGTTCGTGCAGTACGGTGACCTCGTGGGTCTTGCCGTCGGTGATGCGAAGGACCGTGGGAATCGCCCCGCAGATCCAGCAGCGTGTGCCGCTTGATGGCCGCCTTGATCGTGAGAAACGGCGTCCATGGAAAGACCGACGGACACAAGTCGATGGTGGGGCATCGAAGGCAAGGACGGTGGCATCCAGCGCGATGCCGAGGGGCTCGTTCGCGCCCAGCGACCGCGCCAACGTGGTGAGGCGCTGGGCACAGTCGACGTCGATCTGCCACGGGCGCGTGGCCTTGGCATTCGCCAGAGTGTTCCGCGAAACCGTCGGGCAGCGTCGGCGATCTGGCACATCTGGCACATCTGGCACATCTGGCACGTCGGGAACAATTTCCGGATTGTAAAGTTATTGAAGCGATGTCCAGAATCCTCAAGCCACTCGCTGTTGCGGTACTGCTCGGCTCGGCGCTGGCGATTGAAGGCTGCGCCGCTGTTTTTTCGCGCCATGCTGTCGGCAATGCCGCCGTCCCACAGCCGGCGAAGTCGGTCGAACTCAGCCGCTATCTTGGAAACTGGTTCGAGCTCGCGCGTTACGAGCAGGCTTTCCAGAGGAATTGCGATGGGGTGACCGCCGACTATGCACTGCGCGCTGACGGCAGGATTTCTGTGCTCAACCGCTGCCGCAATCCCGATGGCACGATCAAGACAGCCAAGGGCAAGGCCAAGGTGGTGGACGCCGCCACCGGGGCCAAGCTCAAGGTCAGCTTCTTCGGCCCGTTCTTCGGCGATTACTGGGTGCTCGATCACGCCGACGACTATTCATGGTCAATCGTCGGCGAACCTTCGGGCCGCTACTTGTGGCTGCTGGCGCGCGAATCCAGTCCCGGTAGAGCACAGCTCGATGCATTGATCGTTCGCGCCAAGGCGCTCGGCTATGACACCAGCATGCTGCGGATCACCAGTCACCCTTGAGGCGGCGCCATCCCTGACCAACGCCCGGGTGTGAGCAACGTATCGAGGATCGGTCCATCCAGCCTTTAAGCGAGGACGAATGCGCTGGCCGCGTCATGCTGGCTGCGAACGCCGCGAAAGGCGAGTTGCACAAACGTTGAGGCGAGATCCAGACAGACCGACCCACGTGGCGCCAGGTTCCGCCGTGGTGCTCGTTGGAAGCCCAGGCTTTCCGTCAGCCAATCTGACAATGGGACCGTCGCGGTACACCCAGAGCGCGTTTTCACGGCCGGTGAATTGGTCATCTGATCTGCGGATCACGTCTCCAGGAACACTCTGGGATGGCGTAAAACGCACCGTGCTGACCGGATCCGCGTTGACGAGAAACGCAACGAATCGCGGGCAGACGTTGCACTCCTCGTCGAACTGCCACACGGGGCCACCGGAATTGATCATAGCACGGACCGCACGATCGATCGCTTGCTATGGAACACAGGAAAGCCGCTTCGCACGAGCGGTCATGCGCGATAGTCATTTGTCTTTCGTGGTTTCCGGGCCGATGGGTGGTGGGGACGAGCGAACACCTCCGCCATAGCGATCCTCGCCGTCCGCGCCGAACTGATTGCTCGAATTCGACTTGTTTCGGTGCGCATTGGCATCATGCCGGTCTTTACCTCCAGCCTCGCTACGAACCTTCTGCGTCGGTGGCTTCGGCAGAATTGCAGTGTCATCCGGCTTGCTTGCGCGTGACGGCGCCAGAGTTCTGGATGATTTGACGCTGGTGCGCAATTTCAGGTTCTTCATGCGTCTTTCTCCGGGTTTGACGTGATATTCGTGAAAGTCGCATCGAAAACAGCTGACGACTTCTCACGTGCAGAACAAAAAAGCGACGCGCCAAACACCGTGTCGATGTTTGCCGCGTCGCATGCAAGAAACCCTGCGTTTCCCCGCACCGACTCTACATTCTGTTACCGATCCTCCGCGCGTTCCGGCATCGCTCTGGCCAGCAAAGCGAACTTACGGCGCGCGAATCGCACGGTCAACCAGACTCTACACCTGCGAATGCATGGCTGAGATCGACATCGCGCACCTACCCCTTCGTTACCGCAGCCAAAGTTGCGTTTGGTTTCCGCAAGCAAGAACTCATGATTCATGGGAATGCACCTCATCCCGTGGTGAGCCTGATTCAGGGTGCCGTTCTGGGGTGAGGCAGCAGTAGTTCTCCTGCCCCTTCGCGCATGAGCAAGGTGCAGTTTGCGACAGGCTGAACTGCGATTCCCCAGAACCCGACCTGCACTCCACCGACACAAAATGGTCATGTCGCAACCGCGGCTAGACTCGCGACTGTACCGACCAGAAAACGCCGGTGCGAGTGTCGACCCTACCGCTCGACCGCGATCCGCGCGTACGGAATGATGTCCAGGCGCTCGAATGGAATGGCGTCGCCGGTCTGCTCGTCGAGACCGAACGTCTCGGGAGACGTCATGATGCGGTCGAGCGCGGCGTCGATTTCGGAGATTTCCGCCGACACACGAGTGCTGATCGAGGCTTCGAGCTCCTCATTCACCGTGTCGGTGCCGATGTCGGCAGGATGCGTCGGAAACTTCGATAGATTGCCGGCGAGGTCCTGGCTATCCTCGGCGGACTCCGTGTCGGTGAACTCGTGCAACTGACCGAGGAGGCGGGAGCGTTCTTCGTGCAGACGCGCCTGGAGATGCTTGAGCTGTGCCGAGGAGAGTGGCATGGAGCGTATCCGGGTAACTGTTGAATGCAGTACGCCAGCAAACGGCACAATGCCGGTGGCGCGCATGCAATCGTTCCATACCCGCTGCGCCGGACGAGTTCCTACGGCTGAGCTCACCGCGACTCGGCTTCAAACTCCGATGCTGCGCTGCCGCGCGCGAACTCCGGTCAGTACGCCACGACCGAGGACGTGACGCGATTCGCTCATGGCGAACGCGAACCGCGTGTCGACGCGCTGCTTCACACGGCGATCTGACGCCGACTCACCTCGCACACCATGCTCAGGCTCGAGTGACCGCAACGAAACGCTGAATTTCTCGATGAGACCTGTGTCCCTCCTGGGCCAACGTCAGACCTCGTGAAGTTCCAGGGACGCGCTGCCGCATTCGGAGGGGTCACTTGCATTGGTACATCGCGATCAGCTCGGTCTGCGCGCCTGCCGGCATATCGTATACCCGTCGTCAGCCTCGGACCGCCTGACTCCGCTAGTCTTCACTCTTCGGCAGCCGTGTGGACTCGGTTGCTGATGCGGACACCTGCGGAGCGTCGAGCGCACTCCTCACGATTGCGGTCAGCTGCTGCGAGCTGTAGGGTTTCGCGATGAAATGCGTGGCGTCGTCCGGCGATGTGCCGCCAGGGATCGCGGCATCGCTGAATCCGGACGCGAAGAGCACACGCGTTCCCGGTCGCAGACGGCGCGCGGCCGTCGCCAGCTCGACGCCGCCCATCATCGGCATCAGGACGTCGGTCAGCAGCAGGTCCACTCGCGCGGAGTGTTGCGATAGGAAGGCCAGCGCCTCCACGCCATTGCCCGCGGTGAAGACCGTATAGCCCGCTCCACGCAGGATACGTTCTGAGAGGCGCCGGATGGCTGCTTCATCTTCGACCACGAGGATGGTTTCCTTGCCATCGGCGTGTGCGATGTCCTCGAGGGGGGTCGTGCCGGTCCTGATGGAGTCGGAGCGCGGGAAGAGTGCGGTGAACACGCTGCCGCCGCCGAGCTGGCTCGCGACCCGGATGCTGCCGTGGCTCTGGTTGACGATACCGTAGACGGTGGACAGCCCGAGTCCGCTGCCCTTGTCAGCGGGTTTCGTGGTGAAGAAGGGCTCGAAGATGCGGCGCAACGTGGCGTCGGACATTCCTACGCCCGTGTCCTGCACGGTCAATGCGACGTACGGGCCTTCGTGGAGTCCGGTATGCTCCGACGCGGCGTGTGCATCGAGTTCCACGGGCACCACGCCAATCGTGAGCGTACCGCCGTCAGGCATCGCGTCGCGGGCATTGACGATCAGGTTCATGATGATCTGCTCGATCTGCACCGGGTCGGCGACGATTCCGCACGGCCGGGCATCGCGAACGACGACGTGCTGGATTTGCGGGCCGATCAGTCGTTGCACCAGATCGCGCAGGTTGTCGACGAGGGCAGTGAGATCGACCGGCTGGAATGCCATCAGCTGTTGGCGGCTGAACGCAAGCAGCTGCCGGGTCAGGGCGGCCGCACGAGTCGCCGCGTCGGAAACCTCCCGGAGATCGTGATTGAGCGTGGCGTCGGCCGCTACGACCGCAGAGGTCCGTGCCAGCTCCGTGTTGCCGGCAATGATGGTGAGCAGGTTGTTGAAGTCGTGGGCGATCCCGCCGGCGAGGCGACCGACGGTCTCCATCTTCTGCGACTGCAGCAGCTGCGTCTCGAGCGAGACACGATCGGAGATGTTCTGGTGAGCGATGATGGCGCGTGATGCGCCGTGCTCCTCAAAGCGCGTCACACGCGCGGTGAACCACCGCTGCGTGGTCGGTGAATGACAGGGATACTCGAACACGAACTCCGGCTGGCGACCGGACAGCACGCCCACAATACCATTGCGCACCGACGGTCCGTCATTGGGCTGCTCACCAGATGGGCTGGCGAGGGTGTCGAGGTAGTTGGCGCCAACGCCGACCAGCGGCAGCACCCCGTCATTCTCTCGCGCAAAGGCGAGCCACGCGGTGTTCACATGGAGGATGGTGCCTGTGTCATCGATGATCGCGACGTGCGCCGAGAGCGCGTCGAGGGCGGCGCGCGTGAACTCTTCCGCGGCGCGCAGCGACGTTTCCGCGTGAACACGGTCGCTGATGTCCGTCAACGTCGCGTTCACGTTGCCGGTCTGCCCATGCCGCGCGCCGTCCAGACGGCACCAGACTGTGCTGCCGTCGGCGCGCATCAGTGCGACGTCGAGCGGCCCTTTGTCGTCCTGGCTGAGCACCTGCGCCAGGAATGTATTGAAGGCAGGGACTGACGCGGGCAGCACCAACGCACGAAAGGACCGTCCCATGATGTCCGCCCGGCTGGAGCCGAACAGCGTCGCGGCGGTCAGGTTCGAGCGAAGGATGGCTCCGGCGGGACTGAGTGTGATGTAGCCGACCGGAGCAAAGTCGTACAGTTCCCTGTACCCTTCCGCTTGCACCTCGAGCGCGCTCCGGGACTCGCGCAGCGCTTCGTTCTGCATCTGAAGCTCGATCTGATGCACCTGAAGCTCGTGCACGAGGCGCAGTCCCTCGTGCGCGTCGACGCCTTTTGTCGCGGGCGTCGTGCGCGCCTGCGACAGTTCCGCACGCGCGCGGAGTGCGGCGGCATCGTCGTCACCGGATTGCCCGGTCATTCGCGTGGGTCCGGCAGCGCCGCTACGACGCCGGAAGCGCCCTGCTGTCTTCCGCGGGCGATCGTCAACTCATGGCGTGCAACCACACGTTCCAGCTCCTCCTGCCGGCCGCGTAACTGCTGCTCGATGTGCTTCAAGTCGGTGATGTCCGAGAACGTGATCGTCACGCCATCGACGCGGTTGTCCGTCGTGCGGTAGGGCATGATGCGGACCATGACCCAGCGGTCTCCCGTGGTCGCCGCTTCCTGCGTGTGTACTTTCGCGGTACGCAGCACATCCTGCGCGTGCGCGGCCAGCTCGGGGTAGACGACACGTGGCGCGAGGTCGGTGATCGGCCGGCCGACGTCGCCGGGTATGAGGCTGAACATGCGCGTCGAGCCGGCGGTGAAGAGTCGGATGCGCAGTTCGCGATCGAGGAAAACGGTGGCGACGTCGGTGCTGTCGAGAAGGTTCTTCATGTCGTTCGACATGTGCGACACCTCCTCGATCCGCCGCTCGAGCTCCCGGTTGAGGGTCCGCAGCTCCTCGTTCATCGACTGCATCTCCTCCTTCGAGGTCGTCAGTTCCTCGTTGGTGGACTGCAGTTCCTCGTTCGCCGACTGCAACTCCTCATTGGCTGCGTTGAGGTCTTCCTGCGCGGACTGTGCCACTTCGCGGTTTTCGAGCATGTCGACGCGCAGCTGCTCCACTTCCTTCTCCAGCGCCGCGACACTCGCGGGGTAATCCACCAGCGCATGCCGCTTCGTGCGGCGCGCGGGCACCGCCACCGCGTCGGCGAACACGACCAGCAGCATGCCACGCAGCGACGAGGGGCCCTGCATGAACTGCACGGTGAGGTCGATAAATTTCGTCGACGGCTTCGCGCCGAAGGAGACTCGCTTCCGCACGACCAGTTCCGGAGACTCCGTCGCCCTGACGAATGCCGTGCTCAGTTCCTGCCGCAACTCGGCGCTGACCGCCATCGTGAAGATGTTCCAGGCACTCTTTCCGCTGGCCGGCTCGAGGTAGGCATTGATGCGACCGTTGACGAAGACGATGTCCCCGGTCGATGTCGTGAGCACCGCAGCGGGGGAATACGAATGCAGCAGCACATGCTCGGCGTCCAGCTTCAGGTTCGGCAGCGTCGCCGCGACGGCGGCCGGGCGCGCCGCCGGGCGCAACGCGCGCGTCGGTGCGAGCTCGCCGATCGGATGTGCCCCCGTTGTTGCCGCCTCGTTGATCCGTTCGAAGATGCGGTGTTTGACACTGATCGGGGCGAACCGACGCGACTCCAGTCCGACAGCCTCGGAACTGCCAAGCAGCAGGACGCCACCAGGGCGAAGCCCGTACTGGAACACCTGCAGCACCTTCTGCTGCGTCGCGCCCGCAAAGTAGATGAGCAGATTGCGGCAGCTCACCACGTCGAGCTTGGTGAACGGCGGGTCCCGCGTCACGTTGTGATGGGCGAAGATCACCAGGTCCCTGATTTCCTTGGCGACCTGAAAGCCGCTTGGCACCGGATCGAAGAACTTCGCCAGCCGCTCTGCCGAGACGTCGGTGACGATGCTCTGCAGGTAGCGGCCCTGCCGAGCCTTGTCGATGGCGTCGGCGTCGAGATCGGTGGCGAACACCTTGATGGGGTGGGCGCGGCTCTCATGCAGACGGTCCACCGCCTCGCGAAGCACGATCGCAAGGGAGTAGGCTTCCTCACCCGTGGCGCAGCCGGCAACCCAGGCGCGGATGGGCTGCGCGGGGTCGAGTCTCGCGAGCAGCGGCGGCAAGACGCGTTCGCCGAGCTCGGTCCAGGCCTCGGCGTCGCGGAAGAATCCCGTGACGCCGATCAGCAGCTCCTTGAAGAGCAGCGTGAGTTCCTCCGGGTTCGAGCGCAGGAAACGCACGTAGGCGTCCATGCCGGGCAGCTGATGAACCCCCATCCGTCGTTCGATCCGCCGGAGCACGGTCGCGCGCTTGTAGAGGGAGAAATCATGACCGGTGTGCTCGAGCAGCATCAAGACGATCCTTTCGACGACGCCAGCACTGGCGTCGCCGTCATCGTCCGTCGGCGGGCGGAGCAGCGGCGCGTGCGCGAGATACGCCACGATGCGCAGTGGCAACTCGGCCACGGGCGCGATGACATCGGCGACGCCGGCGTCGATCGCACTCCGTGGCATGGCATCGAATTGGGCGGTGGCAGGATCCTGCACCATCACCACGCCTGCGTTCGCCCTGATCGCCGCCGCGCCGAGCGTGCCGTCACTTCCCATGCCCGACAGGATGACGCCGACGCCGCGTTCCCTGGCATGGTCCGCGACGGAACTGAAGAGAAAATCGATCGGCAGGCGCAGCCCGCGCGGGGCGCTCGGCTGGTAGAGATGCAGCGCACCGTCGTGGAGCGCCATGTCGGCGTTGGGCGGGATGACGTAGACCGTGTCGGGCTCCACGGCCATCGCGTCGGTCACCTGGCGAACCGGCATCGGTGTCGCGCGCTGCAGCAACTCCGGCAGCATCCCCGTATGCGTCGGGTCCAGGTGTTGCACGACGATGAATGCGAGTCCGCACCGCTCCGGCACGTGCCTGAGGAACCGTTCCAGCGCTTCGAGGCCACCGGCGGAGGCGCCGATGGCTACGATGGGGAGCGGCCCCCCTGCGGTTTCCACGGGATGCTCCCGGTGTCGGAACGTGACACGAATCGTCGAACTCGACGATGCCTCGATAAAGCCTGACCCGCAATAGACACGATGGTCCGGAGA
>Ga0163154_10005114_pt1 | contig 16853 bp, 8 predicted proteins | sample OliLakLV19MP9P1_FD_148649 | JGI IMG/M metagenome (GOLD analysis project Ga0163154, IMG submission 148649) | Freshwater microbial mat bacterial communities from Lake Vanda, McMurdo Dry Valleys, Antarctica - Oligotrophic Lake LV.19.MP9.P1 | ecosystem: Environmental > Aquatic > Freshwater > Lake >... | reverse complement strand
GCCAATATATCCAGCCTTCAGTTTAAAGAAACAGATAAATCGGCACTCAATGCACTCGTTTTTCGCCCAATCACCGAAGCACCCAGGCCATCATCTTTACGAGCCAACCTCTATGTGAAAAACAATGATGGAAGTCTGGCACTTTTTGATGGCGCATTACAAATGTTCAACAAAGCCTATAACAATAAAGTGGATGGGGCAGACGCCATCAAGCTTGCTAATTTTTCTGAGAACTTTTGTATGGAGGTAGCTGATAAATTATTGGCTATTGAAAAGCGTGATTTCTTTACAAAAGACGATACCGTGTTTTACAATATGAGTAAACTCAATGTAAAAAATTATAGCCTGGAGCTGGCAGCAGAAGAATTACAGCATCACAACCTTACCGGATTTGTACAAGACAATTATTTGGGCACCAGTACGCCGTTGAAGATGAATGGTAAAACAATTATTGACTTTGCACCTATTGCAACAGCGCCGGGTTCTTATGCAAAAGATCGATTTAGGCTGGTGTTTAAAAAAGCAGTGAAGTATGCAGGGGTAAAAGCCTTTATATACCACAATGATGTAGCCATAGAATGGAAGATTGCTGAAGAAGAAAATATGCTGCAATATGATATTGAAAGATCTTCAGACGGCAGTTCCTATACATCCATCGGAACACAGCTTCCCTCTCATTCCGGTGGAGCAATAACTGCCTATAACAGGCTCGATAAGACGCCAGCTCCGGGAACGTATAACTACCGAATAAAAGCAGTGAATAAAATGGGCGTTATCGGGTATAGTGAAAGTGTAACAATCATGCTGGTAAAGGGTGGTAAGGGTATTCATTTGTATCCAAATCCCATTACCGGCAACACCATGCATTTGCAGTTTATTGCGATGAAAGCAGGTGAATACAGCGTGCAATTAATCAATACTTTAAGCCAGCCTTTGCTTACAAAATCCATTTTTCATACAGGGGGCAATGCGTTGATTGATATAACGTTAAATGAAAGTATACAAAAGGGAAATTACCTCGTAAGAATCATTCACCCCGATCAGTCAAACAGCGTAGAGAAGGCAATGGTGCTGGAGAAGTAAACCATTTAACTGGTAATATTTTTCAGGAGGATAAAAATTAAGTTATAGGATTAAGCCTTTAGTTCGCAAAGTCTCGTCGGTATTGAGTTAGACTCTATTTACTTTTTTGCCTCCCGATTTTTTCGGGACAGGTTGATGCAAAAAAGTAACAAAAAAAATCAAGCCCGCCCGGCTGACGCCAGTCGGACGGGGCTGCGAATAAAAAGGCTCCCGACTTTCGGGACAGCTGAAAATTTCAACAGAATCCTAAAATCAAGGAACTCGCCGCAAGTAGCAGGATACTTTTGAGTTTCTGCCCGGCTCAAACAACCCCGTCCGAATGGCGCAGGCCGGGCGGGCTTAATTTCTTAACGGATTCTATTGAAATTTTCTAGCACTTTTTATTCGAGGCCGCTGCAGTATCCATTTGCGAAGTATGTGTCTAACCCTATTAAGTTATTTGTAACAACAAGATTGGCTGCTATGGTGTAAAGTATATTTCATGAGCAATGAAAACGCCAGGCCTGTTATTTTTGAGATTACATAAAAGCCAGGCTACAACCGACCCTCTCAGGCTTATAAAACAGCTGATATTAACTGCACGACCGGAGCCTGCATATTGCATCTACAATCATAGGTACTTTGACCTCCGTTTGTAAATAATATAATGCAAGACTTTAGGCGGCATAAAAAATTGTAATGAATGCATGCTGTTAAAAGCAAGCCCTTCTGGCAAAGTATGTTTACCAAATTGAGTGGATGCTAAGGGATACGCTAAACACCGAAAAATTGCGAAAACGTTGTAGCAAATTTATCCGGCAGCAAAACTGGATATTTCACTTAGATGCCGGATTTTTACTTTAACGATCTAATCCGTTTTTTTAAAATACCCTAACAAAGCTGCCATAACTACTGAAAATTTATATTAAAAAATAGTTGCCTTTCATTGTGCAATCGCAAACCGATATAAAGCGATTGCAATTGAAAATTTACCTGCTACAAAGACATTCAAGTAAACTGTTTCTGCTTGTATGCTATTTAGTTACACCTATATTTTTCATGTAATTATCAGGAAGGGAATTGGCAGTTCGATATATACCAATAGTTATTCGTTACTATTTTTTAGGTAACGAAAAAACCATACATACATTTATTTAAGCCTCGGATATTTATAATAAGAATTAAAACCAAAACAATGATTACTGCCACTACACCACATTTTTCCTTTAATGAAAAACCAAAAAATCCAACTTCATCTCCTGCAAAAAAAACCTTTGCAGGGTTGTTGGGTTTTGTACTATTAATACTTTGCTCTTCGGTGAGTTTTGGGCAGACAACCTATACCTGGAATGTTGCAAGCGGCGCCTGGACGACTGCTGGAAGTTGGACTCCTTCACGTACTACTCCCGCTACTGATGACATTCTGGTTTTTAATGGTTCCACAGTTGCAACTGCAACAGTAACGGCCGTGGCTAACCAAACAATTGGCAGATTAAGGATAATCAATAATGCAACGGTTAATTTTACCTCAAGCACTATAGTTTTAGGTGCTGGAACTCTTGCAAGGACTGGAACGGCAGTAACCGGAATAGGTACTTCATTTAATACCCTTTTTTCAGTAGGAGACTATATTTATACAGGATCAAATTCTAACTTAACGCAAGTAACCGCAATAGGTTCCGCAACAACGCTTACTACCTTAGAGTCCGGTACTATTGCAGTATCTACACCCTATAGTAAAGCCGCAACAATAACAATTACCGGCAATCAGCCCGGCCTTGATATTGCTTCGGGCTCATCTTTAAATGTAAGTGCTACTACACCAACAGTATTAAACTTGCCAGCAGCAGCCACCGGTTCAATAAGCGGCAATGTAACTTTTACTGGATCGGCGCATGTGCTTCAGGCTGCTGCTGCAAGCGGTATTACTTTTAACAGCCCTTCTGTTTTTACTGTTGGTGCTGGTTTTGCTGGAAACCCATTTGGATCTGCCGGACAAAATAATAGTGTCGGTTTTGCAACTGGATCAACCTATCAGCAAAACACAACCACTGGAAGCAATCCTTTTGCAAAAAACGCCCCGTCTTCAATGGTTGTTTTTAATAGTGGGAGTTTATATAGAGTTTTAGCAAATGTTGGAATTTCTGTATCAGGAAGGACCTATGCCAATATCGAAATAAATGCGGGTACTTATAGCCAAAGTAATATCGGGGGTCTTGCATTTGTGTGTGATAGTATTAAAATGATAGCTGGGACCTGGAATTTGAATTTAACTACCGTTGGAGTTACCATTAAGGGGAATATTAATGTTGCAACGGGCACAACTTTAGGATTTAATTCAGCACTCTTATCAAGGGTTTTCCTTGCAGGAACTTCTGCTCAATCCATTTGGGGTGCTGGTACAGTATCAGTTGCCGCTACCGATTCAATATATATAAATAACACCAGCGGGGTAACTGTAAATGGTGCCAGGACCGTTTCTGGTGTAATAATGGTTTCGTCAGGAACGACACTTGGTATTACGGGAGGCTCATTAACTACAAACGGAAATGTAAATGTCAATAATGGATCATTACAGATAAATGCAGGCGGTGGCCTTGTAAACGCAATTGCACCATTTTATGGTAGTGCATCCACGTTAGTGTATAACACAGGCAGCACGTTTGAGCGTGGCGCCGAATGGAATGCGACTGGGGCAGGAACTATTGGAGTTACTGCCGGCTATCCTAACAACGTAACCATCCAGGGCGGCACAACCCTTGATTTAAACAATGGCAGTGCAGACAGGGCAATGGCAGGTAACCTGGCAATAGGCGTTGCCGCAAGTAATGGAGCATTAACCATGAACAGTATGACCAATAAGTTAACCGTAGCTGGTAATGCAACAATTGGTGTGGCAAGTGGAGGCACAGGTGCATTAACATTAGGTGGCGCCGGTGGAAATATTGAAGTGGGTGGAAACTGGGCATTGAACGCAACCGGTACTTTTACACATAATAGCAGGCGAGTAACGTTGAATGCTGGTACAACTCCTGCAACTATAACTGGTACGAATACATTCTTTGATTTAGATATCAATAAGGGCAGTAGTAATGTTGGCCGGTTTGGAACAAATACAACCACCACTATTGCCAATAATTTAACTGTTAGTTCAGGTAATTTGCAGGGCCATCCTTCTGCTTCAGGTACCGCCAACATTAATGTTACAGGAGACATGAGTATTGCGGCTGGCTCTTCCTTTGTGCAGGGAACTTCATCAGGCAATTATATTTTAAATCTTTCGGGTAATTTGGATTGTTCTGCGGGTGGTACAATTGCTGCAACTGGCACGCCATCGAATACAATTAATTTCTTAGGCTCGTCCAAAACAATCAATATGGGAGCCGGTGTACATGATTTTAATAAATGTAATGTGAGTTTTGGTGGCAGTTCCAGTTACTCATTAGTTAGTGGTTTTACTTTTTCAACAGGATTGAATGCAGCTAACAGGTCTTTTACTATTACGTCTGGAGGGGCTCTTAATCTTAATGGACAAACATTAACACTCGATAATGCCTCTGGTATTACACTTGGAGGCACTTTGACAACAAGCGGAGTTAACAGCACTGTTAATTTTAATGGTTTAGCTGTTCAAACAGTAGCAAGTGCAAGCTATTATAATTTGCAATTAAGTAATACAGCAGGTTTTAGCATGGCTGGTAACGCATCTGTTTCTAATATCCTCACATTTAATAATGGCATTATTACAACTGGCACCAATACGCTTTCGCTAGGCTCCGCTGCAACAATTTCCGGCGCAGGCGCTGGGAAATATGTGAACGGAAATTTTCAGCGTGCCGCTAACACTTCCCCTGTTGCTTACCCATTAGGCGATGCAACCAATTATACACCTGCAACTATCACTGCCAACAGTTCAATTGGCAGTATAACAGTGGCTTCAAAAAAAGGCGTTGCAACAAATCTTACAGGTGGCTCAGCTGCTTATGCAACACTTACTTTAAGCCAGACTAACAGGCTGGATCGATTCTATTCTGTTAGCCAGTCTGGTTTTTCTGGTACTTATACAGGTACATTTACATACATTTCTACCAGCGATGTTACTGGAGCTATTACTGCTGCCAATTTAAGGTCAGGAGTTAACACAATCGGAACAACCTGGGGATATCCGGGCCAGGTTACTGCAACCGGAGGTGCTGCTCCATCATTAACAGTTGCTTCGGCTTCCACAGGCAGCTTTGGAGATGTGATATTTGCAATGCAAACCGAAGTAAATGTTACCCCAACAGCCGGACAGAGCAAAGTGTTTGGTGCAGCCAACCCAATCTATACTTTCAGCACCAGCCCTGACATAAGCACAACCGGCGCATTGAGTCGTGTTGCAGGAGAGAATGTAGCCACATCACCATACAATTATACAATCGGCTCATTGGCAAGTGCAGATCCGAATTATACCTTAAGTTTAGTGGCTGGTCAGAGCTTTGCAATAACAACACTTGCCATAACAGTGACACCCAATCCAGGCCAGAGCAAAGTATTTGGCTCCGCTAATCCAACTTACACTTATACAAACTCACCTTCACTTATTTCTTCAGATGTATTTACGGGAGCTTTGAGCAGGGATATCGGCGAAGCTTTTGGAACGTATGCTTACACTTTAGGCAGCCTGACAGCAGGCAGTAACTATAGTCTCAACCACGGAGGCAGTAATAGCTTTGCGATAACCGGCCTTGGAGAATCTACTGCTGATTTTAGAAGCAAAACACCTGGTAGTTTTTCTTTAGCCGCTACATGGGAATATGACCTTGGCGGCAATAACTTTACCAATGCCAGTGCTGCCCCAACCAGTACCAATAATGTAAGCATCGTTCATGCAGTTACTTTGAATCAGGATTTCACTGTCGGTTTAACAAAGAGTTTAGCCTTAGGAACCGGTGGTACACTTGTTGTTAATCCAACAAGAACACTTACAATTACGGGTACCGCTGATTTTGGGGGCAAATCCGTTACATTTAAATCAGACGGAACGGGAACTGCATCACTGGGACAGGTATCTCCGGCAGCACTTACAGGAGGTACCAACGTAACCATAGAACGCTACATACCCAACAATAATTTCCGTAGCTGGAGGTTATTATCAGTGCCTACCTCAGGCAGCCAAACCATCAATGCGGCCTGGCAGGAAGGCAATGCGCCATTGGCCAACGGCACACCTAATCACGGAACACAGATCACTGGTCCCATGGCCGGTGGCGGTTTGGATGCTGTTTCCCCGGTAGCTTCTATGCTAAGCTGGAACGGTGCAAGCTTTGACGGAATAGCTAACACAAATGTTTCGATAGACAACAATCAGTCCTACTTTTTATATATTAGGGGAGAACGGACCAAGGGAATAACTGGTGGTATTTCCAGCTCTTCCGCTACTACATTGCGAACCAAAGGAACTGTTTACACTGGTTTACGAACTTTCACTGTACCACCTGGCCAGCAATTTGGATTGATAGCTAACCTGTATCCTTCAGCAATTGATTTAAGTAAGATTGGGAAGCCATTCGGCATAAGTAATTTCTATTATGTGTGGGATTCTAAAATACAAGCGGGCAATAGTTTGGGTAAATATCAAACAATTGATGCAAGTGATTTTAGTCTTCTTCCAGGTGGAGGCAGTTATGGTGCCAGCAATCAAATTATTGAAAGTGGCCAGTCCTTCTTTGTGCAAAATACCGGAGGTGTTACGGTAACTATAAATGAAGATGCAAAAATAAGCGGCACTAATGGCAACCTTGGTTTACGGCCTTCAACTCCTGCTGCAATACTTGCAAAATTGCGCAGCAACCTAATCAGCATAAATGGAAATACCTCAAGTATTGCTGATGCAAATGTGGTAAAATTCCAGGATATCTATTCTAATAATGTAGATGGAAATGATGCGCTTAAATTTAGCAATGGCGGAGAGAACTTTGGTATACTTCGTGACACTAAAACCCTTATAATAGAAGGCAGACAACCAGTAAGCCTAACCGATACAATCTATTACAGGATGTGGAATATGCAGCCGCAGGCTTACCAGATTCAGTTTGAGCCAACCAACCTTGGCGGCAGCGGACTAACAGCCGTGCTGGAAGACAAGTACCTGCAAAAAAGTACTATTGTTGACCTGAACATGAACAACAGTGTAAACTTTACGGTAGATGCCAATGCAGGTTCTTCAGCTTCTGACCGGTTTAAGATAGTGTTTAAGCAGTTAGCTCCATTACCGGTTAGCTTTATTAGCATTACCGCTATTCGTAGTACCAATGGCACTAAGGTAAACTGGAAAGTAGCTGCTGAAAATGGTATTGCCCGATACGAAGTAGAACGTTCTGCTGATGGCCGCAGTTTTAATAAAATAGGTACAGTAGCAGGTGCAACACAAGATCAATATACTTTTACAGATGTTGAGCAACTTGCCGTTACATCTTTCTATCGTATCAAAAGTATTGGCCTTGCAGGCGATGTTAAGTACAGTAGCATTGTAAAATTAACCGCAGGCAATGTTAAACCAGGTTATAGTATTTCGCCTAACCCGGCAGACGGTAATTTGGTAAACCTGCTATTTAAAAACCAGTCAGCAGGTAGTTATCAAATCAGTATCACTACCGTTGTTGGACAAAGGATATTTACAAGTGTTTTAGCTCATTCGGGTGGCAGCAGCTCACAGGTGCTAAACATTACCCGCCGGTTGGCAGCAGGTACTTACCAATTGGAAATAATAGCACCGGATAAGAGTAAGCAAACACAATCGTTGGTAGTAAAAGCAAATGATTAGGAAGTATACAATAACTTGCAGTCTCAAATGGTTTGTGGCCGCAAGTTTATAACAATAGTTTTAATAGATTCAATATTTTTTAAAAGATTACAAATAATTATTTATGAAAAGAAAAGCAATTCAGTTTTTGGTGATGCTGCTTGTTTTGGTAATTCCTGCTATCAGTTTTGGGCAACCCCCAGCCCCAGGTGACGGTGGTGGCCCCGCAGATGCCGTTCCATTCGATGATACTATGAACCTGATTTTTTTGGTAGGCGGGCTGCTGTTTGCTGCCATAGTTGTAGTAAGACAGATACGGTTGGGTAAGATTGCAGGTAGGTAGACAAGTTAAAAAGTACGGTTCGAATTAAAAAATAGTTCTTTTAGCAGGAACTGCTTAAAGGTGGTATTAGCGTATTTTTAAAAAAGTGTTTTAGATGCCAACAGCGTGAGGGAGTAAAAAAAAATTCTTTTTTAAACTAAAAGCTGCATGGTGGTTGTATAGATATTTTACCATTTGTAAACCGCATTTTAAAAGCCAAAAACCTCGGCGGGTTGGGTAAATATTTTTTTGCTGGTGCTAAATTTAAAAGGTTACAATATAAACTATTGTAACCTTTTTACTTATCCGGAAGTCTGTATGATTTTGCCAACTATTTTTTAGTATCGAATTTTAATCTATTGTTATCTTGAATAACATGGGCTACTGTAATTTCATCAGCCCTTGTTGCCATGAAAATGTGTATTTAAGTTATAAAAATGAACACAATAGTTGCTAAATCAACTTTTTTAATTTAGGTAGCCCAGGCCTTATCACCTTTTTTATAAGGAAAACTACCGTCATATTTACCTGGTACAGCTACATATCTCAACGCCTGCGTTGCACCTTCTTTTGAGTTGAAGTATCCTAGTAAGGTTAACTGCTTCATCTGAATATAATAATGATCAGGATTCTCTCTTATTTTATCTGCCTTGGCATCCTTGCCGTCTTTATTCCTTTCTAATGCCATTTGTGTTTTTTGCTCCTGTGGATATGCATCAAAGATTGCATTTACTTTTTTATTAAAAACATTTGCATTTTTATCTATTTCCGTTAATAGCTCAAGCCGCTGTACAGCTGTTAAATCCATAAAGCCTTTACTGAATTTTTTCTTGCTGTGTTCATTCAATTTCGAAATACCGGCATGAAATAATTTTTGGTCAGCTTCGGCATAACAATCATTTACCATCACGGTCATAAATGTGCCAACCTTTGCAGCCTTCGCACCGGGGCTTGTGGTGGTTGGTATAATTGTATCAGCCACTTCGTCTAAAAAAGCAATATCATCTTTGCTAAATGTTGCACCACCTATGGCATCATTGTTTTTGCAACCAGACAGGAAAAAATCCCCACCTATAACTACAGCACCTGTAGCAAGTGAAACCATTCTTAATAATTCTCTTCTGTTCATAAAATGTATTTTTTGATATTTTATAGATTAATGTAATTATAAATTTCCCTTTTTTAATTCACTTACTGCGAAATCAGCAGCTCTTGCTGTTAATGCCATATAAGTGAGCGATGGGTTAACGCATGCTGCAGACGTCATTGCTGCACCATCTGTTACAAAAACATTTTTTGCATCCCAAACCTGGTTGTAACTGTTTAATACCGATGTCTTCGGGTCTTTTCCCATTCTGGCGGTTCCCATCTCGTGTATGCCATGTCCCATATTATGTCCACCGTCATGGCCAGATACGTTTTTGGCCCCCGCATTTTCTAACATGGCTATTGACTCTTTTAATATATCAATACGCATTGTCTTTTCATTTTCTTTAAGTTCTGCATCCATTGCCAGTACAGGTAACCCCCATTTATCTTTTCTTGTTTTATCCAAAGAAATTTTATTTTCATGATAGGGCAACACTTCACCAAATCCTCCCCAACCAATTTGCCATTCACCTGGTTCGATTAGTGCGTCTTTATAATTGGCACCAATGTTCATTTCTGCAATTTCTCTGCTCCACCCTGTTCTGCTGGCGCCGCCCTGAAAACCATAGCCACGAAGGAAATTTCTCTTATCTCCAAATAAATTGGCAAATCTTGGCATGTAAGTACCATTTGCCCTTCTGCCATAAACATATTTATCTTCAAAACCTTCTATAGTACCCGATGCTCCTATGTTGTAATGATGATCCATTACATTATGGCCCAGCTCGCCACTACTGCTACCCAGCCCATCCTGCCATACATCTGTTGCAGAATTCATTAGTACCCATGCAGAATTTAAAGCAGAAGCATTTACAAAAACAATTTTACTGTAATATTCATAGGTTTTAATGGTTTCTGAGTCTAATACCTCAACGCCTTTTGCTTTTTGAGTGTCTTTATCATACAAAATTCTTGTTACTATTGATAATGGCCTTACCGTTAAATTACCTGTAGCCTTTGCTGCAGGTAAGGTAGATGATTGCGTACTGAAATAGCCACCGTAGGGACATCCTTCCCAGCAACGGTTTCTAAATTGGCAGGCTGTTCTTGCCTGTAAGGGAGCAGTTAAATTTGCTACCCTTCCTATAATAAGATGACGCTGGTTATTGTAATGTTTTTTGATTCTTGCAGCTACATCTTTTTCTACACAATTTAAATCCATTGGGGGTAAAAACTGTCCGTCTGGTAAATGTGGCAAACCTTCTAATGATCCACTGATGCCTGCAAATTTTTCTACATAGTCATACCAGGGCGCTATGTCCTTATATCTTATTGGCCAATCTACACCATGGCCATCCTGTGCATTGGCTTCAAAATCAAAATCACTCCAACGGTAACTTTGTCTTCCCCACAAAAGAGAGCGCCCACCCATTCGATAACTGCGCCACCATGTAAAAGGTTTTACTTCAGTATAAGGAGAATCAATCTCGTTTGTCCAGGCATCCATTACGCTTTCACTTGCTGCCCAGCCACGGTGTATTACAGGGTAATCTTTTTTCTGTTGTTCAGTTGTTCTTCCGCCATGTTCAAATTGCCAGGTATCATTGCTGGCACTTTTATAATCTTTTATGTGTTCATGATTAGGCCCACGTTCCAGCATTAATACTTTTAATCCTTTTTCAGTAAGTTCTTTAGCAGCCCAGCCACCGCTAATACCCGAACCAATTACAATAGCATCATAGGTATTTTGTGCAACAGCCTTGTTATTTATATTGGTTGAATCGCCTGGCATATATAAATATTATAGGTTTCCTTTTTTTAATTCACTCACAGCAAAGTCGCAGGCTCTAGCCGTTAAAGCCATATAGGTAATTGATGGGTTTTGACAGGCACTTGATGCCATACAGGCACCATCAGTTATAAAAACATTTTTTACATCATGCAGTTGATTATTACCATTTAATACAGATGTTTTAGCATCTCGTCCCATCCGTGCCGTACCCATTTCATGAATGCAAAAGCCGGGCGCTGGTGCATTATCATAGGTGCTTATATTTTTTAATCCGGCTTTTTCCATCATTTCTACAGCGCTTTCCTTCATGTCTTTACGCATTGCTTTTTCATTTTCCTTGAACTCACAATCTATATCCAGTGAGGGCAAGCCCCATTTATCTTTTTTATCTTTGCTAAGGGTTACTTTATTTTCATAATAAGGAAGATGCTCACCCCAGCTCCCCAAATTAAATTTCCAATTACCTGGTTCTGTTAATGCTTCTTTAAAACCGGAACCTATACCTTCCTCAATTCTTACTCTCCCACGGCCTGCACCACCCTGGTAACCAAACCCACGCAGGTAATCTTTTTGCTTGGTTGCATCACTAATGTTACGGAAACGTGGTACATAAATGCCATTGGGTCTTCTTCCGTAAATATATTTATCAGCAAAATCATCAGTTTCAGCAGTCGCCCCTACACCATAATGATGATCCATAAGGTTGTGCCCAACCTGTTCACTTGAATTACCAAAGCCGTTAGGAAAAGCGTCTGAAACAGAGTTTAGCAATATATGCGTTGTGCCCAAAGTTGAGGCATTTAGAAAAATAATTTTTGCATAATATTCTTCTGTCTTCATTGTTTCGGTATCCAGAATGCGTACGCCGATCGCTCTCTTTTTATCCTTATCATAAATCACCTGCTCTACTGCTGAAAATGGCCTTAAAGTCATATTGCCCGTTTTGGCTGCGGCAGGCAACGTAGCTGAATTACTGCTGAAATAACCACCAAAAGGGCAGCCTTCTTCGCATTTACTTCTATACTGGCATGGACCACGGTCACCCACTTTTGCCGTATGGTTGGCGGAACGGCCTATGATCATTCTTCTGCCATCTGAGAAACCTTTTTTTATTCTTTCAGCTACGTGTTTCTCCAGGAAGTTCATTTCCATAGCTGGTAAAAAGTTACCATCAGGCAACTGTGGCAAATTTTCTATTGATCCGTTTACACCAACAAATGGCTCAACATAACTGTACCATGCTGCAATATCTTTATATCGTATGGGCCAGTCAACCCCATGCCCGTCTTTAGCATTTGCCTCAAAATCTATATCGCTCCAGCGGTAGCATTGACGGCCCCATGTTAAACTTCGTCCACCAACATGGTAACCCCTGATCCAGTCAAATGGTTTTACCTGGGTGTAAGGATTTTCAAGATCGTTTACGAAAAATTTTTTTGAAACTTCGCCCCATGCATAGATTTTACTTTGAATCGGGCTGTTTATTTTATCCTGTTGAGTAGTAGCACCATGATGTGCTAACTCCCATGGATCTTTTGATGTTTCAGTATAATCTTTTACATGTTCTACATTCCTGCCACGTTCCAATACAAGCGTCTTTAATCCTTTTTCACACAATTCTTTGGCAGCCCAGCCACCGCTGATACCCGACCCAACTACAATGGCATCATAGGTATTTTGTGCAACCGCCTTGTTATTAATATTGGTTGAATCGCCTGGCATAGAATTATAGGTTTTGTTTTTTTAATTCCTCTACCGCAAAATTGGCTGCCCTTGCAGTTAAGGCCATGTAGGTTAAAGAAGGATTAACTGCAGCACCTGACGTCATACAGGCACCATCCGTTACAAAAACATTTGTAGCATCCCATAACTGGTTGTTGCCGTTTAATACAGATGTTTTAGGGTCTTTACCCATGCGGGCAGTGCCCATTTCATGAATGCCACGCCCGGGAGTACCGTCGCCATCATAGGCATGTACATTTTTAACGCCTGCCGTCTCCAGCATTTCTTTGGCATCGTTAAACATGTCTTTACGCATTTTTAATTCATTTTCTTTTAGCTCGCAATCAATTGATAAAACATTTAGTCCCCACTTATCTTTTTTATTTTTATCAATTGTTATCTGGTTTTCATGATAAGGTAAAATTTCTCCAAAACCACCCATCCCCATCGACCATTGGCCAGGTTCGGTTAACGCATCTTTAAAAGCTGTGCCAATATTTAGTTCAGCTACCTCTCTGCGCCAGCCTTCTCTACTAGCACCGCCCTGGTAGCCAAAGCCTCTTACATAATCTCTTTTATCTCCAAATAAATTACGGTAACGTGGTATGTAAACACCATTTGCCCTGCGTCCATAAATGTATTTGTCTTCATAACCTTCTACAGTTCCACCTGCTCCTACTCCCAGGTGATGATCCATCAGGTTGTGACCTAATTCTCCGCTGCTGCTGCCTAATCCATCAGGCCATATATCAGTTGCAGAGTTCATTAGTATCCAGGCAGTATTTAAAGTACTTGCATTTAAAAATAAAATCTTACTAAAATACTCATAGGTTTTGTTTGTTTCTGCATCCAGCACTTCTACACCCTTTGCCTTTTTGGTGTCTTTATCATAAATTACTTTAGTTACAATAGAGAATGGTCTAAGTGTAAGATTACCGGTTTTTACCGCAGCTGGTAATGTTGCAGACTGGGTGCTAAAATAACCGCCATAAGGGCAACCCAAATCACATTTATTTCTGTATTGACAATTTGTTCTTCCATTGTGTGGAAGGGTAATATTTGCAGTACGTCCAATGATCATTGTACGGGCATTTTTATAGTGCTCTTTTATTCTTGCAGCCACATCTTTTTCTACACAGTTTAATTCCATAGCCGGCATAAACTGGCCATCTGGTAACTGGGGCAGGTTTTCGATTGACCCACTGATGCCTGCAAATTTTTCTGCATAATCGTACCAGGGTGCAATATCCTTATATCTTATTGGCCAGTCAACACCATAACCATCCTGTGCATTTGCTCCAAAATCAAAATCGCTCCAGCGATAACTTTGGCGGCCCCACATTAAAGACCGGCCACCCACATGATAACCTCTGAACCAATCGAAACGTTTTACTTCTGTATAGGGGTTATCCTTATCACTTGCCCACCACGATAAATTCTTTTCACTCAGCGGATAATCTCTTTTTAATACAGGATAATCATTGATCATTTGCTGTGTGCGGCCACCAGCATGTGGAAATTCCCAGGGGTCTTTATTGGCAGTAATATAGTCTTTGATGTGTTCAATATTTTCACCACGTTCCAGCATCAAAACCTTTAAACCTTTTTCTGTTAATTCTTTTGCAGCCCAGCCACCGCTAATGCCGGATCCTACCACAATTGCATCGAATGTATTGTTTGCCATCTTACTTAAATTGTACTTTAAATTTATTTTAAAAAATATTGGATTACTGTTTATATATCACAAAGCAAAATCGCATCTTTCAGTGATTTCAATTTGTCTTCTTTTGCCGGGATAAATTCCTGCGCCACATAATTATTAAATCCTGTTGCTTTAATTGCCCTCATAATAGCAGGATAATAAAGCTCCTGCGATTCGTCAATTTCATGCCTGCCTGGTACACCTCCGGTGTGATAATGACCAAAGTATTGATGGTTTTCATTGATGGTACGTATTACATCTCCTTCATCAATCTGCATATGATAAATATCGTACAACAATTTAAAATTTGGTGAGTTCACTCTTTTACAAAGTTCTATGCCCCATGCACTTTTGTCGCACATATAATCTTTGTGGTCTACCTTACTATTTAGCAATTCCATCTGCAGTATAACCCCATTTTTTTCTGCAAGGCCAATGATTTGTTTAATGCCTTCAGCAGCATTTTTTAATCCTGTTTCATCGTCCATTCCCCTACGGTTGCCGCTAAAACAAATCAGGTTTTTATAACCTGCCGCTGCAACCTGTGGAATAACTGAATTATAATTACTGATTAACTGTGCATGAAACTTTTTTTCAGCAAACCCATCTGTAAGGTTTATTTCGGCACCGTTGCACATGGAAGAATAAATGCCGTGCTTTTTTAAAATTGGCCAGTCTTTAGGACCAATAAGATCAATGGCACTAAAGCCGATTTTTTTTACAGCAATGCAAAGGTCTTCTAATGGAATAGATCCATAGCACCACTGGCAAACTGAATGATTGATATTTCCTTTTAGCATGGTATTTTTTTCAGTAGATTTTTCTTTGCTTGAAAATGAAAGCATAGAAGCTCCGGTGCCGATAGTTGCAGTGCTTACTAAAAGACTTTTGATGGCGTTGCGCCTTGTTTGTTGATTGCTCATTTTTGGTAGGATTTAATGTGAAAAATTTGCTGTAGAAAGCGATGCTGTACTTTTTCTGGACTTCATATAGAAAAAAAGACCTGTGAATACAACTGCTAAAATGATCGGTATTATTAGCGTAACATTTATAATTTCAGGTCCGGCAGCTTTCTTAGCTTCACCCAGTGCTGTTGCCATTTCCGAAGTAGCATTTGTTGCGCCATAAGCCTGCAAATTTGCACCAGCTGGCAATTTATCAGCTAGAAGTCTGTCATAATAGCCTCCCATAAATATCATATAAATTGAAACTGCAAACATGCCTGCACCGCCCATCAGGTTCATTCCTACAGCTCCTGTTTTTGGCAGGTTTTCCGAGACAAAACCAAGCATGGTTGGCCAGAAATAACATACACCAATACCAAATACCACCGCACCCACAAAAAGCATATTGCCTGTTGAATGACCAAGCATGTATAAACCCAGGGCGGCAAACACGGATGACATTAACAGCACTCCTGTAGGAGAAAACTTATGCACTACTGGTCCTGCAAATGCTCTTCCTACAACCATTACACCTGTTTCAATTGTAAGTAATAAAATGGCGTTGTCGGTAACATTTTTTAGCAGCACATCAATCCACTGACCAGTAAATAATTCTGTAATCGCTGTACCAAACATTAGAATGATCATTATAAGAAATAATGGATTTAATAAGGCCTTGTACATTTCCGTTGAAGAAACGCCGCTGGAAACTCTTTCCGTAACTGGCAACTCCAGTTTGCTGAAAAGAAATCCATACAACAGCGTTGGCAAAATCATCAATCCAATTTCTAATTGAGATACCCAATATGCATCGCCCAATAAATTATTTAGACCATACACCAACAAAGTTCCTATAACAATACCACCGGGAAACCAAAGATGAAAATGGTTGAGTTTAGTAGTTTTATTTTCGGGGTATATTGTTGCTACCAATGGGTTACAGGCGGCTTCCACCGTTCCGTTTGCTATGCCGATACAAAGGGTAGAAATAAACAAACTCCAGTAACCAGTGGCGGTTATGGTTAGTATAATTCCAACAAGATGAAACATAAATGCTGCCACCAGTAATTTTTTCATGCCAATAATATCAACTACCATTCCACCAATGATAACTGCCAACGGAAATCCCCAAAAAGCAGTGGCGGCAATAGTAGCAAGCTGGCCTGCATCCAAATTAAACCTTGCACCCATTGTGCCCAGCACGCCTGCACGGATTCCGAAGGAAAGTGATGTTACAAGAAGGGCCATACAACTGGCAGCAAACAATTGTTTTTTCTGAATATTGGCAGGCATAATCGTTTTTGGTTGGTTAGTAATAAAAATGTAAACTAAGTATTTATTTAGATTTTATAAAATAATTGTAAATTTCACGTTTATAAATAGTTGTTAATTCCTTTTTTCCTTTATATCATCTAATTCTTTTTTCATTTCAGCAT
>Ga0163154_10005111_pt1 | contig 16860 bp, 13 predicted proteins | sample OliLakLV19MP9P1_FD_148649 | JGI IMG/M metagenome (GOLD analysis project Ga0163154, IMG submission 148649) | Freshwater microbial mat bacterial communities from Lake Vanda, McMurdo Dry Valleys, Antarctica - Oligotrophic Lake LV.19.MP9.P1 | ecosystem: Environmental > Aquatic > Freshwater > Lake >... | reverse complement strand
TCTCCCCCTGTATCGTTGTGAGCGAGTTTTGCACCAAAGTGAAATGCACCCGTTGGACTGCGACTGCTTGACGCAAATTCTCATTCATGTTATCTTACAGTCATATAGATATTGCCCAGCCCAAACATTGTTATTTTATGAGGATTAAGCATGGCTAAAATGAGAGTCGCGCTCGGTCAATTCAATGAAATGACCCATGAGCGCTTGACGTTTGCGACGCAGATCGGCGTCAGTGGCGTGCAAATGAATACGCCGCAGTTTCCCGATGAAACCGGTTATTGGCGTGTCGAAGACCTTGTGCGTGCCCGCGAAAAAGCGGAAAGCTACGGTCTTAAGCTGGAAGCCCTCGAAAATGTCCCCTTGAAATGGATCGATAAAATCCACCTCGGCTTGCCCGGACGCGATGAACTGATCGAAAACTACCAACGCACGATCCGCAACATGGGCGAAGCTGGTATCCCCGTCTTGGGCTATGGCTGGATGCCCAATTGGGTCTGGCGGACGCCAATGGAAGTCGGGCGCGGGGGCGTGCGCGTGACCGCCTTCGATATGGCGAAGATCGACAGCGCACCACTGGTAGCCGGGTTACGGACTGTGGAAGCATTGGCAGGGCGCACCATCTCGCACGAGGAGATGTGGGCGAATTACACCTATTTCATTCAAGCCGTGCTGCCCGTGGCAGAGGCAGCGGGCGTGACACTTGCGCTCCATCCCGACGATCCCCCAGTGCCGGAACTGGGCGGGATCGCGCGTTTGTTCCACGATCCGGCGGGTTTCCGGCGGGCAGTTGAAGAAATCGGACCCAGCCCGAATCACGGTCTCGATTTCTGCATGGGATGTTTCAGCGAGATGGGCTTGAACGTGATCGAGCAAATCGAATATTTTGCCTCGCGCGGGAAGATCACCTATGTGCATTTCCGTGATGTGCAAGGCTGTGTGCCTAACTTCAAAGAGTCGTTCTTGGGCGAAGGCAACGTCGATGTGGTGGATGCCATGTGCGCCCTAAAGCGCAGCGGCTTCACCGGCTTCATCATCGATGATCATGTCCCCAAGATGACCGACGACTCCGACTGGAATCATCGCGGGCACGCCCACCAAACGGGGTACATCCTCGCTTTGGTCGAAGCCGTGCAGAAATTATGTTGAAGTATTGGGTGATGAGTCATACGCCATCGGTCACGAGAGAAAGCAAGTCAGATCAGCACCTTAAGTAAACGATTTCTTCATGTGGTTCTCATGACTCATCACGCATTGCTAAATTTTCGTAGATTGTTTTTGGAAAGGGAAATGCAGATGTTACGTAAGGGACTCTCGAGTATCGTGGTCTTGTTGTTGGGGGCGCTGTCGTTCATGCCTGTCGTCGCCCAAGACTCGGTGTTCACCTATTGGGGTGGACTGATCTTCTCCGACACCGCCAATCAACTACTGGTGGATCGCATCAACGCATGGGGGGCAGAACGCGGCGTCCCCGTCGAAGTCGTCATGATCAACCAGAACGAGACGGTGCAGCGGGTATCAGCGGCGGTCGAAGCCGGCACCATGCCTGATGCTTTTGACGCTGGGTTGGACTTCATGCTGCTGTTGGCGCTCAATGGACAAGTGGACGCCGTGACTTCGATTTACGAAGCGGTCGGCGAGGCACACGGCGGTTGGACGGAGTCGCTGGACACAGCGCTGCGGTCTACGCCGGGTCTGGAAGGCGAATTATACGGCGTCCCGTTCGCGGTCAATGGCAATGTGCTGTTTCGGCGCAATGATGTGTTGGAACCCGCTGGCTTTCCTGATGCGCCAGAGACATGGGACGAATTAGCGGTGATGGCGGCGGCGCAAAACCCACCCGATAATTATGGCATGTCGTTCGCGCTGTCGAATGTGGGCGACGGCAACTTGCAGACCACGGTCCTGCAATCGTGGGGCGGACGCATCGCCGACGACGAGGGCAAGACCTGCACCATCGACAGCCCCGAAACACGCGCCTATCTAGAATGGGTGACGGGCGCGTTTGCCGACGGCTTGTTCCCGCCCGGCGCGTTGACATGGGACGGCGCGGGCGATAACACCGCGTATCAATCGGGGCAGGCGTTGTTCATCGCCAATCCGGGCAGCGTTTATCTGTATATGCGCGATAACGACCCCGAATTAGGCGATGGGACGCGCTATTCAGCGTTGCCCGCCGGTCCGGCGATGCGCTTGTCGCCGTTTAACGCCCAGCTTCGACTGGTATCCGCCAGCAGTGACCAAAAAGACCTTGCGGCGGACTTGTTCGAATATCTGGCAGACCCCGCTTTCGTGCAAGAATATTATAACAACGCTATCTATGGGCCCGTCTTGGCGGATCAACTAGAGTTCGACATTTTCGAGAGCAGCCCAGTTCATGCAGGGTTGATCGATCTGGCGCTCAATGGCACGCCGCAAGGCTTCCCCGACTTGAATAACGCGGCGTTTGCCGAATATCAAACCAATTTCCTGACGCCGAAGATGGTTCAACGGATCGTGGTTGATGGGCTGAGCATTGAGGACGCAGTTGCCGAGACCCAAGCCGCTTGCCAAGCGATCTATGACAAATACGAGTAGCAAACGACGGTGTAGCACTATGTAAACGACACCATATAAGCGGGTGGGGGTTGTGGGGCATGAACCATCATGCCCCACAACCCCCACCCTAAAATTTACGAATCACACATGTTCATTTTTATTAAAGGGTTTTTATGGCACAAGACGCGCTTCCGCTGTCCGTTACGCCCGTCCGCCGTCAGATGACGTTCCAACAATCCGGGCGGTTGATGGGATATTTGCTGGTCGCCCCGCTGGTGGTCTGCATTTTGGTACTCGTGGTGTATCCCTTTGTGTTCGCGGTCTGGATCAGCTTCACGGATCGCATGATCGGTACAGAAGGCGCATTTGTCGGGCTGGAAAATTATATCAATTTGGTGAAGCAGCCTAGTTTTGCGGCGGCGGTCAGCAATACGGTTGTGATGGTCACGGCGATCCAGTTGCTCAAACTGGTGTTGGGCTTGGGGATCGCCGTGTTGCTCAATCAGCCGATTCGCGGACGCCAACTCTGGCGAAGTCTGATTCTGCTGCCGTGGGCGATGCCCGCCTTCGTAGCATTCATCACATGGAAACTGCTTTATGCCCCTCAAGCGGGGGCGTTCAACACGATTTTGATCGGTTTGGGCTTCGTCGATACGCATGTCGATTTCCTCAGCAGTGAATTGGCACTACCGAGTGTGGTGTTCGCTAGTTTTTGGCGCGGCTTCCCGTTCTGGGTGATCTCGTTCCTCGCGGCGATGCAAGCGATCCCCCGCGATCAGTACGAATCGGCATCGCTCGATGGTGCTTCCGGTTGGGGGCGTTTTTGGCATGTGACGCTGCCCGGCATTCGCCATGTGATCCTCGTGGTGGTGTTGACCTCAACGATCTGGACGACCAATAGTTTCGAAGCGGTGTGGTTGCTGACGGGTGGGGGACCTTCCAACGCGACGATGACGTTTCCACTGCTGTCGTATTACGGGCTGCAAAGTTTGCGCATCGGCGAAGCAGCGTCGGCATCGGTGATCCTGCTGCCCATATTCGCAGTGCTGGCGGTGATCATCGCTGTGCGCTTGCAGAAGGATGATTGACGCTATGCTTGATCGACCGACACTACTGCAAAAAATGATCTATTACGCGCTGTTGGTCTTGTTGGCGCTGATGATCTTGTTCCCGCTCTATTTCATGATCACGGTCTCGCTCAAAACGCCGCGCGACATTTACCGCACACCGTCGCTACTCCCCGTGAACTTGACACTCGATAATTACATCGAATTGTTCACCGAACGCAATTTCTTGCGCGCGATAGCCAACAGCGTTTTGGTGGCGGGGTTATCGACCGTCGTGTCGGTGATCTTCGCCAGCATGGCGGCATACAGTCTCGTCCGTTTGAAGTATCTGTACCGAAATTGGATCGGGCGTTTCATCTTGTTCGCCTATTTAACGCCAAGCGCGCTGCTGTTCATCCCCTTGTCGGTGATCATCGCGCGCTTAGAACTGGGGAACACGCTGCATGGCTTGGTGTTTGTGTATTTGACTTTCGCCGCGCCGCTAAGCACATGGCTGCTGATGGGGTATTTTCGGGGTATCCCAATTGACCTCGAAGAACAAGCGTTGGTCGATGGCGCGACACGGATGCAAGCCTTTACCCGGATTCTGTTGCCACTCGCCGGTCCGGGATTGGTGGCGTGTGCGGTGTTTACATTCACCGCCGCATGGAACGAACTTTTATTTGGGCTGATCTTCATCACATCCCCCAACTTGCAGACGGTTCCTGTGGCGCTCAGCTACCTGATCACGGGGGATGTCTTCCGCTGGGGGCTGATCATGGCGGGGGCAGTCTCGGCGGCGCTGCCGGTGATGATTTTGTACTTCTTGGCACAACGGTTCGTCGTGCAGGGCATGGCGTCGGGAGCGGTCAAGGGGTAGAGGCGCTGATCGCAGGGGGTCAGCTACGAGGCTGTTGAAAACACCCAAAATAACGGACGAGCTGTTTCTAAGATGATCAAGATTGAAGGCGGCGGAAGCCGCCTTCAATTCGTCCTAATCAACCCCTCTCGGGTAACTGCTCAGGTTGAAAAACGGTCGGTAATAAAGGGAGGAAATGACCGCTGGCGGCAAATGGGTGGATATTCGGCGCGGGAACTTTCATGTTAACGAACGATTGACAAGCGCCTAATCCACCCCTACATCCACGTTTCGAGGGGTATTTTCCTGTTTTTCTTCACGTTTTCATGCCTCCCTATTTATTTTAATCTGTTTCTATACCTGAGTAGTCACCCTCTCGGAAGCATAATTTAGGCTAAGGAACATTAAATGCCGTCGCCTTCAAGCCATGAGTCCATGTATTCGGGTTTTTCGAACGTGAGGGCTTCGGTGGTGAGGTGGAGTGGGTGGAAGGTGTCCACCATGACGGCGAGTTCTTCGGTTTTGACGGCACCGATGGATTTTTCGGTCGCCCCCGGCTGCGGTCCGTGGGGCAAACCGGAGGGGTGAATGGTGATGTCGTACTTGTCGATGCCTTTGCGCGACATAAAATTGCCATCGCAGTAGTAGATCACCTCATCGGAATTGACATTGGAGTGGTTATACGGCGCGGGGATGCCGTCGGGATGATAGTCAAATAGGCGCGGTACAAACGAACAGACGACGAAGTTCCACGCTTCAAAGGTTTGATGTACGGGGGGCGGCTGGTGAACACGCCCGGTGATCGGTTCAAAATCACGAATGTTGAAGATCCAAGGATAGAGGTAGCCATCCCACCCGACGACATCGAAAGGATGATGATCGAGCAGATGCCGAGTCATGCGGTCGCGGGCTTTGATATAGACGGCGAAGTCACCCCGTTCGGTGTGCGTTTCGAGTTCCAGCGGTACGCGAATATCGCGTTCTGAGTAGGGGGCATGTTCTAAGAGTTGCCCAAAGTCATTGCGATACCGTTTGGGAGGGGCAATTTGGGAAGGCGCTTCGATCACAAAGAAGCGGGTTTCGGGGCTGCGTGGCTGATCAATGATAAGTTGCCATGTGGTGCCATAAGGGATGACGATGTAATCCCCCGGCTCGTAGGGCAGATTACCGAATTGTGATTTGAAGGTGCCATAGCCCTCGTGGACGAACCAAACTTCATAAGCTTGGGCGTTGCGATAGAAATGGGTCATGCTGCTGGTGGGGCGAGCGACGCCGAGCGTAACATCTTTGTTGCCGAGCAAGACGCAGCGCGCGGCAATAGCGTCACCGCCGCGCGGGACGGCAAAGGTTTTGAAGGCACGATGGCGAATCGCGCCATACTCGACATATGTGGGCACAGCAGAACCGTAATCTTCGGCAGAGGTGATGCGCGGCGGTAAGAAATTGTGATAAAGCAGGGATTGAATGCCGGAAAAACCTTCTAAACCCATCACTTCTTCGCGATACAGCCCGCCATCGGGTTTGCGGAACTGGGTATGGCGTTTGTGGGGGAGTGATCCTAATTTATGATAGAAAGGCATGTGTTTACCTTAAAAAATACTGAACGAGAATGCACAAAGAGACCAACAAGTCCGGTCGAAGCGCTATGAGATTAGAGACTGGGTGCGCTGACCGTATTGCGCAGCGTGCCCAGTCGTTCAACCACAAGTTCGACGACATCCCCGACTTGCAACCAAGGACCTTGCCCGCGTGTGGTTTCTAGCAGGCAACCGGTGCCAACGGTGCCCGAACCAATGACATCACCCGGATAGAGTGTCACATCTTGAGAGGCGCGGGCGATGAGGTCGCCAAATGACCAATGCAAGTCCCGCCAATTACCCCGCGAGCGTTCCACCCCATTGACAAACGCTGTCATTGCTAAATCGTAGACGCCGGGGCGTCCGGTGGCACGGTCGGCGAGTTCGTCGGGGGTGATGATGCACGGGCCGAGTGAACTGGCAAAATCTTTGCCCTTGGCGGGACCTAAGCCGACTTTCATTTCTGAGCGTTGGACATCACGCGCTGACCAATCGTTGAGGATAGTGTAGCCGAGGATATAGGCTTCGGCGTCGGCAGGGGCGATGTTTTTGCCCTCACGCCCGATGACGGCGGCGATCTCCAACTCATAATCTAATGCCTGCGTGTAGGATGGCAGGTTCAATGGGTCATCGTGCCCGATGATGCTGCCCGTATTGGAAAAGTAAAACACGGGGAACTGATACCATTCCGGCGGTACCTCGCGCCCCCGATTTTGATTCGCCGTCTTGACGTGTTGCTCAAAGGCATAGAAATCTCGTAAGCTGCGGGGGGTGAGTGGCGCATGAAGGCGGATATCTTGATGGGGTAGTTGTCGGCGCGAATGCCCTCGTAGGCGTGCCGACTCGCCAGCGGCAAGGGCGGTGATGTAGGTGCGTAAATCGTCGAGATGCGGGGCACCCCGCCAGATAAAATCGCTGAGGGAGCCTTTGTCGCTCTCGCCAATCTCAATAATCCGATCTCCTAAATCGATGCCGAAGCGGGGATACGTTGGTTCGTCAGCAGTGATGGGGGCAAATTCGATGAGTTTCATGGCGAAGATCGGCTCCTTATTGATTTAGGGTGGGTTCCCCTCAACGAACACACGGTAATGGGTTTATCGAGGGGGGATAGGTTATAGATTGCCGCGTTTTTCTTGTTCTAGCTCAATGGCTTCAAAGAGGGCTTTGAAGTTGCCTTTGCCGAAGCCCCGGCTGCCGTGCCGTTCGATGACTTCAAGGAACATCGTTGGGCGGTCTTGGAGCGGTTTTGAGAAGATTTGCAGTAAGTAGCCTTCGTCATCGCGGTCTACGAGGATGCCAAGTTCTCGAATTTCCTCCAGGGACTCTTTAATGTTTCCCACGCGCTCGGGCATGAGGTCGTAATACTCATCGGGAACGCGCAAAAATTCGATGCCGCGCGCGCGCAGGGTGCGCACGGTTTGGAGGATGTCGCCAGTGCTGAGGGCGAGGTGTTGGACGCCGGGGCCCATGTAGTAATCGAGGTATTCTTCGATTTGGCTTTTGCGTTTGCCGTCGGCAGGTTCATTGATCGGGAGTTTGACGCGACCGTTGCCGTTTTGCATGACTTTGGACATGAGCGCGGAATATTCGGTGCTGATGTCTTGGTCGTCAAATTGCTGAAGCTGGCGAAAGCCCATGATGCGATGATAGTAGTTGACCCAAGTGTTCATTTTGCCGAGTTCGACATTGCCGACGATGTGATCGAGGGCAGCAAGACCCGCTGAGTCGGCAGTCATATCAAGCGCTTTATAGCCGGGGGCAAAGGCTCCTTTGTAATCGGAGCGATCCACAAACACATGGAGGGTATCGCCATAGGTGCGGATAGCGGCGGTGCGGTAAATGCCATATTCGTCGCGTTCTTCACGCGGCGTCCATTCGCCGACAGCGGCACGCCCGGTCGTGGCGGTGTATGCTTTTTCGACATCATCGACGCTGAAAGCGACCACTTTTACACCGTCCCCGTGCAGCATATGGTGAGCGGCGATCTCGTGGGTGGGGTGATAAGCGGCGCTGACCACCAACCGGATCGTGCCGGACTCCAAAACGTAGGAAGCGAATTTGCGATTGCCCGTCTCTAAACCGGAATAAGCGACGGGTTTGAAGCCGAACGCCTTCCACCATGTATACATGGCTTGTTTGGCATTGCCGACCCACAGATGCAGATGATCGATGGCTTTAATCTGCAAAAAATCGGCTTCTTCAGTCATCGTGCGCTGATCTTCAATAACGTTGACCATTTTTTAACTCCTATTTTCACGAATGACAGGTAACTGCTCAGGCTGAAAAACGGTCGGTAATAAAGGGAGAAATGACCGCTGGCGGCAAATGGGCGGATATTCGGCGCGCGCACTTTCATGTTAACGAACGATTGATAAGCGCCTAATCCACCCCTACATCCACGTTTCGAGGGATATTTTCCCTTTTTTCTTCACGTTTTCATGCCTCTCTGTTTATTTTATTCTGTTTCTATACCTGAGTAGTCACTTTATTTTATTCTGTTTCTATACCTGAGATGCTGTTGGCGAATTGATTTTATCTAGGGTTGGCGTGTCTTTTTTGTGCAGGCGCAAGGCATTGCGCCTCTACAGATCATCCCCTATTTTGATTCGCCAACAGCATCGGCGAAGTAGTCACAATGACAGTTGCCAAACGTCGCACCCCTTCACAGAGTGCGGACGGCGATACACTGCTGAAATTTAGGCGCATTGAGGCAAATGAGAGCAAGTCGCGCATCACCGACCGCTTCAAGGTGCCACATTCGCGACTGTAGGGTAGGTGGTCTAACCCAATTGGGCTAAATAAAGGCAGGGGTTTAACGCCGTTATAGGCGTGAGTCACGGTTTTCTTCCTTTGACTAAGGGAATACTTTCGCGGGACTCACGGTGAATGAGGCGAGAGAACCCCTTGACGCTAATCGAGCGAGAGCGCGGTTGTGTATTTGACTTCCGTCAGCACAATGCTCGTTGAGATGCGGGCAATCCCCGGAATAAGGGTGAGCTTTTCCATCAGGAAGGTCTCAAGTTCTCTACGAGTGCGCACTGCGACTTTCAAAAGATAGTCGAATTCGCCTGTCACGAAATAACATTCCAATACTTCTGGCATCTGACTCACGGCATCGCGAAAGAAATCGATATTGCTCATCTGATGCACTTGCAGCGTGACATTAATCAGGCAGAGCATGTCGTAACCGAGACGTTCACGATCTAATAGCGCTACGTAGTGGCGTACGAACCCTAATTCTTCGAGTTGCTTGATGCGGGCATGGACGGCAGGGGGGGATAATGAAACCCGTCGTGCCAATTCTACATTGCTGATATTGCTGTCGGCTTGTAGTTCCGACAAGATCGCCTTATCGATGTCGTCTAACTCGTCATATGAATATTTCATGATTTTGCTCTTGTGTCAAGTGAAATTCGGTTAATGTGATTAAATGCTTGGGATTGTTCGTTGAATCATGGTGCTATCTGAATGATGTTCATAGTATCAGTGAATCACAGATTTGATTATCCCCACCCCGTCTGACCGAAGGTCAGACGGGGTGGGGATGTACTTTCGTGATTCACTGAGTATGCCGCAAATTATTCCTTTGCGCCGAAGGAAATTTATTGAAACCAGTTGAGGTAAAAAGAGTTGTGCCGATCCATGCCCAAAAATCCTCAATCTTCGGTAGCTTGCCCATAACCGCGATTAAACCTAAAATATTCATGATATAACGAATATGGCTCAGTCACCCTATTTAATCTCCCTATTTATACTGTTACACACGATTGAGGAGAAAATCATGAACTCTTATCTTGAACCAACAGGATTTTTGGGGACGGGCGCGAGTTTGCTTGCCGATATCGCATTGCTTGCGTATATTTTGTTGATTGTCCCTTCGATGATCATTGGCTATGTTTTTGCGCGGCAGGGAAAACATCGCCCACAACATCAAATCGCCATGACTTTTGTGACGGCGATTAACTGGTTTTTTATCATCTTTTTGATGCTCGTCGCTTACAACTTTGATGTTGTTGACAATATGGCGACGCAACCGGGTAATGTGCGGTATCTCTTGCCGACTTTACATGGTTTATTGGGATTGCCAGCACAGGTATTGGCGACCTTTATCATTGTGCGCATGTTCATCGAAGATCGTGCGGTGGCAGCGGCAAAACGACGTGGCGAGACCAAGTTTAATCAATATTGGTGGAAACAAGCAAAACTGATCATGCAGATCGCTTTCGGATTATGGCTTGCGACGGCGGCACTCGGCATCTTGACATACCTTATCCGTTACGATGTTTTGCCGAGTTCACCCCAGCAAGGGGTATCGGTGTTGCCGGTTATGACTGAGGCAGTTGATGATCCGATGCAAACCGAGGAAGCAGTTCCTGATGGGACGGGAGAGGTGATTGTTACGGAGCGTGCCCCGGTCGTGACCGAGGAGGTGCCGCCACTGGAAACCGCTGAATCTGGTTCAGGCACAGGGTTGCAATTTGTGATTCGGACGCGCGTTCCTGTGGTTGTCACCGAAGAAGCGGTTATGCCCTTGATCCCGGTGGTTGTGACCGAGGAAGTGATTGTGTCGCCCCCTGTTGCTACCCAAGAAGTTGCCCCGCCCGTGGTGACTGAAGAAGCCGACGACGACGATGATGATGGTGGGCAAGGACGGGGTCGTGGTCAGGGTGGAGGCTAAGGTATGGCATTCTTAAGACGGCGTGAAGATTATGAAGCTGCCGAAAATCACCTGTTGGCACCGTATGCTTTGAAAAGCAGTCAGTCGCAAGGACGGCAGTATCCACAGCCGGAAGCGGGTTATCGCACCGCGTTTCAGCGGGATCGAGATCGCATTGTTCATTCGGCGGCATTCCGACGCTTGGAATATAAAACGCAAGTGTTCGTCAACGACGAGGGGGATTATTTCCGCACGCGCTTGACGCATACGCTTGAAGTCGCGCAGATTGGGCGGACAGTGGCGCGGGCGTTGGGTGCCAACGAAGATTTGGTCGAGGCGATTTGTTTGGCGCACGACTTGGGGCATCCGCCGTTTGGTCATGCAGGGGAAGAAATCCTGAATGAGTTGATGCAAGGGAAGGGGGGGTACAACCACAACCATCAGAGTTATCGGGTGGTGACTGAGCTTGAACGTCGGTATGCCGAGTTCCCCGGTTTGAATTTGACTCGGGAGACGCTGTTTGGCATTGCGAAGCATCAGACGGATTATCAGTTGAGCGCGATGGCGGGATTGGATCCCGCGTTGCATGGTAGCTTGGAGGCTCAAATCGCGAATGCTGCTGATGAGCTTGCCTATAGCGCGCATGATTTGGATGACGGGATGAGCGCTGGGTTGATCTTGCCGGGGATGTTGCGCGGGTTGCCGATTTGGGAACGGGTGACGAGTAGTGTGGTCAAGCCGGGCACACCCTTTCCGGAAGTGCTGCGCCATGCGCTGATTCGGGAACTGGTGGGGTTGCTGGTGAATAATATGATTGAGACGACGGCGGCGCGTTTAGAGGGTCTTCAACACGCGACGCCGCTGGTGATCCAGCAGCAGAGTAGTGATGTCGTGGCGTATACTGACGAAATCGGAGCGATGGCTGCCTCCCTAAAAGCCTTCCTATACGAAAACATGTATTATAGCTTTCGGGTCGTGCGCATGAAAAGCCGAGCGCAACGGTTTATTGAGGCAATGTTTGGGGCTTTTGTCAAAGAGCCGCGCCAACTGCCGCCAGAGGTGCGGGCGGAACTAGGGGCACGTAGTCTTGAGCGGAGTGTCGCGGATTATATTGCCAGTATGACGGATCGCAGCGCACTGTTAGAATACCAACGATTGTTCGACCCAATGACTCGTCCGTAAGCGGTAGATGGGGTGACGTTATGGCTAGTGAAACCATTCTTAATAACCGTTATCGACTGCTGTCCCAACATGGCAGTGGGGGCATGGCGGTGATCTATAAAGCGATTGATCAACTGCTAGGGCGAACGGTTGCGGTGAAGATATTGCGCCCCAGTTTGACGACAGATCAGTCTTTTCTGGCGCGTTTTCGTGCCGAAGCGCGTAGCGTTGCCAACTTGCAGCATCCGAATATTGTGACGGTTTTTGATGTCGGGCAAGATGGGCCCACACAATATATCGTTATGGAATTTGTAGATGGCACCGATCTGAAAAAAATAATCAAGACAGGCGCGCCGTTGCCGCTGGCGCGCGTACTAGAACTTGGAATTCAATTGTGTGCGGGGATCGGCTTTGCCCATCGTTCGATGCTGGTTCATGCGGATGTGAAGCCTCAAAATATTCTCGTGACGCATGAGGACATGGTCAAGGTGACGGATTTTGGGATCGCACAGGCATTGACCAATACGCAGCCGGGAGAACGGCAGAGCGTGGTGTGGGGTAGCCCGCATTATTTTGCGCCGGAACAAGCGCGGGGTGAACGCCCGTCGCCGGCATCTGATGTGTATTCGATAGGGATCGTGTTGTTCGAGATGGTCACAGGGCAATTGCCGTTTACGGGACAAAGCCAACAAGATTTGGCGCTGGCGCATATCCGCGACCCAATCCCGCTGATCACCCAATATGTCCCAGACGCACCTGATACGCTCACCAAAATTATTTATAAGACCATGAGCAAAGTGCCCGAAGAGCGCTATCGTATGGCAGATCAGCTCATGAATATTTTGAAGGAATATCAAAAGCGCGGTTTCGTCAATGAGTTGCCGGTGGTTGTGCTGTCGCGCCCGCCAGTCGCATCTGCGTCGACGAACCCAGTCGAGTCGGCATCACGGCAAGGGACGCCCACGCCGAACTCAGCGATCCCGTTGCCACCATCGGCATATGGTTCTAACTCGGCATGGAGCCAAGCTGGTAGCCCGATTCAAAACCCAACGGTTCCGGGACAACAGGGAAATAACCTCACGGGGCGGGCACCCACTCCATTGCCGCAAGGGATCGATCCGATAGCACCTGCCACACAACGCTATGGCTTGGCTCCCAACGCGCCGCCGTCAGCGTATGCCCCACAAAACCCACAAACCTTGCAGAATCCGCAGCAACGTCCGCCTTTTGGGGGTGCGCCTTTTGGTGGCAGTACCAGCCAGATGAATGTCCCAATCAATCAAAGCCAACAGTATCGACCGCAGTCGGCGGCACCGGCAATGGATGGAGTCACCGTTTTGTTGGCGATACTGGCATTTTTGTCGGTCGGTGGCTTGATTCCGCTGTATATTGTCGTCATCGTCGGCTGGCTATCGTGACACTCCGCAAGCGCTGAAGCGGCACGGATTTTTAGGGAGTCGCCCCCGTTTATTACCCGGACGAGCCGGTCATTGAGGGGACGCTGGAACTGGAAAAAATGCGGAATTTGTCAATGGTGACAATGGCTGAGCCATCCCCAGTCGCAATATATAGCCCAATGCGCCCATTGAGGAAGGTGGCGTCCGATAAACGAACGACCACTTTATTGTTGACATAAGCTGTGAAATTGTCATCCAGAATGGTGATAGACAAACGGTTGGTCTCGCCGATAGGGTTGACAGCATCGTCCATCGTCCATGCTTCGTCGGCAATACCGCGCAATTCCGTCCAAATAGCATCTTCACGCCGCCAAATACTATAGCGCCCGACGCCATCTGCCGCGAAAACATTATAGTTATCATCATCTTGATAACGGAAAACGATGCCATAAGCGCTGGCGCGCTGGCTACCCTCTAACAATTTAGCATCCATCGAAATAGAGACGTTGTTATAGAGGGTTTTGGCTTGGAAGATGCTGGTGTCAGCGGTGTTGGCGGCTTGGTTTTCGAGGCTATAGAAGCCTTCTGGTGTGATGCGGGTGGAAAAAAGACCGGTTTCTTCTTGTGACCAGAAAATATTGGTTGGCTCGTCTGGATCAAAGTCTGAATTGAAGTAGATTTCGCCGGTAATGCTAGGCAGGTCGTCGATGTCCGAGGTCGAGACGGGGGCTGGGTCATTCACTAGATTAAAGATGCCAATGGCGATGATGCCGATAATGAGCGCCGATAGCCCGATAGCCAGCCATAAGGTGTTAGTGGAGCGCTTTGGGACTTCCAGCGCGATTGACGTTTGTACAGCGGCATTGCCGTTGTTTGGTGGGAGCTGGGCAACGGGGATACGTTGGCTGGAGAGCAAGAGTTGGGTGGCGTCATCATAGGTTTTTAATGGGGTGGCGCTGTCCAATGCGAGTTTAAGGGCTTTGGCAAACACGTCAGCCGATTCAAAACGGGCATTGGGATTTTTGGCAAGTGCCCGCTGAACAAACAACTCTAGTTTGGGGGCGTTGAGGTCCTTAAACGAGTCCAGACGAGGGATTGGGGTAGCCAGGTGTTTTAGCATCACGGACAGGTTGTTGTCTTCGCGAAAGGGGGGTTGCCCGACAAGCATCTCAAAAAGGATGATGGCGAGCGAGTAGAGATCACTGCGGGCATCACCCGGTTCGCCATTGGCTTGTTCGGGAGACATATACAGGGGCGTGCCGCTGGTCATGCCTTGTTGAGTCATGCGTTCGCTGCGGGTCATGCGGGCGATGCCGAAATCTGTTAAGACGGCTTGACCATCCTCACGGAAGATAATATTCCCGGGTTTCACATCGCGATGAACCATGTCGCGCTGATGGGCATAGCCGAGGGCATCGGTGAGGTTGATCATGATTTGCAAGATACGGTCAAATGGAAGTGATTTGCCCTGCTTTTGCAGTTCTTCTAATTCTTCCCGCAGGGTGCGCCCCGGGATGTAGGACATGACCATGTAGTAAAAAGGGATGTCATCCCGCACGTAGGTATTGAAATCATACACTTGGACGATATTGGGATGATTAAAGCCCGCGATCAGCTTGGCTTCGCGTTCAAAGCGCTCTTTGAAGGTGGTGTCCTCGGCGAGGTGTTCGTAGAGGATTTTTAACGCGACCATGCGCTCCAGGTTCGAGTCCCAAGCTTTGTAAACACGCGCGGTACCACCAGCGCCGATGCGTTCGCGAATTTCATAGCGACCGATGCGTGTTTGCGTGATTTCCGACATCAACCTTCATCCTTTGAATGAGCGTACCACCTTGTGCGTTTTCAATCCATCATCTTCTTACACAATTCTTGCGAAATCCTTGCGTACCTTAGGAAACCATCTCTTAAGGAGGGCTGATTCTGGCGCGCAAGGCATCAAATACTGGACGCGGAGCATTGTCGGGCGCAATGATACTGGTATAGCACATTTCGACGCTGATAGGTTCAGCGAGACAACCATTAAGGTTGCTGAGGATCATCACGCGGACAATGCCACTGGATTGCGCAATATTGAGGGCTGTCAGCGTGAATGCCGCCTGTTCTTCGAGGGTATTATAGGCGATGTAAGCGACATTTCGAGGGACTTCCTCATGGGGAATGGCGACCCCCCAACCCGATGCAGTGATCCAAAAGGGACGGGGTGTGGCTGCGGTTTGCGCCAAATCACGATATTGGTTGAACATGGGGGTGAAATAAAAACTGATGTCGCCAAAGTGGGAATCGACCCCGATAGGCGCATCACAGCATGGGAAATCAGGCGGGTTGCCAAACCCGTAGAGGTGCAGCCCAAAACCATCGACAAAATTTTGACCGCCGAGCGCGAGAAATTCGGTGAAGAAACGGCGGTCGTTGACGGCGTTGAAGCCATCGTCAATTCCGGTGGGCGCAAGACCGGCGCTGATAACGGAAGTAGAGGCATCCACAGATTTAATGGCGGTGTAGGCGCTCCGCAAAAGTTCAGTATAGGATGCTGCCCCAATGGGGTGAACGCTACTGTTCCACTCGCGTCGCAGATTGGGTTCATTCCAAATTTCATAGGCAGCGATTCGTCCTAGATAGCGGGTTGAGAGGTCGGTCAAAAATGTGGCGAAGAGTGAGTAGTCATCTGGTGGACCATTTTCTTCCTGAATGGTGCGTGTCCAGCCGGGGGCGCTGGCGACCGTCAGCAGAATGCGTAGATCGCGATCTTCAATAGCGGCGATGATGGCATCAAGGTTCGCATAGTCAAACTGAGAAGGTATAGCTTCAATAGCACTCCAATTGACGCGCAATTTTACCCATTGGGCATTGACCGAAACGGCAAGCGCCGTATCAGCGACGGCAGAGTTTGCGGTCATGAAGGCTTCCAGACCAAACTGCAATGGCTCTGGTGGTGGCGTTGGGGTCAATGTTGGGGTTGGTGTTAGGGATGCTTCGGACGCTATTTGGGCAGTCACGTCAATCGCCTCGCTTGTGACTTCTGCCACTGGGGTGCCGTCGGTCGGTTCGGCAATAGGTGTCGGTAACGGGGTGGCGGTTTCCTCGATGGAGGATGTATTGGCGCTTGATCCGACGGATAGAGGGATATAGAGATGGTCACCAGCAATAATCAGATCATAGTTCGTGATTTGATTGGCTTGCGAGATGGCGCGTACTGTCGTGCCAAAACGGTAGGCAATGCCCCCTAAGGTATCGCCAAGTCGCACGGTGTATAGCTCATACTCTCCCTCGGGAGTGGGCATAGGGGTGTCGGCAAGGTTATTTGGGAGCAATAGCGGTGTTGTAGGATTGTTTAGGGCGTTCACACCAGCGGCAGTGATCAGCGCCATGAAGAAAATAATGCCCATTGGTAAACGAAAAAACTTTTCGTGGCGGTTCATCGTGATCACCCCGTTGTTTAGATTTGGTTTCGTACCCATAATCTTAACGCGGTGTGAGCAGATACGCTACTGCCTAAAACCTCAGGGCAATTGCATCTAAATTTCTAATGAGGTCAAGATAGATTAGGACGGTGTTTTAGAGACCGCATTCTTTTTGTTCGCTGCGACGGACGCGCAGAAGTGAGACCCTACGACGCTTCATGAGCCAT
>Ga0163154_10005110_pt1 | contig 16867 bp, 12 predicted proteins | sample OliLakLV19MP9P1_FD_148649 | JGI IMG/M metagenome (GOLD analysis project Ga0163154, IMG submission 148649) | Freshwater microbial mat bacterial communities from Lake Vanda, McMurdo Dry Valleys, Antarctica - Oligotrophic Lake LV.19.MP9.P1 | ecosystem: Environmental > Aquatic > Freshwater > Lake >... | reverse complement strand
GACGGGGGAGTGCAGATGATCGGGCCGCGGAAGCCGGCAGCGAGCAGATACGGCAATCGGCCGATGTGGTCGATGTGGACGTGGGTGACGATCAGCGCGCGCACGTCATTGATCGGGAATTCGATCTGGTGGCGCGTCGACTCGTCCCCGCCTGTGGTCTCAGCGCCTTGGAACAGACCACAGTCGATCAGAATGGCGTTGTCGGCATCCAGTTGCAGCCGATGACAGCTGCCGGTGGTGCCGTTGACGGCGCCGTGGTGGAGGATGTTCAGGGGTGCGGCCGTTGGGTTAGGTTTGTCGATGTCAGGAGCAAAGGCAGCGGAGCGCGCTCCGCTCTACGGGGAGCGAAGGGCCGAAGCAAAGGCAGCGCAGCGAGCTCCGGCCTCCGAGGCACGTTCAAGGCGACCATCGATGCGGTGATGCTATGATGCACGCGAATCACAGGAGCCCGTCATGCGCACGACCTTGAACCTTGATCCTGATCTGCTTGAAGTTGCCAAGCGCCTTGCGGCGGCCAATGCCAGAACAGTGAGCGAGGTGATCTGCGAACTTGCGCGGCGCGGGTTGGAGTCGCCGCCGCCGACTACCCGAGTCTCTGGCGTGCCCGTTTTTGCCGTCCCCGTTGAGGCCAAACCGTTTTCATTGGAAGACATTCGGCGTGAGGACAGCGAGTGGTGACCGCCGGCATCCAAACGGCCCACCTGCTGGACATCAACGTGCTGCTGGCGTTGGCTTGGCCGCAGCATGTCCACCATCGCCGCGCCCATGATTGGTTTGAGCGTGTCGGCTCCGGGGCGTGGGCCAGTTGCGCCATTACACAACTCGGGTTTGTTCGGATTTCGGCCAATCCGAGGATCACCGTCGCTGGGGTCACGCCTCGCGCCGCAACGGAACTGCTCGCGGAGTTCGTGATGATGCCCGGGCATCGCTATCTGTCGGAACTGCCACCGGTGGTGCATGCGGCGCTCTTTTCCAGCAGGCGACTGATGGGCCATGGGCAAGTCACCGATCTCTACCTGCTGTCGTTGGCTATGCATCACGATTGCCGGCTTGCAACGCTGGATGAGGGAATTGTGCAACTGCTTCCGAGCGATGAGGAGCGCAGGCGCTGGGTGGAGTTTGTTGTTTGACCGGTTTTGCCGCGGCAGTTTGCTTCCAGCGGGCCAGCGGGACCATCAGCATCGGTAATAGTCCCGATACCACTCGACGAATCGCGGGATACCCTCTTCCACCGATACTCGAGGTTCGTAGCCGCGCTCAACGGCGAGGTCGGTGCAATCGGCGTGGCTCTCGGGCACGTCGCCGGCCTGCATCGGCAGCAGTTCCAGCGTGGCTTTGCGGCCAAGACATTGTTCGAGGACTTCGATGTAGCGCAGCAGTTCTACGCTGGTGCGACTGCCGATATTGAAGATGCGGTAAGGCGCCAAACTGGTCGGCGAATCCGGGATTGCGCCGTTCCACTGCGGATTGGACTCAGCGGGCTGGTCGAGCGTGCGCACGATGCCTTCGACGATGTCATCGATGTAGGTGAAGCTGCGCTTGTGGTGGCCGTGGTTGAAGACCTTCAGCGGCTCACCAGCAAGGATCGCCTTGGTGAACAGGAAAAAGGCCATATCGGGACGACCCCAAGGGCCATACACGGTAAAAAAGCGCAACCCGGTGCACGGTATCCGGTAAAGATAGGCGTAACTGTGCGCCATCGCCTCGTTAGCTTTTTTGGTTGCCGCGTACAGCGTTAAAGGGTGCTCGGTCGGCTGATGTTCCGAAGACGGCATCGCGGTATTGGCGCCGTAGACGGAACTGGTCGATGCAAATACTAGGTGCTCGACACTGTGATGGCGGCAGCCTTCCAGAATATGCAGGAAACCGGTGACATTACTGGCGGCGTAGATATGCGGGTTCTGCGCCGCGTATCGCACGCCTGCTTGCGCAGCCAGGTTGACCACGCGCTGCGGTTGGTGTGCCGTAAACAAATGCTCGACTGCGTCACGATCGGCGAGATCGGCATGAATATGGCTATACCCAGACTGTGCGGTCAATCGCGCCAGCCGCGTCTGTTTGAGACTAACGTCATAGTAGTCATTGAGGTTGTCAATACCGACAACCTCATCGCCACGCGCGAGCAGTTTCGAGGCCACGTGGGAACCAATGAATCCGGCGCTGCCGGTAACCAGAATTTTCACAGGGTCTGCGCCGCGACCATGGCGCCGAAACGCGAGCCGCTGCGATCGCGCAGGCTTACGTAATCGCCCTGCTCTACCAGCCGGCCTTTGTCGAACACCAGAACTTGATCAGCCGATTTCACCGTCGCCAAACGATGGGCAATGATGAGTACGGTCATGCGACCGCGCAAATCATCAATACTCTGCTGGATAACGCGCTCCGCTTCGCTGTCCAGCGAGCTGGTGGCTTCGTCGAGGATCAGCAACTTGGGTTCTTTGAACAGTTCGCGGGCGATGAACAGGCGCTGCCGCTGGCCGCCGGAGAGGCGGATGCCGCGGTCGCCGACGCGGGAACTGAAGCCTTCGGGCAGCGAGTCGATGAACTCAAGTAGGTGTGCACACTTGGCGGCGTCCCTGATCCGCTGCAGCAGTGCCGGATCGGTCTCAGGATCGCCGCTCCACATGCAGATATTGTTGGCGAATGTGTCATCGAAGATTACGGCGTCCTGCAGCACGTAGCCTATCTGGCGACGCCAGCTCGACTGCTCGATTTCAGAGCCGGGCACTCCATCGACCAGCACCTTGCCGGTTCGCGGAGCCAGCAACAAGGTCAGCATGTCAATCAGGGTCGACTTGCCGGCGCCAGACGCGCCGACCAGCGCCACCGTGCTGCGTGCCGGAATGACGAACGACACTCGATTCAGCACGTCGCCGATGGCGGCGTCGTAGGAGAAGCTCACATCGCTGAACTCGATGCTTTTGCTTAATGGGCCTATGACAGTCGTGCCGTTGAGCTCGGCTTCGCTGGCGAGCCGCTTGAACTCATCGCGCACCACTTCTACGGCACCGATCTGGACGAGCACGGCCTGCCAACTGCCCTGTAAACCAAGGACCGTGTTGATGCCGCGGTAGAAGAGCAGGATCGACACCATGATCGGGGCCAGCGGCTGGTTGAGCACGGCCAATTGAACAATGACGATCAATACGATCACTAGGACCGCGATCGGCTCACGTACGGCGCCGGTGAAGGCTATCACTAGGTTCAGATGCGCGCCGAGTTCGCCGGTGCGGGCGACATTGGCCAGCGCGTGCTTGCGCAGGGGATCGGCAGTATAGGTCGCCGCAAGGTACTTGAAGGCCTGAATGGTCTGCACGAAGGTGCCGGACACCTGAGACATGTGCTCGGCGGACTCCCGCGAAAGCGTGCGGATTCGATTGTTCAGTCTACGGAACATGAAGAACACGCCAACACCGACAGCGACGGCGGCGACGCCGAAGGTCCATGCCACCAGGATCGCCGTTCCGAGGTAAACGCACGCCATGGTCAGGCCGATAATGAAGCCCGACAGGCTCTGGAATGCGCTGATCAACGAGAACACTTGCGAGAACAGATTGAAGAAGTAGCCGGTGTCGCGCGTCGTGTAGTAGCGGTAACTCATTCGCGAATAGGCTTCGAAGAGTTTGGAATGCAGGCTCTTCTGCAACTCGGCGCGCAGATAGCCGCCGTAGGCGCCGGAAGCGAAAGCAATCGCGCCTTTAACCACGAAGACGAAAGCGATCAGCATCAGCACCGGAATCGGACCGGAGATTCCCCAGGCGTCCAGTGTCGCGGTGATCCATACGCCGAGTCGGCCAGCTGCAGCGCCGGACGAATCGAAGGTCTGCAGTAGCGGCAACAACATGACGATGCCGACGCCTTCGAGCAAGGCCGCGAGCAGCATCAGCCCGAACACCACATACATCCGCGCGCCGATGAACTCGCGAAAGGTACGTAGGTAACCGGGGATATCGCGCAGCGGGTCGCGTTTTACTGCCGCTTCGGGAACCGGCGTGGTGTTGACCATTAACATGTCGATGCGGACCGACAGGGCCTGCTCTGCGCGCAGCAGAGCTTGCTCCGCTGCTGTTTATTGGGTAGCAACAGCGAGGGGACCAAGAGTAGCGGAGCAAGCTCCGCTCTGCAGAGGCGCGGATGTGGCGGCCGGTCTGATGTTGCGAACTCAGAGTCGCGCATCGGCCGCACCATCAGGCACTGCGTACTTGACGTCGAACAGCACGCCGCCGGGCTTGAGGAAGGCGCGCAGGCCGGCCTCCTCCAGGTCGACGAACTGTCGATGTGCGACGGCCAGCACAACCAGGTCGTATGCACCGGCTGTTGGCTGCGCGCAGAGGTCGACGCCATATTCGCGTTTGCACTCGTCGGTCGATACCCACGGGTCGTGGATGTCGACTTGCGCGTGATAGCTCTCGAGGGCGCGGACGATCTCGACCACGCGCGTGTTGCGCAGGTCAGCGCAGTTTTCCTTGAAGGTCACACCCAGCACCAGCACGCGCGCGCCGACGATATTGAGGCGCTTGCGTGCCATCAGCTTCAGCACTTCGCCGGTGACGTAGCTGCTCATGCCCTCGTTAATGCGCCGCGCGGCGAGGATCAGTTCCGGGTGGTAACCGACTTCCTGGGCCTTGTGGACCAAGTAGTAGGGATCGACACCGATGCAGTGGCCGCCGACCAGACCCGGCCAGAACTTGAGGAAGTTCCATTTGGTGCCGGCGGCGCGCAATACCGCTTCAGTGTCAATGCCGAGACGACCGAACAGCTGGGCGAACTCGTTGATCAGCGCGATGTTGACATCACGCTGGGTGTTCTCGATGGCCTTGGCGGCCTCAGCGACGCGGATCGACGGCGCCAGATGGGTGCCGGCCGGGACGACTTCGCGATAGAGCGCGTCGACGAAAGCGGCCGCTTGCGGCGTAGAGCCCGAGGTCACCTTGACGATGTCGGGCAGGCGCCGTTGCTTGTCACCGGGGTTGATGCGCTCCGGGCTGTAGCCGACGGTGAAGTCGACGTTGCAGCGCAGCCCGCTGCCACGCTCCAGCACCGGCACGCAGACTTCTTCAGTGGCGCCGGGGTAGACGGTGGATTCGTAGATGACGACGTCACCCACCTTGAGTGCGCCGGCCACAGTCTCCGATGCGCTCACCAGAGGTGTCAGATCGGGCCACTTGTGTTGGTTGACCGGGGTTGGCACAGCAATGATGTAGACATTTGCCTGTCTGAGCTGCTCAAACTCAGCCGTCAGTGTCAAATGTCCGGCTTGGGCAAACTCCTCGGGACTGCACTCGCCGCTTTCGTCATTGCCCAACTGCAAAGCGGCGATGCGCACCGGATTGATATCAAATCCAATTGTGGTGCGCAGCCGCCCGAAGGCCAATGCTAAGGGCAGCCCGACATAACCAAGACCAAGGATCGCTGGACGAGCGTTATTGAGGTCAGGCTGAGTCATCCTAGCAGCCTGTCGGACTTTCCTCGCAAGTGCGCCGGAAGTGCTTTTGGCGATCGTTTTCTAACCATTCTCGGATTGATTTTGAAGGCTCCCGCTCTACTTCGAGTCTGCGCTATGCCAAAAGACCTTTCGGCCTTTCGGGTTGCGCGTCTGGTCGGCGTCTGCTGCGTTGCGACGCCTGTCAGTGGAAGAGCCATTGCCTGCGCGCCGCGCCTTGCAGCCATCCGCTTAAGCCTCCCCAACGCATCACACGCGCAAAGCCCCACACAGGCTGCTAGAAACCGCCGTTGAACGCATATCGCCGCAGATGGACGCGAAGCAATTGACCTCAGCTGGTGGCGCCATAACGGCGCATGCACTGTGGTGAGGGAAAAAGCCACGCGCTCTCTGCTCATGGTCGCGGAAGATCGGTTGCATCGGGGTACTGAGCCACTCGACTGTGCGCCTCAGCCGAAGCTGCAGAGCGGGTGCACAACAGACATGCGAGTGCGAAAACCACCGAAACCGAGGTTGTTCGCAAGGGATAGTCGACCAGCGAATGCAGACAGAGAACCACAACCACAACACAGCCGCCCAAAAAGGCCGATTGCATGCTAGAGCCTTGCGTATGGACGGCGCGGAACTCGGCGACCCGCGTCCAGAACCATCGTCCGAACAAGTAGATCACTGGAAGCGCCAAAATGCCTACTTCAACCCAGATTTCAGCCCAATCATTGTGGGCATGATTGAGAATTTTCGATCCGAGTACATCGATCGGCTCATACGCGGCATAAGCGGCGGGAAAACTGCCGATGCCACTACCGAGCCAGCCGAAATTGGACGCCAAGCCAAGCACATCACCTAAAACTAGCCAGCGTAGATCAGTGGTCTGACCCAGGCGATCGACGATGGTGACAAATCCAAACTGGAAGGCAAATAGACCGCTGACCACCACCACCGCCAATAACCAGCGAAAGGTGCGGGGATGCTCACGCCGACGGCGAAAAGCCATCGCCAGCATAATCAGCGCCACCAGCATCGCCAGTCCAACGCCGGCGCGTGAGCGCGACAACACCACGCCGAGCAGCAACAAACAGCCTAACAAGGTCCAGGCGGCGACCGCCATGATTGCGGTCCGACGGGTGCGCGAACGCTGCACGTCGAGAATCAAGCCGGCAAAAACAAATGCCAAGGCCGCCACCAGCAGAACTGCATAGTGATTGCGGTTGGCAAATAGACCAACCGCATCGTGCGGATTGGTCGGCAAAAATGGGCGCAGGTCGCTGTGTGGCCCTTGCGCGACTTGGGCGACGCCAATGAACACCATCACCAAGCCCATGGCGATGACGATAAAGGTCAAACGACGCAACCAGATTGTACTCAACTGGCTGCCAAGCACCGCCATAGCCGCCGCCGGCAGCAAAGATCGTAGTGCGGCGAGGGTAGCGTTTGGATCAATCGACCAGGGCGCGAACATTGGCAGGTCTACACCCAATGCAGCGCGTTCGCTCCAAAGCTGATCACGCCCAGGAAACCATTGCATCACACCCGTTGGCAGAGGTAGCAATTGCAGCACGGGTAAGGCCAGAACCAGCGCGAAAATCAACAACAACTGACGTGTGGCCAGATCCAGATCTGACCAGCGCATTCGATTCAGCCCAAACACCAGCAAAACCACGGCCAGTAGTTGCACCAACAGATCGCTCAGCAGGTGATTGTTGGTGCCGCCACCAAACAACAACGCGCTAAGCAGCAACAAGGCGCAGAGGAAACCAGCAACAGGATCCGGTACCGCCGCCAGCGCTTGCGGATGGCCACGCGGCGCGGTGGGTTTACTCGCCAGCTCCGACCGGCCGCTGACCGCGCGCAAATGGCGTGAGCGGCGCATCTCACTCATGAGCTTGGCGCTGTTCCAGCGCTGGGAGGATCGACCTGGGCCGCAACTTCGCAGCGCAAGTCGTTGATTTCAGACTCCAGTTTTGCGAATTCCAGTTGTTTGCGGTGCAAAAATTCAGCAGCGGCTCGCAGCTTGCCGCTGACGCCAACCGGGGTCAGCACGTAGGCGTAAGCGAGTTTGTTGTTGCTGCTGCGGAAGTTTTGAACTTTGACCCAGCCGCGCTCGATCAACGCCCGCAGAGAATAATTGGTCTTGCCGAGCGACAAACCGAGTTCAACGGCCAATTCCCGCTGTGACAGATCTGGCCGCTCGGTCAGCAAGCGTAACAATCGATAACGGGTATCGTCGTCAAGCACTCTGGGATATCGCTAGGCGAAAAGCGCGGCTGGTTTGCGCTGCGGTTTTGATGAGGAAAAACATCTAGCCCGCATGTTTCATGAATGCGCGCGATGATCGCGCAGGATATGGGTTGCACAAGGGATTGTCCGAAGAAGCGCCATATCCAGCTTACGGCCGACTGAGAAAATTCCTTGAGCGACCAAGAGGCTAGCGAGGGCGCGTGCAATTTATGAAGCATCCGGGCTAGGGTGCGAGCGAAGCGGCACACCCCAGAGGTGCCCCCCACGCTGCCGCCATGCGGTGTAGGCCCGCATCGCCGGAGAACTCGAATTTTAACAGACAGCTAAATGCGGGCGCCGAGTACCGACCGTGGCAGCACGACCTCGCGCTCTGCGCCCAACATCGTCAGCAGCAAGCGCACGCGGTCTTCGCCTTGCCGAGCTGCAAAAATTGCGTCGAGACCGCTAAACGGTCCCTCATTGATGCGTACCTTGGTCCCGGGCGCTAGATCCGGCGCCGCCAAGCGGACGAATCCGTCTTCAAGATCGATGCGCGCCCGGATCTGCTGAATCACTGCATCTGGAACTTGGGCTGGTATACCGCCAAAGCGGACGATGGTGGTAACCCCTCGCGTGCTGCGCACCGGCTCAAGCGATTGCACCGAAGGATCCGTCTGGATGAAAACGTAACGCGGAAACAGGGACTCGGTGCGCACTATCATCCCGGATGCGGCACGCACGGTGCGCCGCGTGCGCGGAAACAGGGTTTCGAAACCTTGGCGCGTGAGGCAAATTTGCGCCTCGGCCTCGGCTCGGGGTTTGGTCATTACCGCAAACCAGAAAAGCAATCGCTAGCGCACCAGTTCAAACGTTGAACAGACTATAGCCGCACTTTGTGCGCAACTACAAGCGCACTCCTGCAGCGCTACAGCGGAGTGCGAGTCAAACTGATGTGCTCACCCTTGATTTAGGTCGAGAGCAAGGCTCGGAGCCAGCAAGAACCCCACAATGCGGGAAAAGCGCACAGCGCCGGCCCACAGAAGCTGGGCCTCAGTCGCGTAATCCACTTCTGGACCCGCTCAATCCAACAACGCCAACCAATCATCGGCGCCTAAGCTTGCCGCTAGGCTCTGGCCCGAATCGTCAAACAACGCGTCGGCTAACTCTTTCTTGCGCGCTTGCAGGGCCAAGATGCGTTCTTCCACGGTATCACTGGCGATCAATCGGTACACAAACACCGGTTTGTCTTGGCCGATGCGATGCGCGCGGTCGGTGGCCTGCGCTTCAACCGCTGGATTCCACCAGGGATCGTAGTGAATGACGGTGTCGGCGCGGGTCAGATTCAAACCAAATCCGCCGGCGCGCAGACTGATCAAAAACACCGGCACTTCGCCGCGTTGGAAGCGTTGCACCGGTGTGGCGCGATCATCCGTTTGCCCGGTGAGTTTGACGTAACGAATGCGCTCAGCGGCCAGTTCAGCTTCGATCAGTTCCAGCATGCTGGTGAACTGACTAAACACCAGGATGCGCCGGCCGGCGGCGATCAACTCGTGCAGCATGTCCATCAGATAGTCGAGCTTGGCCGAATTTGCACCGCGCGCGCGGCCCTGCGCAATCAGCCGCGGATCGCAACAAATTTGCCGCAGCCGCATCAGGCCTTCCAGCACGCGTATGCGGTTGCGATCAAATGTGCGGGCGGCGATATAACCGCGGATTTCCTCGGCGTAGCTGGCACGCAAGGTGTCATACAGATCGCGTTGGCGGCCTTCGAGGGCAATGCTGCGCGTGACTTCGGTTTTTTCCGGCAGATCGGCGACCACTTGATCTTTGGTGCGCCTCAGCAGAAACGGTCGGATACGGCGACGCAAGCGTTCACGGGTTTCTTGATCGCGCCCGTTTTCGATGGGCTTGCGGAAGTTGCGGGTGAAATCGGCCTTTGAACCCAGCAAACCGGGCAGCAGAAAATCAAATTGCGCCCACAGCTCTCCCATGTGATTTTCCAGCGGCGTGCCGGTCAGGCAAATGCGTTGATGCGCGCTAAGTTTGCGCGCTGCGCGTGCTGCCAAGGTGGCCGGATTTTTGACCATTTGCGATTCATCCAGCACCACGATGTTCCACGGCTGTGCGGCCAATAACTCGGCATCGCGCGCCAAAACCGGGTAAGTGGTCAGCACCAGATCCGCTTGATCCACTGATTTGCGATGTTTTTTGCGATCGGGGCCGGCCAAAGTCAACTGCCGCAAACTGGGTGCAAAACGCGCAGCTTCGGCGGCCCAGTTGGGCAACACGCTCTTCGGACAGACCACCAAACTCGGAAATTGGCTGCGGCCCGCCTGCTGTTCGCCGACCAGATAGGCCAAGGTCTGCACGGTTTTGCCCAAACCCATATCGTCGGCCAAAATGCCCGACAAACCCGATTCACCCAAGAAGCGTAACCACGACAAACCTTCCACTTGATACGGTCGCAATTGCGCGTTTAGCGCCAGTGGCACCGGCGTCGCTGGCATGCCCACAAAACGGCTGAGTTTTTCAGCCAACTCGCGCACCGCGCCGCTGCCAGGCCACATGCGTTTGCCGGCCGCCAGCTCGTTTTCCAGCTCAATCAGCACCGCCGCGCGCGCGCGCGGCAAGTTCAGCCGGCGCTGATCGACCGCACCGGCTTCGCCCAATTCGTTCAGCGTATCCAGAATGAAGCGCAAGCGACCTGCGGCGATCGGCAGGCGGCGCTCACCGGGCAACATCAGCGCGACAATGGCATCGGCTGCGCTGGGCAGATCATTGAATCGACCGTCGCGCAGACCTTCGCGCAGCGTGGGCAAAAGATTGATCCGTTCACCGTCGACCTCAATCCCCAGCTCTACGGTCAGCGCACTGTGCAGATCGTCCTGTTCCACTTCGCCGTAGAAACGGTATTCGGCATCGATCAACTTCAGCGGGAAACGCGGACCGTATTCCAGGCGCCAGCCCTCGCTGCGCAAGCGTGGCAACATCACATAACAAAACTCGTTGAGCGTTTGCGGATCGCCGTCGGCGTTAATCACCCAATCACTTTGCTGCAAGCCCGGGTGTTCGATGTGCGCATGCCGATTGGAAATCAGGCCGAGCTGCTTGAGGCGCGTCGCCAGTTGCCGTTCCACACCACGATCACGGCTGTACACGCACAGCTTGGCACCATCGTAAACGCAAAGTTCGCCGGCCGGATCGGCTTCGCCCACGCGCGCCGGCCCGTAGCGGAAGGACAATCGTGCGAAAGCGACCAAGCGCGCGCCGCGCCGCCCACGCGCCTCATGCGCAACCACGCTTTGGTGCAGCGTGAGGATAGGACTGGGCGCTTGCGCCAGCACGTTCTCAACGTCTATCTGCTGCGGACTTGGAAAGCGGTCGGGCAATCTGGACCGGTAACGGGTCAAAAATGCCTCGACCGCGCGCGCGGGCAATGCCGGTTGACCGATTAATTCGGTCAGCAAGTCACTGGGTAAATCGAGCGCCAAAATGCCCAGTTGGCGGCGCGCGGTATCGACATACACCCAGCTATCACCCAGACGCAGACAGTGCGCGCCGTCAGCGCTGACCGTGAGTTGCTGGCAACCGCGAGCGTCTAGCGCCCACGACCAATCGACCGGCCGTGGCGACGCGACGGACAACACGTTTGCTGCGGTCTGCCAGCTGATCGCGCCTTCCTGCGCCAGGTTGAACAAATGATCACGCTGCGATTGCATGGGCAGCCACCAGTACTCTTGCTCAAACCAGACCGGTTTTTCCGCCGCTGCCGCGTTCAAACAATGCAGGCCATCAGCGCTCAGCGTTGCGCGCCACTCCGGTTTTAGCGTGCTCGCGCTGAGTTTGTCGAAGCGCCAGCCACTGGCTGTTGCCACAAAACGACCGAAACGCACGCCGAGCGAGTGTTGCGCGCCGAGGCTGCTCATCACCCAGCCAATCCGCCCATCTACTGGCTGCCGCAGCAAGCCACTGGGCAAGGCCAAGGCTTGCATCCGTGCAGGTTCCACACCACCGGCCTGCAACAACAGCGCCACCGCGTGTTTGCAGGCCACCTGCACTGGGCAACTGCAGTGCGATTCAATGCGCCAGCGTTCGTCGCGCAACCAAGCCCGCACATGCACCCGATACGGCGCTCGGCGCGACCCCCGCACCTCGCCGGTCAGCACCCGCTCTAGCCCTGCTTCTTTTCGCTCTAGCCACAGCACCCGGCCATCGCGCGCATAACGCAAACCGCGGCGCAGATCGACCTCGGAAAAACTCGTGCGTAACTGGTCAAAGCTCGGACGCCACATGCGCTGCTAGTCACCTGGATGTGAGCAAACCGCAGAGCCTAACATCTGGGGTTGTTGGTTGTTGGTTGTTGAAGTAACGTCATCACGATGCCTGCTCGGCGCTGACTACACGTACTCCGAAGGGCCCATGGGCAGGCCGTGGCGATCCAGCGCCGTGCCAGCCTGTGGGATCGCGCACAAGCGCGCTCCCACAAGAACCGCAGCGCCCTGGGTTGGCGTGCCGTGGGTGACAGAGCCCTGCAGGGGCGATCCATCTGGACGCGGGTGGCTTGCTGCAAACCACCCAATCACAACCCACAACCCACAACCCACCACCAACAACAACCAACAACCAACAACCAACCACCAACAACCAACAACCAATCTCATCTATTGACTTAGGAATGTGCTCTAACTTACTATGGCAACAACAAAAAGCAGTAACGATTACCGAACAGCGCAGGATGCGCTCATAACAAAAAGGTCGGAAAGACCATTCAGCCAAGGCGGAGATTACCCCTCCGCCTTTTTCTTTGCCCGAAATCCGGGATTTTGCGTAGCCTACGCCAGTTGTTAATGCCAGCCTTTACCGCACGCCTTCTGGCGTTTGCGTGCGATCCAATCGGCACGATAGAGTCCGCATTTGCCACGACCGCAAGGTCGCGTCTACCCCACACGCACGAGCGGTCGCCCAAAAAGGGCGCGCGCTATCCCTCTTTTCTGTAGGAGTCCTTTATGTCGTTTCGTCATTCCTTGGTTGCCGTTGCGCTGGCCAGTGCGCTACTCGTCGGTTGCGGTAAAGAAGAAACCGCCGCGCCCGTCGCTCCTAAAGCCGTTGCGCAGACTTCCAATGCCGCCAGTTCGATGCAAGCGCAAGTCCAGGCTTTCCGTAGCAACGATCTGCGCACCTTGATCAGCACATCACTGCCGCCGAAAGAACTTGAGCGCATCAGTGCTGAGTGGGAAAAACAACGCGCCGAACCGATCACCGACGAGGAGCGCAAGGAGTTCGCAGAAAACTGGAACAAGCTTACTGCTCCCGACGGTGTGGATAAAATGATGGCGGAAATTGAGCCGCAACTGGCACAGGTGAAACCGCAGTTGGCCGGCATGATTGCGATGGGCCAAGGCATGGCAACGATGACCATCGCGCAGAGCAACGATCTCACTGCCGATCAAAAGCAGCAAGCAACGCAATTCCTGAATGGTTTGAGCGGTTGGTTGAGCAAGACCGATTTCGCTGACGCGGCGCTGATGCGCCAGTCGCTGACCGCACTGGCCGAAGGACTGCGCGCTACTGGCATCACCACGCTCGACGACGTTAAAGCCTTAAGTTTCGATCAATTGCTGGATAAAGCCGGCATGGCTATCAGTGGCGCAAAAAATGCGCTGGCCGCCTATGGTTTCTCGTTGGATACGATCGCCGACAGCGTCAAGGCGGAAGTGGTCAGTGAGACGGGCGATGTTGCCAAACTGAAGGTCAGTTATGCCCTGTTTGATTCGCCGCTGAGCTTTGAAAGCGAGATGCAGAAAGTCGATGGCCGTTGGTACGGCAAAGACCTGCTGGAGCAAATCGAAAAAACCAAGGCAGACGCGGCCGCTGAAGTCGCTGCCGAAAGTGCAGAGAGTAGCTCCAGCGATGAGGAAGCGACCAAACAGTAGGCGTAGCGCGCCAACACGCTGCGGGCCGATAGACCGGTCCGCAGCCCTTGGCGACGCGCCCGCAGCCGATGAACAACCCCACTTCCGCCAAAGCACCCTGGTTTCGACGTGCGCTGTTAGCACTGGTCGACTGGCTGCTGCATCCATTTTTACGCATCGCGCGCATCACGCCGGAAACCGATCGCGCACCATTTGATCCCAACAAACCGGTTTGTTACATCCTCGATCGCCACGGCCTATCCAACTTGGCGATTTTGGATCGCGCGTGTCGGGAAGCAGGCTGGCCGCGGCCGATTAATCCGCTGCCATTGGTATCAATGAGTCGGCCACCGCGCGCGGTTTTTGCGCTTGAAAAGCGCAACGGTTGGCTATTGAATCGACGCCGTTTGAAAGACCGCACCGAGCGCCTGGAACGCTTGCTCAGCGCCATTCGGCGCGACCCAGACGCCCAAGTCCAACTGGTTCCGGTGTCGATTTTTGTCGGGCGCGCGCCGGATCGCAGTGCGGGTTGGTTCAAGGTTCTGTTCAGCGAAAACTGGGTGATGGTCGGCCGTTTTCGTCGCTTGTTGGCGATTTTGTTCAACGGTCGCAGTACCCTGGTGCAGTTCAGCCCGGCGGTGATGCTTGATCAGGCGGTGCCAGAATCGGGCGATTTGAAGCGCGCCGCGCACAAAATATCACTGCTGATGCGGGTGCATTTTCGTCGCATCAGAACCGCCGTTATCGGCACGGATTTATCGCATCGACGCACGCTGGTCGGCGATTTGTTGCGCACCGATGCCGTACGTGCCGCCATCACCGCACAAGCCAGCAAAGAAAAAGGTGGACGGCCGGCCGCGTTACGGAAAGCGAATGCCTATGCGCGCGAGATTGCCGCCGACTATTCGCACCCGGTGGTGCGCTCGTTATCGTTCATTTTGACCGGTTTTTGGAACCGCATTTACGATGGCGTCACCCTGCATCATTTTGACGGCTTTCGGCAACAGGCGCCGGGCTTTGAAGTGGTCTATGTTCCTAGCCATCGTAGCCATATCGACTATTTGTTGTTGTCTTATTTGCTGTATCGCAATGGTTTGGTGCCACCGCATATTGCGGCCGGCGTTAATTTGAATTTGCCGATTATTGGCTCGATTTTGCGGCGCGGCGGTGCGTTCTTTTTACGTCGCAGCTTCAAGGCCAATCCGCTGTATGCGGCGGTATTCAGTGAATATGTCACCCAGTTAGTACGCCAAGGCGTCGCGATGGAGTACTTCATCGAAGGCGGTCGTAGCCGCACCGGCCGGTTATTACCACCGCGGGTGGGCATGGTGGCGATGACAGTGCGTTCCTACCTGCGCGAACGCGCGCGCCCGGTGTTGTTCCAGCCGATCTTTATCGGCTACGAGAAACTCATCGAGGGCAAATCCTACCTGGGTGAGTTATCCGGCCAACCGAAAGCTAAAGAATCCTGGCTCGGTTTGGTGCGGTCGTTATCGGTATTGCGCAATCGATATGGTCGCGTGGTGGTGAATTTTGGTGAGCCTATTCAACTCGATCATGTGCTTGATACGCACGCCCCCGATTGGCGCACGCAATCCACTGGCGAACACGATCGACCGAGTTGGTTTTCCGGCGCGGTTGACGATTTAGCCAATAAGGTGTTGGAGAATATCAACGGCGCAGCCGATGTGAATCCCGTCGCGCTACTGGCGCTGGTGATTTTGGGCACGCCCAAACATGCAATTGGCGAGGCCGATTTGCTCGCGCATTTGAAGATATTCCAAGATCTGTTGGTACAACTGCCCTTCCATGCGCGGATCACGCATACCAGCATGACACCCGCCGAGATCGTCGCGTACGGCGAGGGCATGGGTTGGATTCGGCGCCTGAAAAATCCGCTAGGCGATGTGCTCAGTGCCGAAGGCGATCAGGGCGTGCTGCTGTCCTACTATCGCAATAACGTCACCCACGTTTTTGCCGCGGTGTCGTGGGTGGCGTGTTGTTTGCTGAATACGCGGCGCTTGTCGCGGCAAGGTTTAGGGCGACTCGGGCGCATGGTGTACCCGTTCTTGCAGACAGAATTGTTTTTGCCATGGAGTGCCGATGAATTTGTGCAGCGCATCGATGCGGCGGCCGATTTCCTCGGCCAGCATGGTTTAGTCAATATCGATGCTGAAGGCAGCTGGATTTCCCGCCCGACCGATGGTGGTGACGCCTTCTTTGGCCTACGCGTGCTGGGCCACAGCTTGTTGCAAACTTTCCAGCGTTATTACGTGGTCATCGCGGTGTTAGGCAAAAATGGGCCAGGCACGCTATCTTCGGGTGAACTGGAAACACTTTGCCATGTCACCGCACAACGCATGGCGCTCTTGCATGAACTCTCCGGCCCTGAATTTGGCGACCGCGCGCTGTTCAAGAGTTTCATCCAGATGCTCAAAGCCGAAGGCATCGTCACGGTAGACGATCACGGCAAGCTGGTCTTCGGCCAGGAACTGAATCAACTAGGCAGCGACGCGCGCATCATTTTATCGCGCGAATTACGCCAAGGCATTGTCGCCATCACTCCCGAGGCACGTGCCGCGCTGGCTGCGCCTGCGGTAGTGAAGGATTAACCTAGAAACCTCAATTGACCGCTCATCGACGCTCATAGTTTGTTGATTTCGATAAGGTTTTTTGCAGCTAAGTGGGCCTCACCCATCGGGTGAGCTTCGCTACGGGGCAGATTGCACGGTTCTGGCCGCGCATGGATGCGTTGCAGCTCGTTGGAATGGAACAACTATTCCCCCGGTCTGGCGGCGTAGCCGCCAGCCGTCCAAGTCGGCGCGCGGCATGCCGCGCAAGCTTGCCGGCTTGAACGGGGCAACCGGGACTCTCACCAAACATACCGCAAGTAAATGATTTTAATGCATTTTTTTCAGCGTTGATTCGTAGCTCACGTTGGCCGCAGGCCTACGTGACATCGGAGCACCGTCACGTAGCCCTGCGGGCAACGTGACCTACGACTTTTTTACTCCCAATCGGCGCGAAAGTCCCACTCAGTTTGATCCGCGAATAAGCGCACCGACAGGGGCGACCGGGACTCTCACCTAAGCCCGACGAGCCGGACCCAAACACACAAAAATCTTTGCATGATTTGTCAAGACTGAACTGGTTAGTGACTAAAAGTCCCCCTAAGGGCTCGTAAGGAAATAACTTGGACTTTTGGCCGTCGGATTGGGATGCGATGCGAGGCGCGATGAGCGCGGTGTGGCGCGCCACACAAGCGATTCGCAACGAGGCAGCGCGCCCAATCCGG
>Ga0163154_10005108_pt1 | contig 16871 bp, 23 predicted proteins | sample OliLakLV19MP9P1_FD_148649 | JGI IMG/M metagenome (GOLD analysis project Ga0163154, IMG submission 148649) | Freshwater microbial mat bacterial communities from Lake Vanda, McMurdo Dry Valleys, Antarctica - Oligotrophic Lake LV.19.MP9.P1 | ecosystem: Environmental > Aquatic > Freshwater > Lake >... | reverse complement strand
CACATTGTCCTTTCAGCATTGGAATATTCTTTCGCTTTGAGCTATGGGCATCTTTGAAACGAATGTCGTCGCTATTGAGAGCGACTCTGCAACGGCACATTACGCAATAGAATTCATTCTGCTTCAGTTTGGTCTTCAAAGGCATGGGTTTAGTCATTTTTATTATAGGGGTTATAAAAATATTTTTAAAAAATCTCTTATTTGGTCCGTAGTATTGAAATATCCAATTATCTTCATTTTTTCATCTATCTCTTCTTCTTCCTCTCGGTTCATTTCCTCTCCCTACTATCATACAACTCTAAAATCGTGCCAATTCTAGCACCTTTCGGGTCTGCATCTACATTTGCCAAATAATTTATTTGTATATCTTCAGGCATCTCTTACTAAACGACCAATTATCTTATCCAATTTATTTTCAGACATTTCCATCAATTGTTTTTGCGATTTTATCTCCATTTATAGAATAAAATTTTTTAAAAATCTTCATCTTCATTCATAGCTTTCTGTGTCTCTCTGATGAACTTTTCAATTTCAACATCAGTTTTTGGAAGTCGTTTCGACATTTTCTTTTTGAAATGTGCTTTTTCATCTTCAAACAAGGAACGTTCTAATTCCAAATCCCTGTACATCTGTTTTACGTCTTTTGCATATTCTTTTCTCTCCCGTTCAACATCAGAAAGGTACTTTTCAGCATCACGAATGATTTCTGCCTTTTCTATCTCGAAGGCGGCGAGTTTGGAGTGGAGAGACCCAGAAGTCTCGAGGAGTTTGCCAAAAATAATTGGAAACACTGCTATATACGTCTCCAATTGTTTTGGTGTTTTAGTACGAACGAGGAACCCTGTATTCATTATATAAATCGTAGATCTTGCTGCTTCATAACTAAAAGATGGGTGTTGTGCAATTAATACAGAAGCTTGAGCGTGTCCATTCTGAATTCCACCTAAGAGTGATTGTTCGCTCGGAACCGCACCATATTTTAGTAATTCTATTACGACGTCTTTGATAGCTACATTAGTAGGTAATTTTACAATGTGACCGTCAACGCGTACAGGTTGGAAGTATTCAACTTGGCTAGGTATATGAAAATCAGAAAACCAGCTTGACGACGTGGGTGGTGTGTTCATACTCGCCTCTAAACGTGTCAACCCACCAATCGTATAGTTAATATCTGAAGGATCACCTGTAACTGGTTCTGTTTTTTTGAGGATAATATATAATAATATGTTTCAAGAATTGCCTTAATTTGACATCCATATTCTCCTTGGCGTATACGACCGTTCTGTGATGGTCGATTATGAACAGGAGGATAGGGATTGGGATATCCCAATCCGCGGCGCATATTCTCACGCATATAGTGTGGTTCGTGGATTCTTGCCCTATCTACACATTTAATATACTTCTCTCATATATGTTCAGGCATATACAGATTATCGATTACGTTATCCAATTCATCTTCGTATAATTGCCCAAGTTGGTATTCTGATTTCAATTCCATTTATAAAATGGAAATATTTTAAATATAATGAAAACTGCATTATGTTTCTACGGCCAGCCTCGGAATCTTTACAAAGGATACATTCACATTAAGAACTTTATTCTTGACAACTTCAAGACAGATGTGTTTATACATACATGGGAGAATGTAGACTCTTACGACCAATCTCCTTGGTCCTTGAAAACCGAAAATATTTATACACCATCGGAAGTGGAAAAGTTGTACAATCCTGTTGCAATGCAGGTTGAAAAATCGCATGAATTTCCAGAGTACAGAGATTCCCCAAGCTATCTTGAAGCTGACAGTATCCATCAGAAAAATTCAAGCAATATCCTTTCTCAGATACATTCGAGGCAATGTGTTCGAGATATTTTAAGCAGATATTCTGCTGAAAATAATGTGATATATGATATAGTCATTATGACCCGATTTGATAATGTTATTGAGAAAATAATTAGTAATATACACGAAGACTGTATTTATTTTTCAGATACTCATGGCGAACGTGAGATATTCAATGACAATCTCATCGTAACGAATCAAGAGAATTTTCTCAAGTTGATGAATATTGAGAAAATTCTTCCTAAACTTCTCTATCAGACACCTGCAATTAAATTCAATATCGAAGAGCTCATTGTTGAATCTGCAATATACAATCGACTCTTGCACAAGTGTCGAAAAACATCAGAAATCCGGATTCGACACATGTAACTCAAACTTATTTAAGAGTCTTTCGGACATTTTGCAATAGTCTAGAAGTTGATTCTCAGTTTCGTTGGAATGAAGAGGGATCAGTGTGAAAAATAAGCACGATGTGAGAAGATACATCCACTTCATCCTATCAGTTCCCATCTTTTTCTCAAAAGATGTTATTAATCGAGATTGTGTAATGGGTGAAGTTGGTCGTTGTTGGTGAATAATGAAATCATACCCAATCAAAGACTGATAGATTTTTGCAAAATCGTAGTTAGGGTCTCCAAAAACACTGAGAGAATCGCCAATTTTCCCTCTCATATCAATTAATTTAAGAGTGTTTGTAGATGTGATAATAACATTCGTGAATACAGGGTCTCCGTGTATCATGCATATTTCAGTTGTTGAATATTTTTCGAGATTCTTTCTCAAACGGGAATAGAGATTGTTGCAATCATAGCTCAATGGGTATGGACCTTTTTCATACCTTTGAACTATGATATTTTGAAGCGTATCTCGAAGATTCGTGTGTAAAATATCCTTATAGCCGTGAAGTCTTTCAAGCGTTTCAAATAGAGAGTTAAGATGTTCTGGTGTCAGAGTTCCAAGAACATACTTCTCTGAAAAAGTTAATCCTTCTATCTTTTCAATATACAATTTGGTGTTCGTACTTTCTTTCCCAATTTTTGGAAACAAGTCTTGTAACATTGGTGGAATGTTATCATACCACCATTTCTCACCCTCAAGATTTCCTTCTTTAATGTAGTAGTCTTTCGTTATAGTCATTGTATGAGCAATATTCGGGTTTACAATGGAAATGTACATTCCTGTTTCTTTTTGCAGATTGCTCAAAGTGGAAATTGCCTTGTCATCAATGTAGAAATCAGCATATGGCTTTCCAAAAATTAATTCATCATAGGGAATATTGAATTTTTCAAGAGTGCGAACGACAGTTGGTTTAACTTCAGAAATAATTCTTTCCAAATTTCCACCCATACTTTTCATTCCACGAGCTGTGTGAATAATAATTCTATGTCCCATTTTTTTCAACTTTTGTAAAAAAATAATATTCTCGCAAATCGGTTTCACATTTTCGTATGAGTTGGAAATTGTGACAAGAGTATCATCAAGGTCGAAACAATAGATTTGTTGGTTGGTGTCGGAAGATGATTTTGAAAAGAGTTCTACTGCCATTGGTATCCCAAGAGAAATAGGTTGTTCACATTTTACATGCACATTCTGAAGCTTCTTGTATAATTCAGATAGATAGATTTCTTTTCCGTCACTGTGTTGAACAAGAGTTTTTGCTTTTTCTTGAATATCTCCCGTGTTTCCAAAATAATAGATTCCGGAGCAAGCCATATTTGAAATTTTCTCCTTCTCTTTAATTTCAACTACAATTCCTTTTTCAACACGAATATACGAATAGATAGGGTTCTGTTGCTCATCTTCAAAATAACATATTCCATTCTCATTTCCAAATGAACGCATGCGTTCCAAAACATCTCCTAAATAGAAATTATCACAATCAAATGATACGAGCGGTTTACTCAAGTCCATAAGTCTTGTCGAAACTAATAAGGTATCAGTAGCGCCTTTTGTTGGAATAGTTAGTTCAATGCATTTACACATCCCCTTTCCCTTTCCAATATCAGAATCAATTAAGAATCCGAGATCATCGTACACTTCAATATTTGCGAATTTTGAAATCAAAATTGACTGGATATTTAGAGGGGTTATGTAGGGGATGTATACAGTTTCATTTTCAAGAGGAAATAAGCAATCTAACAAGTATGAAATAATTGGCTTGCCTTTGACCTTTACCAAAGGCTTCGGCGCAAGGTATCCTTCTTTGTAAAATCGTTCGCCCAATCCAGCCATCGGAATTAGGATATTCATTTTAAAAGGGTGTGGTTTAACGTTTAAATGAAATACCTTGTTGTTGTGAATAGCGCAACGAACGTAAGTTCAGATCTCGTTTTGCATAACTACAAGAGGAGTTTCTATTCAAATGAAGAACGTTTTTCGCAAACAGTTGAAACTCTCAAAAACATCCGAAGAACAATTCCAAATGCAATGGTTATTTTTGCAGAAGGAACAGGCTTATATCCGAATCAGATAATTGAATACAGGAAATATGCTGATATTTTCCTTGAATGCGATGATAATCCAGAAGTTAAAATAGCAGTGAGTGGAAAAAGCAAGTCTATTGGTGAATCAGTCACAATGTGGACAGCTGTAAACTTTATAATCGAAAACAAGATTGAGTTTGATATGATGTTTAAAATTTGTGCTCGGAATCAGTTTGATTCTAATTTTATTTGTGAAAAATTTAATGACCGAACGAAATTCTATTTTAGAATGTTTAAAAATTCTTATAATGAATGGTATGTAACATCAATGTATGGAATTGGGAGAGAATGCTTAACAGTCTACAAAGAAACACTTGAAAAGGTTATTCCATTGCTTGTACAAGGGAATTGTTGTGATATTGAAAGTGGATTATGTAGATACATTGATACAAGTAAGGTTGTGAAATACGATGTAATAGGAGTGGTTGGAACTCTCGGAGGTCACGGAACTCCGTTTTCACATTAAACAATATCCTTTTGGAGTATTGAAAATCATGTGATTGAAAGGTTTCATTATACAAGTCTGAATGCTGAAAAACAATATGCCATGTAGAAGTAGATCGTGAGGGTCGAATAGACACCCTTTCTCATATATGTCTTTCATATGGACATATATACTTGCAATATCATTCATTACATCAGAATTCCCATAGAAAAACCAGTCTGCGATTAAACTGTTATTTACAATTATATTCAGAGTGTTTTTAACCACATTTTCACACACAATATTATCAAATATAGTATCGGGTCTTATTCGGATCACAATATCATATTTAAATTTATTCTCAGTTTCGTACTTAATTTTGAGATTATTACATTTCCAAATTTTCCAATACATTCCAACAATATTTTGCGTTCGCCCCCAACGCATTCTCAAATTTGGACCCATGTAATTTAGAAATGTAGCTTCGAGTTCAGATGAATATTCATCACATTCAAGATATTTTGGATTGTATAGTTTCTTCACTCGTTCAAGGTCGACTTTATTTCCATATCTAATTGGAGATTGATCATTATCAGACCAGTATCCATTAACATCGTATGTTGATATGAATACATCAGGATGAAATTTGTCAAGAAACTGAGATTTAATTGAGGGGTAAGCTCTTTCATTTTCACGAAGAAATCCTGAAATACACAAGGCAACTCTCATTTTGTACATTTAAAAATGTCTCTATAAGTTGATTAGATTTTTCAACTGTACAAATTCAGTCACAAATTCACTTGTATAATCACTTGTTATTTCTGAAAAGTTATAGACTTTGTAGCATGGTTTGATTACGTAGTTACCATGTGAAATGGTTGTTCGATGGATTTCGTCTTGATTAATAAGGTATTCATGAATTTTTTCTCCAGCTCTTATTCCTATTATCTTGATGGTCTTGTTATATTTTTCAGAAATGCATCTTGCCAAATCTATTATTTTAAAAGATTTCAATTTCGGCACCCATGTATCACCAGATTCACCGAATAGAATAGCAGAATGAATAAGTTCAACACTGTCTTCGATTTTCATGAAGAAACGCGTCATTTTATCAGATGTTACTGGTATAAAGTCCTGAGACGATTGAGCTATCTCTAAAAATTTTGGAATCAAACTTCCTCTCGAATTAAGTACATTTCCATACCGGACAGACACGAATTTCTTATTACTATGTAGAGAAGCTTCTGCCATCATCCTTTCACTGATACTTTTTGACATTCCATACGAGTTTACAGGATAGCATGCCTTGTCAGTTGAAATGAAAACAACAGTTTCAAGTGCGTCAATAGTATGACTAACAGTTATTATATTTCTTGTACCTAGAATATTGGTGTCAATGCATTCACTTATATTATTCTCACATATATCAATATGTTTGAGTGCTGCACAATTTATAATTATATGAGGCTTTATTCGGCCTAAACTTCTCGAAAGAGATTCAAGATTTCGAATATCTCCAATAATGTAATGAAGTCTTGGATAAAGTAGTTTCATTTGCCACTGTTTCATTTCGTCTCTCGAGATAATATAAATATCATTACATTCGCTATACTTTTCAATCAGAGCTTTTCCAAGTGTTCCTGTCCCTCTGATAATACATATTTTCTTATTTTCCATTGAATAGTAGTTGTATGTTTTAAAATCTATTTATACAATCACTAGTTCTGTAATAATGAACATTCCTATACACAGACGTAATATTCCGGGCAATCCTGAAATATTCGATCATCCCGCTTTTATCGCTAGCATTGCAAAATGGTACAAGCCTAACATATTTATTGAATATGGAGTTGCACAAGGATGTGCAACTGCAATTTTTGCACCTTTCTGCAAGAAAGTAATTGGTGTTGATATTAAAAATACCTGTAAATATGTTATACCAAATTTAGAATTCTACGAGATGGATACTCGGCTGTTTAAAACAGAAGTTCTCAATAAGATAGGCAATAATGTTGAAATGGCATTTATTGATGCAGATCATAATGCAATTTCTGCATTTCAAGATTTTGAAGACTTGTTTCCGCATATGATTGATAACGGCATAATCTTTATACATGATACGTATCCATGCGAAGAAAAATGGACATCTTCAACCGCGTGTGGTGATTCGTGGAAAGTTCCCTTCAAAATTAAGGAAAAATATGGGTCACAATGTGAAATATTGACAATTCCTATACAGCCGGGTCTTACGATGATTAAAAAAGTAGCATTGCTTAGTTATATGGTTTAAAATTTAATATATCAGTATATTAAATGGTTCGTATTGTAATACTCGGAATTCAAGGCATGTTGGGTTCATATATGTATAATTATTTTTCCTCAAAATATCCTACTATTGGAACGACAAGAAATACTTTTGATCCTACTACTCCTAACTATGAAGAAATACTTTCTACTATTATACCAGATAATAGCTTTGTAATCAACTGTATCGGTATCACCAACAAAAGACCCAGTATTACTCGGCAAGAAATGTTTAATATAAATGGAGTATTTCCCCATATTCTTGAACGTATATGTGTATCAAAAAAATCAATATTATTTCACCCGACAACAGATTGTGTTTATAAGGGTATTGAAAATGTTTTTCACGATGAGGAAACTGCCATCAATTGTGACGATGATTATGGTATTAGCAAATATGTTGGTGAAAATATGAAGAATTCATGTGTAATTCGAACCAGTATTATTGGGAATGAAATTGTAAGAAAAACTGGACTACTTGAATGGGTAAGAAAAACTACACACATTAATGGATACACCAACCATTTTTGGAATGGAATAACATGTCTTGAATATGCAAAAATGATAGAACACCTAATTGTCACGAAAACATACTGGTTTGGAATTCGTCACGTCTATTCTCCACAAGTTATTTCCAAATATGAACTTGTGAAACTGATTACAGAATGCTATAATTTAGAAAATATTATAACCGAAACCAGTTGCTCAATTCCTGTTTACAGACAATTAGATAGTATATTTACTTGTGATTACAAAATCAAGAGTTTGAAAATCCAACTTGAAGAACTACGAGAATGGTTACGTAGTTCGTAACACGCATGTGTTTGCATAAAAAATTGAATTTGGAAATTGTAGGGAAGAAAAACGAAATGATTAAGATAGTAAATAGAGCAATACTGGATTTTTGCGATGCAATCGAGGAAAAATATGGAATCAATGTGAAGAGAATTGCATATGCTAATTGGTTTGGAGCGTGCAAGTGCGGGAAAAAATGTTCGTATGGATTGTCTGGAGATGACGCGAGTTGTTGTGTAAAATGTAAGGAAAGTGGTATGGTCAATTTATTCACGAAAGAGGAAGGCGCGAAACGGTTTAAGAAAAATATTGAGAAACTTGGGGGTATAGTTAAAGGGGAATATAAAGGGAATGATATTCCTGTTGATTGTGTTTGTGAAAAAAAATCACAAGTGTTGTCCTCAACCAAGTAGTATTCAACAAGGGAGAGGCATGTGCGGAATATGCGCAGGATGCGATTTTAACACATCAGAAAATAATTTTTTCCAAAATATTGAGAAACTTGGGGGTATAGTTAAAGGGGAATATAAAGGGAATGATATTCCGGTTGATTGTGTTTGTGAAAAAAATCACAAGTGTTGTCCTCGACCAAGTGATATTCAACAAGGGCAAGGCATGTGCGGAATATGCAAAAATAAAACAGAAAGAAAGCTCTTCGAATTCCTTGAGTCTCTATTCAAAGATGTGAAGAAAGAACATAAGCCCGATTTCCTAAAAAATCCCTATACGAAGTCATGTTTTTCAATTGATTTGTTCATCCCCAGTTTGAACCTATTTATTGAGTTGGATGGTCGTCAACATTTTGTACAGATTTCAAACTGGTGTAATCCAGTGTTTACAAATATTAAAGATAGAATCAAGATGAAACTATCTGTTCTAAATGGATATAAATTCATAAGAATTTATCAGGAAGACGTATACAACGATAAGTCTGGTTGGCAAGAGCTTCTTGTCAATGCGATTAACTCAGGAGAAGATGTAACATATATTGGAAATCACGACAAATATGCAGTTTCCTTCTCTTCGTACGAAGATGCTTGTTGGGAAGACCTTGCTGAATATTATGACGACGGGTCTCAAGATTCTCAAGAGTGCGAGTAGTTGAGATAAGGAAGTGAATAATCGCACTTATTCACTTCCAACGGGACCTTTTTGAATCCCAACCGTTTCCGAATGAAGCGAACATTCTCCTTACAAAATGCATTGACAAACTTGTCAGAGTGATGATCAAAGTAGTTATTAAATGCTATCAATCCTGCAAAAACAATTATAAAGAGCTTCAGATTTTCTACACCAGTCATTATTTTAACCATTACAACAACAAAGAGAGCAAGGAATAGAGCGCGAGGAAAATAGCTAATTCGCCCTGTGTATCCATTTCCCCATTCAATACGAGATAGAAGTTTTTCAGGATTTTCCCCTGAAATTCCACGGGCTTTATTCGCGTATTGATTGCTTGGGCCAAGTTGTTTACTCATCAATACAACACTTGCGATTAGACCAATGTAAATAATCATTTATAACGGAAATCTGTATTATTTAAATGCGTCTTTTTCTGAGTATAATCATGGTAAGCGTTCTGCTTTTAGCCCTTACCAAGCAGAAAAGTGAATACAACGATACGTATTGCGATACTCTTCCAGTTAAGAAAGGAAAGGTGAAGAATGCAATCAAAACTTGTTTGCAGGCATCCAAACGTGCAATAAAATGGAGAATGGCATACGTCACTTCTTTTCTGATATGCGTTCTATATTTTGCAATATGCCAAGCATGTATTCCATCACTTGCAGATTTCCTCATCATGATTACAATTGTATACATATGTATATATGGGATGTTGTACTATTTCGATTCGTATATATCTTCTGAAATATATGAACATGGGATGAAAAACCTAAAGCATCTTAGCGAGAAGAGTGAACGAGATTTGCAAAAATAGCTGGAACACCAGGTTGGACAACGATGGTCATCTTCCTCGGGGATTTCCGAGGGGATTTCTTCGGAGACTTCCTTTTCACAACTTTCTTTTTCACAATCTTCTTTGCAACTTTCTTAGGCATTTTTATTTTACGAATGAAAAATAAAAATCAAATTAATAGTTCATATGGAACTGGAAAGGTGAAGGACGTTTCTCGCGAATCTTGAGAATTGAATGGGCACGGAGTCCATTTGTGTTGAAATCACCATATACTTGCACCCAAGCTGACAGAGATTGATTATTCTGTTCAATTCCAAGAGTGCTTCGAATATTGGTTGTGATGATTTCAATGGTCTGATCAATCATACTCTGAATAGCATTCTCGGGTTCATTATTTGGTACGACATACCTTGTAAAAATATCACCAGTTGCAGGTTTGTAAGACTGAAGCACTCCATCCATCACTTCATAAATACGTTCATCGGGTACAACTATTGACCGATTTAAATGATCAACTCCTCTTGTAAGTTCTGTAACTTTACGAGAAATTAATCGCACGACTTGCGGGCAAAGGAATGTAGTGCCATTGGTCGCCCCTGTAATGGGCCACCCTGCATATCGTAGATTGTTGAAATCGTAAACTTGACCACTGTTATCCATTCTTTATTTCTAGGACGATATATTATTTAAAACACAAAAGTATTTTGACAAATGGAACCGCAATATTCTGTATTAATATATAGCAAGTATTCAAATAATTGCAAAACGATGCTTGAAACCATTCAAAATAGTGGTGTTGATTTTCCAAACATAGTTAAGCTACAACTTCTTTGCATTGATAATGAAAAGATTCGGCACCGAATTCAAAGTAATAAGCAAATCGATGTAAAAACAGTCCCGTGTATTCTTTCAATCTATTCGAATGGAAATGTAGAAAAGTATGATGGAGACCACGTTTTCAAATGGGTCAATGGAGTTATTGATCAGATGAATCCAAAACCAACAAAAGAGCAACTTGAATACGAAAGAGCTCAACGAGCTCAATACGAAAGACAGCAACAAGAGATTCGAGAGGCGGAAATGAGACGTCTCGAAGAAATGAAGAAAGGTGAAGCAGTTCGCGAGGAGCGCATCGCAAATGAGGAGAAAATGGCTATACAGTCAGCAAAGAGCTACCCCCCGAGCAAAACTCGAAATATGAAGCCAGTCACATCGGTCGATGACATTCCGTATGACGATGATAGACACATCAGTAAACCGAAACCCCCAACAATCCGTTCAGGAGCAATGGAATACGATATGGATGAGTCGCTATTCCAAGATGAAATGCCAACTCACCGAAAACCTGAATCTTTAAAGAGTCAGGAAGACCCGCATGGGACACTCGCAAAGATGAAGGCTATGATGCAAGGGCGTGAGGACATTGAGGAAGAATTGAATGTTGGCAAAAAGCGAGGTGGCCAATAAAAAGATACGATTTCTGACGTCAGAAATCATAATGTGCATCGCTTTTCAGAGAATATTTGCGCTTATGCAATTCAAGCTACATATGGTTATATTCCACACTAGAATAGAAAACAATCTGGAGACTTATTTTATGATGGAAAAAGAATTGAAGTGAAAGCTTTCAATTCAAAAGGGCCTTGTTCTTTTGGTCCAACTGAAAATTGGGATACAATCTATTTGATATGGGTCATTATAACGTGTATGAAATTAATTTGAAAAATACAAGTAATGAATGGGAAACATTACTTGTGAATGTAGTCAAACCTTTGAAAAAATTCGTGCACATCTAGGCGATAACTGTGTCAATATTTTTAACGGAACTTGGATATTTTAGAAATAATCAAATCTATTACAGGAATAGTCACTGCATTTCCTGCCAACATATACAATTTTGAATCTGAAATTTTAGGTAATTTATAATCTGATGGAAATCCTTGTAGATTAAAACATTCTCGAGGAGTCAACTTTCGAATTTCATTTTTGTCAAGTAACAATGGAACATTATGACCACCACTTCCCATATTCGCTGTTAATGTTGGACAACAACCACTCTTGTTTTCACGTACGTAATATCGCCGATATTGGTAGATTGTGTCTTTCTTAACAACTGCCTTTCGGACTTCTTCATACACTTTTAATTTTTCAGTATAGTAATACTTGGATGAAACACTCTTTTCTAAAAAATCAGAAAGAGGTCTGCATTCGATAGAAGGAAAATCGAAATTAAACGCATCACATTCATCTCTATCGCGAAATCCTACGATATAGATTCTTTCACGATGATGAGGAATTCCTGTAACTTGAGAAGTATCAAATACCTTATACTTAATATGATATCCAAGACCTTGCAATTTAGAGAGGATTATTTTGAACGTATTTCCTTTATCATGCGACTTGAGATTTTTCACATTTTCAAGTAGAAGAATTCTAGGATTATGATACTTGATTATCTCACATGTTTTCCAAAAGACATTTGAGCGCGTATCTTCGAATCCTTCCTGCTTTCCAGCAATACTAAAAGGCTGACAAGGAAATCCTCCGCACAAGATATCATGAGCTGGAATTTCATTGCAATCAATTGTGTTCAAGTCTTGGAGAACGAATCGATGTCTGAAATTCAAAGCATTTATAGCTTGCGAAGAAGGCTCTATATCGTTGGAGAATACTGTTTCTATGTCGTGCTTCTCTGCGACATGTGCGAATGCACCTGTTCCTGAAAATAAATCAACTAACTTCATTTATTACACTCTTTCTATTTTCTCCAAGATCATTTTTAAATATTTTAGTATTATAAATGGCTAAAAAAGTTAATATTCTTTTAGATTTGGACCAAACACTCATTTCAGCAGAACCGCTGGAAGAATATGACATGAAAAAGAATATGAAAAAGTCTGAAAAATTCACTTCGTACGATATGGAAGGGTATTACATAGTCTTTGAGAGACCCAAGTTGCAAACCTTTTTAACGTATCTTTTTGACAATTTTAACGTGTCCATTTGGACTGCTGCTACTAAGGATTACGCTTTATTCGTGATTGACAAGATTATTACATCCAACCACCCTGAAAGAAAGATTGACTACCTATTTTTCTCATATCACTGCGACGTTTCGAAAGACGTTAAATCACATAGTAAAGACTTGAGCATGCTGTGGGATGTTTACAAGATTAAAGGATATACAAAGGGAAACACTGTAATTCTCGACGACTATGATGAAGTTCACAAGTCTCAACCAGACAATTGTATCATTGCTGAACCATTTGAGTATAATGCTATTAACAGTGAAAAGGACAAGTTCCTCGATGACTTGACTATTCACCTTCGTTCTTTGACCAAAAAAGTGGATAATGGTGAAACTGTCGAGACTATTGTTAAGGCTATTAATAAAAAATAATTTCGAAAGTCCGGTTATTTTCAATATAAACGATATTGAAAATATGAGTCAGTTCATGCAATCAGGGCAAACGCCTTCACATCCAAACACATCTGCATTCAATACTTTCTCACATATGAAGCATTGAATTTTTAATTCGGAGTAATAAGGCTCGATAATTTCTGTTTGAACATCTAGATGCGTGAACCCATCATAAAATAGATATAGAACCTCACACGGGTTTTCTGGCTTATTAAGGGTGAGTTCCTTGATTTTCCGAGTTAGGAAATCAAGTCTCTTGAGTTCTGGAAATTGGATGCTATAGGATGGTTTATATGGGTCTGGATTGTACCTTATGTATGATAAATAAGAACTTCCAATGTCAAAATAAATCTGTTTCATCCTCGTGATTTCACATTCGCAAGGGTAATTCGTTCTCCGATGCTGAAATTCATCAACTTCCAGAACAATATTACCCCATTCAGTGGTGATTATAAAATCTGGACGACGTGCTGAACATCCACCTTCAACACGCTTATCATAAGAAGAATAATGTATACGAGCATCATCAAGAGCATTCTTAACCGTCAATTCTTTGAGTTTAGTCTTGAGGGTCTTTCCATCATAAGATGCGCATCTCACACATTGGGAATGAGGAATTTCCACGAAACACGAACAACAGATTGGACAGATGTTTGAGAGAGGGATGGATGTGCGATTTTGATGGTCTGCACAAGTAAATGAGTCTTGAGTTCGGGATATGGCAAAGTTCTTACAACTTGAACACCTCTTCTTTGGATTATACACCATTGTGGGAGAGCGATGAGTTCCACAATATGTTGCGGTGAATCCAAGAAAGTTGAAATTTGGTTGTGTCATACAATCCGGATGGGAACACGTTTTATGTTTCACATCTACATGCTCTGAAAGCTTGTGTTCCTTGCAAAAAAGTCCTATCTTTGTCCCTGAAATTCCATACGTTGGTATTGTCGTACAATTGGGATGGGAACACGTTTTATTTATCACATCTACATGCTCTGAAAGCTTGTGTTCCGTACAAAAAAGTGCTACCTTCGTTCCTGAAATTCCATACACTGGTCGTGTCGTACAATTGGGATGTGAACACGTTTTATTTTTCACATCTACATGCTCTGAAAGCTTGTGTTCCTTACAAAAAAGTCCTACCTTCGTCCCTGAAATTCCATACGTTGGTCGTGTCATACAATCCGGATGGGAACACGTTTTATCTTTCACATTCACATGCTCTGAAAGCTTGTGTTCCACACAAAAAAGTCCTACCTTCGTTCCTGAAATTCCATACGTTGCATGTTTTGAACACTTTAGATGTTTGCATTTCGTCATTTTTCAAGAATGTTTCGTGTATTGAGGAATCATTTTTAAAATTGAAAAATTATTTCTCTCGTATTGAGAAATAAATGCCAATTGATATTGAATCACTAAGTTTATTTCAACTTTTCGAATCGTATACTGAAGCATGGTCTACAATTGACCAGATAACACTCAGTTTGATAACTCAAGAATACAATAAGAGATTCCGTCTCGTAACAGGAGCGTCTTTTAACGATGCCTATAATCAGTATTTGGAACGGTATTGGGTTGAGAATTAAAATTGAAAAATTATTTTCCACCCATTGCAAAAGAAAAATGCCAAAACTATACACAAAGAAGGGTGATAATAAACAGACTTCTTTGTTCGATGCAAAGAATCTTTCAAAAAGCGATCCGATATTTGAAGCACTTGGTTCGTTAGATGAGCTATCTGTTCATATCGGATTGCTTGCTTCATACAAAGTTATGTATAACGTTAATCTTCGTGTTATACAGAGGAAACTGCTAGACATTGGAAGTAATATTTCAACCGTAGAATATCTTAAAAAGACTACTTTCATAACTGATATTGATGTTAAAACTGTTGAGTCATGGATTGATAAATGCGAAGAGATAAATACGCCTTTACGACAGTTTATTTTAGCGGGTGTAGAACTTCCAGATTCACAATGTCACGTTTGTCGCGTTGTTTGCAGAAGGGCCGAAAGGGAAATAATCCGAACTAACCTTGATATTGACCCATTTATTTTGCAATATATGAACCGTCTTAGCGACTATTTCTTCGCTCTTTCTCGAGTTCTTTCTGGGTGCAAGGAGATAGTGAGGTGAACTTTTTAATTTCTATATGAAATTAAAATTAGATTGTTTTCAGTTTATAAATTTTTTCGTAGAAAGGAAACTGTTGCCATACAGAAAAACCTTCTTGGTAAAGAATTGGAGTTTCTCTATTGACAATAAGGTCAAATTGCGTTAGATTTGAATGTTCATTAACCTATGATTATCTGAATAAAAATAGGAAGGCTTCATCCTCGCAATATTTTGAATGTAATACTCAATACTGTCATTGCCCATTTCTGTTAAGCTTGCTGTATTGATTATCACAGCATAATTACTGATTACCATTTCTGTCAGAACATCGAATTCACTTGCCAATAGTACTTTTTTGCCTATTGTTAACAAGAAATAGGCACTTAGGCATTGCGGTTGTTTGGAACGAGCAAATTACTTACTTGGTCCATATTGTAGCCTTATTCTGTAGGCGGTAATAGGAATCGTCTTGTTGTCAGGGTACTTTTTTCCCTGAAGAGAGTCTGAAGAAAACTTTGTGAGATTTAGGAATTTTTTCTCGTGTAATCATGAATATTGACACCAATAGTTACAGTTTTAATTCAGCTATCAACTTCTCTACATCGTTGTTAATCTGCTTGTAAAACGTGTTGGAAATACAAGCCCAAAGATTTAATCTTTAAAATTGGTAATTATTCCATTTCTTCCATTTCTAAAATACCATCCCTGCATGCCGAACCTAAAATATTTATATCGCACAGCGGGTTTGATAATCTACAATCTTTAATAGTGCTTTTGCCATCATTATCCTTGTACTTCAAACTGATAATACGAACCTTCTTTCTCGTCAAATACATTGAAATATAGACGTCATCAACAGTGAAACAGCTCTTACATTTCTTATAATCTCCAAAGTCTTCTGAAAAGAACCTTCGTCTGTATCCAGTTCCTGAAAATCCTTCCAACGCATCAACGTAAGAATTTCTTATTAGGTATGTGTATACCATGAGATTAACGATTGGAATTTTTAAATAATTCCATCCCGCAAATGTAATACAATTTGCAGGGAACGTTTGCATTGCGTCAACCATATTCTTTATCAAGTTTGGGTCGTATTGTTGATCGTCGTCTAGGGTTATTATAATATCATTTGGATCCAAGTCATTGCTCGTCGCTACTGGTAACAACTTGGTTAATGGTCCGTGGTCAGTGCATCTCTGAATAATCACGTTTAATTTGGACGTTAAAGTAGGTATGACGTATGGGCATTTTTCACGCTTTGAATAGTATGGAATATTGATGTATACAATATCTGGGTGTTGCGTTTGAGATTCAAGATCTGTTAGAAATCTTTGCAGATTCGGAGTGCGCGAAGGAATCGTTGATGTTGACACTATTACCTTATTTTTGAAAATCTCAGGTTTCTTTAGGGGAATATAGACTGGTCTAAATTTTAATATTGTTATGAAGATGTACAGACACGTACACAACACGGCAATAATGAGTATTTTCAACATTTAAAAATGATGGCTATATTTTTAAATGACTTATTCAAAATGTATATGCGGTGTTATATATATATATATATATAT